>ERZ1643246.2667-NODE-2667-length-16487-cov-6.512293_pt1 | contig 16487 bp, 22 predicted proteins | sample MGYA00579265_ERZ1643246 | MGnify/ENA primary metagenome ERZ1643246 (study PRJEB29033, sample SAMEA4952261) | chicken gut metagenome | biome: Broiler Chicken; feature: Gastrointestinal Tract; material: Caecum | place: Ireland | collected 2018 | study: Broiler... | reverse complement strand
ACTGTATGAAAACGAATGGCATCGTCTGATATATGAGAAATCTGTTACCACCTTTACAAATCCCAATTTATGGCCGCTGCTCCTGTGATCTGTCCAGTGCCAGCTTACTGATGATCTCTTTTTTATAACGAAAGAATGTGTCCGTCAGATTAAAGTCCGCCGGCCGCGGTTTCTTTTCTTCAATGACAATCTCTTCTGTGATCCTGCCCGGTTTTCCATTTAAGATGTAGATACGGTCTGAGAGCAGGATCGCCTCGTCGATATCATGGGTGATAAAAAGTGTGGACAGCTTAATATGCTCCATCACGTCCAGATACCAGCGGTGGATGCTGGACTTCGTGATGGTGTCCAACGCGCTGAATGGCTCATCCAGCAGGGCCACGCCGTTGGATGACAGATAGGTCCGGAGAAGGGCTGCCCGCTGTCTCATACCGCCGGAAAGCTGGCTGGGATACTGATACTGGGTCCCTTCCAGTCCAAATTCCTCAAAAAGCGGTTCCGCCTTTTGTCTGGCTTCTTTTTTCTTCTCGCCCTTTAACACCAGCGGCAGGGATACGTTGTCGATGATCTTTTTGTGGGGCAGAAGCAGATCCTTCTGCATCATATAGCTGATTCTGCCCGGCTTTGCCGTGATGTCCTCGCCGGAGAGAAGCACCCGCCCCTCTTCCGGGGGAACCAGGCCGGAGAGGACGTGGAACAGCGTGGTTTTGCCCGCGCCGCTCACGCCTAAAAGAGAAACCAGCTCTCCTTCTCTCAGATCGATATTGATATCCTCGATGATGGTCCGTCCACTATATTGTTTTGTGATATGTTCCGCTTTTAATACTGTCATGCCGTCTTCCCTTACTGCGGCAGATAATCGTTGGAATAACCGATACCGGTCAAATCCTTATCTGTCAGTTTATTTTCATATAACCAGGTGTAGAAAGCGTCCCACCGGCCCTGATCAATGACACCCCAGGCGTCCGCATCGGCCACATACTGTTTGGAAATCCAGTCCTGGCTGGCGTAAACCAGATCCTGTGAGCCGGAAAGGGATCCGGTATTGTCTCCTTCCATAAGCATATCGGCTGCTTCCTTTGGATTCTCCACCGCATATTCATACCCTTTGGCTGTGGCCTCCATAAATGCTTTGGCTGTATCCGGAGATTCCTTCAGGAAATCGTTGTTGGCGATGATCACCGGTGTGTAGTAGTCGAATACCGGATTAATGTCCCGGAAGTTCCAGTAGTCAAAATCCATGCCGCGGATTTCGGCGTTGACGCCGCCCCATCCATAGAAAATCCAGATGGCATCGGTCTGGTGCGCCTCCAGGGCTGCCGGCTCGTCTGTGATATCGTTGGGAATCAGCGTCACTTTACTGAAATCTCCCCCGTCTTCTTCAACCACAGTTTTCAGAGTCGCCAGTTCGATCGGGGACTCCCAGGTGGAATATGTTTTGCCTTCCAGTCCTTTCGGGCTGTCGATCCCCTCGCCGGCCCTTGAAATGATACCGGAAGTATTGTGCTGAAGCACCGCTGCCACAGCAGTGATACCCAGCGGTTCATCGGAATCCAGGGCTGCCGCCATGGTATCCTGCGCCTCGATGGCAAACTGCGCCTGTCCGGAAGCGCACATGGTCGCCGCTCCGTTTTCCGGCGGCTGGACGATCTCCACATCCAGTCCGGCATCCTCATAATAGCCGAGGGCCTCAGCCGCATAGATTCCTGTATGATTGGTGTTCGGCGTCCAGTCCAGACAGAAGGTAATCTTTGTCAGATCCTTCTTCCCCTCTGTGGAAGACGCCTCATTGCCGGCGGAGCCGCAGGCGGTCAGTCCCAGAAGCAGGGATGTTCCCAGTACAACAGATACTGCTTTTTTCCAGTTATTCTTTCTCATTTTTCTCTCCTCTTTCTTCCACTGCCAGCCATGGCATGGATACCCGCCGTATCACATTGACCACCGCCATCAGCAGCAGACTGATGACCACGATAAAAATGATGACAGCGAACATTTTGTCAAAGGCATACGCCTGTTTCACCCTGGTCATGTAAACGCCGAGTCCCACAAAACCGCCCAGCCATTCGGAGATGACCGCGCCTACTACGGCATAGGAGGCGGAAATCTTGAGTCCGGCAAAAAACTGCGGCATCGCCGCCGGAATCTTCACATGCCAGAAAATCTGAAGCTTCGTGGCTCCCATAGCCCGCATCAGGTCAACGGAGTCTCTGTCCACGCTCTTATAGCCGTCCAGAAGTCCCACCGTGATCGGGAAAAAGGTGGTGATGACCACCAGGGTAATTTTCGGAGCCATCCCAAATCCCATCCACAAAACCAGTACCGGCGCGATGGCGATGGTCGGAATGGTCTGGGTGATGATCATAATTGGATAAAAAGCCCTGTTGAGCATCAGAAAATGATCCATCAGCGTCGCTGTGATAAAAGCCAGTATAATTCCGATGGCAAGACCGTAAAAGGCTTCCTGCAGCGTCACGCCCGCATGTTCCATGATAATCGGAAAATCTCCGATCAGCGCCTTAACCACGTCCACCGGCGACGGAAGCATGTAGCCCGGCACCACGCCGGTTTCACTCAGCACAAACCAGAACAGAACGATCAGCGCCAGAGCCACAGCCGCCGGCAGTTTACTGGTGATGCTTTGTAACCTTTTTGTCAATGGTCAGCACGTCTCCTTCCGGCTTATAAGAAATCTTTACATAAGTATTCATTGCCTGACAGCCGGCCTTTGCAGCCACGATCTGACAGTTCTTTACAATCTCCATGAGCTGGTCATAATCGCCCTCAATGGATGTCTCACACGGTCCCACATAATAATGAAGACCTGTGGATTTAATATAATCGATCACTTCATCAACGATGCGGATTACTTCATCCTCATCCTGTACATTTGGTAAAACCTGAATTGCAACACTTGCGTTCATCTTACTTTTCCTCCTGTTCTTGTCAGTAAATTTTTTGGAAATTACAGTGAAATTTTTATCAAAGAAAAAAGCGCCCGCATAATGCAGACGCAAAAAACATCACAAATACTTCCTACGATGGCATTATCCAACAGGTTAAAAGGGTCTAAGGTCTAACCTTACTCTCAGCTTATTCATAAGCTCCCCTGATTTATATTATCCAATTGTGGATAGTATAGTACATTTTCTGACAAAAGACAAGAATGAATTTCTCATAAAGTCTGCCACGGAATTACTGAAGAAGTCACCCATTCCTGTATTATTTTTTATACAATCTCTATATTTACAGTACACTTCCTTCTTTTTTTATGATAAACTAGAACCCGCGCTTTGTAAAAAAATCGTGAAATTCCTGTAAATCTTCAACAGGAAAGCTTACAGAAATATTATCAACAACAAAGGAGGTTTTTATGTTATCTGTTATTGAAAATGTAAATACTGCCGTCAATAATTTCATCTGGGGTCTCCCTGCCATGATCTGCATCATCGGCATCGGACTCTATCTGAGCATCCGGACCGGATTCATCCAGATCCGCAAACTGCCCTACGCTCTGAAACATACCATCGGCAAAGTCTTCGACAAAAAAGAATCCGCCGAAGGCTCCCTGACGCCTTTCCAGGCAGTCTGTACCGCTCTTGCCAGCACCGTGGGAACGGGAAACATCGCGGGAGTCGCCGGCGCCATCGCCATCGGCGGTCCCGGCGCAGTCTTCTGGATGTGGGTGTCCGCGCTGCTCGGCATGTGCACTAAATTTTCCGAGGTGACTCTCGCCGTGCATTTCCGGGAGAAAAACAGCCGGGGCGAGTGGGTCGGCGGACCGATGTACTATATCAAAAACGGGCTGTCCCGCCGTTGGTACTGGCTGGCTATTTTATTCTCCATCCTGGGAATCCTCACGGTGTTCGGCACCGGAAATGCCACTCAGGTCAACACCATCACCGCCGCTATTGACTCCGCACTGCTCAACTACCATCTGATGTCCGCGGATTTTCAGCCGACATTCCATCTGATTCTTGGAATCGTCATCGCCGTCATTGTGGCACTGATCCTTCTGGGCGGCCTTAAGCGCATCGGCCGGGTTTCCGAGAAACTGGTGCCGTTCATGGCCATTTTATACATCGTCCTGTCACTGGGCGTCATTTTCTTAAATATTCAGCACCTGCCGGCAGTGCTTGCGTCCATTTTCCGGGGCGCCTTTCAGCCGTCCGCCGTCACCGGCGGCGTAGTGGGTTCCATGTTTGTCAGCATGAAACGCGGCGTTTCCAGAGGCATTTTCTCCAATGAAGCCGGGCTGGGAACCGGGTCCATCGCCCACGCCACCGCCGACGTGGCCCATCCGGTACAGCAGGGACTTTTTGGCATCTTCGAAGTATTCGCTGACACCATTGTCATCTGTACGCTGACTGCCCTTGTCATCCTGTGCAGCCAGATTGATTTCCAGTACGGCGCTGCCGCCGGAGCAGAACTGACCATCGCCGGATTCACCTCCACCTACGGAAGCTGGGTATCCATCTTTACGGCGGTCGCCCTTTGCTGCTTTGCTTTCTCCACCACCATCGGCTGGGGACTCTACGGCTCCCGCTGTATCGAATTTCTGCTGGGGCCAAAAAGCACACGGCCGTTCCTGGTGGTTTACTCTCTGGTTTCCATCCTGGGAGCCACCGTCGATCTGGGTCTTCTCTGGAGTATCGCCGACACCTTTAACGGCATGATGGTCATTCCGAATCTGATTGCTGTCTTCCTCTTGTCAGGCACCGTATTCCGGCTGACCAAAGAATATTTTTCCAAAAAACAGTGACAAAAAGCGCGGCCGGGATTTCCCGCCGCGCTTTTGTTATCTCTTTTTAGAAGTAAACCAGTTCCTCTTCCGGCGGCTCTGCCGCCTCCACTCTTTTAGCGTAAAGCACCGGCCCTTCTTCTCCGTATTCTTTATTATATTCAATGCGGACTTCCGCTGTCAGATTCACCCACATTTTATTCTTCAGCGATTTGATCGTAGATGATTTGGCATGATTGGTGTGACACAGATATCCGATAAACTGGATATCGTCGGCACAGCACGTCATGGCGTGGCGTCCCGGCACAAAACAGCCCTTCGGCAGACGGATGGATTTAAAGACTCTTGTCTTCATGACCATGGTCTTTCCATTATAAACCTCCGGCCGTTCCATGGCATCCACAAACCAGATGCCGTAATCCTCATCTTCCAGATGGATCTCATCGCCCTCGGTATCAAATGGCAGAGTATCATCTTCCTCTCCCATATCGTCATCATCCACGGATTCAAAGAGCACCTGCACCCGGCGGTTCACCGCCTTGATGCTCCTTCGCCAGGTTGCCCGCGGCATCTCCGGCGTGCATCGGTTGATGATGACCATTTCCGCAATCTTGTACATTTCCACCGCCAGCGAGCGCATGTTATTCATGTACAGATCAAAGGTCTCTCCGTTGACCGTGACGATGGTCTGGAACACCAACAACGGCGTATTGTCCATCTCCGTGAGCATCCGCTCCACCGACCACATACCGTTGTATTCGATGATCACCCGGTCCGGGTAATACTGCAGCACTTTACTGATGAGGAAATCCTTATTGAAATCTTCTTCCTCCTCCACATATACGATGGTCGTGTTGGTCTTCTTCAGCAGATCTTCATCATACTCTTCCATGCCCTCCTCGCAGGCAAACAAGAGTGTTCTCTCTCCGTTATTAAAATAATCTTCTTCCAGTGTTTCCTGAATAAATGTGGTCTTTCCGCTCTCCAGAAATCCCATGAACACATAAACAGGAATCTCCATTTCTTTCTTTCCCGGCATACGCATCCTCCGTCAGATTCTATAAGCCAAACAGCTCCATAAGCTTATCTTCTTTCAGTTCAGAACCGATGACACAGATTCTTCCTGTGTACTCTGCGGAACCGTACCGTACTTCTTCCTCACCAGGAACCAGATCAAAGTGCAGCCATCTGCCTTCCTCATCCGGAACGATCCCTTTGGCTCTCAAAATAATACCGTACTCTCTGCTGTCCTCATCGGCCAGTTTCTCAAGGATTCCCCGCACCTGTTCTTCTGTGAACTTCTTCGGCGTCTCCTTACCCCAGCTGGTAAATACTTCATCGGCATGATGATGGCCTTCATGACCGTGATGATGGTCATGACCGCAGTGGTCATGATCTTCATGGTGCTCATGATGATGGTCATGGTCGTCATGGTGACAGTGGTCATGATCATGTCCGTGGTCGTCATGGTGACAGTGGTCACCATGATCGTGATTTTCGTGGTGACAGTGGTCGTGATCTTCATGGTGCTCATGATGATGGTCATGGTCTTCATGATGGCAGTGTTCTCCATCATGATGATGGTGGCCGCATTCCGGACAGATCTCTGCCTCCCGCAGCAGTTCCTCGGCAAAATCATTCTTTCCTTCCATCACGGCAAGGATCTGCCCGCCGGTGATATCCTCCCACGGCGTGGTGACGATCGGGGAACGGTCGTTGAGGGTGCGGATCAGCTCAATGGTCTTCTCCAGCTTGTCTTCCTTCACATCCTGGGTACGGCTTAAAATAATGGCGCTGGCGTACTGCACCTGATTCTTGTAGAACTCACCGAAGTTCTTTAAATACATTTTTGCACGTTTCACGTCCGCCACAGTGATGTAGCTGTCAAGCACTACATTTTCTCCGTCAACCACTTTCTGCACCGCTTTGATGACATCGGACAGCTTGCCGACGCCTGACGGCTCGATGATGATCCGGTCCGGCTCATACTGGGACAGCACATCTTTGAGGGCCGCGTTAAAGTCACCCACCAGAGAGCAGCAGATACAGCCGGAGTTCATCTCATTGATCTGGATGCCGGACTCCTTGAGGAATCCCCCGTCAATGCCAATCTCGCCAAACTCATTTTCGATGAGCACAACTTTCTGGCCCTGCAGCGCCTCTGCGATGAGCTTCTTGATCAATGTGGTTTTTCCGGCTCCCAGGAAGCCGGAGATAATATCTATCTTTGTCATGTTTTTCAGTCCTTTCCATTTTAAAACGTTTACAAAACATCTAATATATTGTAACCTTTTTTTTCAAAAATGCAAGCATTGTTCTGCATCCCGAACCGATATCCTCTTTTTCCCGTGTCGCATTTGCTCTGCTTTTTCATATACTGATATTGTACAAATTATCCGAGAGGAGACGGACATGGAAGAAATAAAAACTTTTTCCGAGCATCATCATCCGACTGACATAAAAAATGTTGATTCACTCCCTCTGGCCATGGCCTACGTTCCATGGCAAAGCTGGGGGAATTTATATAAAGCGGAAGACGCTCTCATGGAAGGCACCATTTTTGAAGAACTCAATTTACCTTTTACCGGAAGGAGATGTGTGAAATAATGTCCAAAATGGAGCAGAAAAATCTTTTATTTTATATTGACGCGGTGAGTTTTGCGGCTCTGGACGCCTCCCTGTACCTGGATACCCATCCAAACGACGCGGAAGCTCTCGAATATTTTCATCATTTTAACAAAGCAAGACAGCAGGCGCTCCACGAATACGCTGTCCGCTTCGGTCCTCTGACCTTAAACGGCGCGCAGACAGATGATACCTGGAAATGGGCGACACAGCCTTGGCCTTGGGAGGGGGATTGTTGATATGTTTAATTATGAGAAAAGATTACAGTACCCGGTAAATATCCGGAGAACAGACGCGCAGATGGCAAAAGCGATCATTACGCAGTTCGGAGGTCCGGATGGCTTGTAGGTGTAGAACTTTTTTAACCCAATAGAGCCTGTGGAAATATCTCCCACAGGCTCCAGTATCTTTTGTATTTTATTCTCTTTTGTGCTTTTTACATTTTTTCCTAATGTTGTTTAAATAATATCGTATTTGTAAAAAAATGTAAATACATATTCAGTAAAAATTTGACATTAATCGTCTTTTTTGTTTAATCCGTCAGGCTTAATCAGCAGCCCTTTCTCGGCCAAAGCAAACATGGCATCTTTCAATTCTTTTGACTTACAGTTCGCTGCTGCAATCTTTGACAGATTATTCTCTCCTGCTCCGAATTCCCGATTGTGCAGAAACTCCTTAATATCATTTGCTTTTTTATTTTTGCTAAAATACTTCACGCCTTCCACCCTCTCTTTTAAATAGTCATCATTTTCAGCGAGTGCCTCTTTAAAATCTTCCCAGCCGCTGTTATTTTTACCTGTCCATCGCGCCGGGCAGGATTTCCCGTTAACATCCCAGTGGCGGATAACACGGCTTGCCGGGATATCATATTTTTTCATCAGATATTTTGTCAGCTCCACCGTCTGGTCAAAAACGTCATCCGGAACAGATTTCACGCAATTGCACATTTCTATTGACAGACTATTTGCATTGGTGCATTTTTTGTAAAAACTTCCGGCGCCACCAGACTGCGAATAAAATCCGCCAACAGACCATGCCACCGATTTGACCGGCACAGAATTATAAACATACGCCCCGCCGTCCACGAAATAGTGAGCAGAGGCATGCCGGTTTGAGCCCTGGAAATATGTGCAGTTATTGGCGGCAGTATCGCCATTGTTACCTGTATAATGAATAACAATATATTTGATGCTGCTTTCGCTTCTGGTACTGCCGTAATTGCTTTTATGCGCTGTTTGCGTTTTAAATTTCAATGCCATACTAATCACTCTCCTTCTGTTGTTATGCAAATCTCATCGATATCGTCTTGCGTGATATCCCCATAGCCCAGCTTTGCTTTGACCTGGGCAATAAAATTGGCCATAGAAATTTTCTTGATGTCCGATGAGCCAGTTATCATATATTCTGTATCAGACAGCGTACTGGTCGATGTCAAATCTTTGATCAAAATTCCTTCGTCCATATCATCACCCCTTCGTCGTTACAATCGGCCTGCCGTCAGCGCAGACCAGAATCTTTCCAGCTGCCGTAGACAGCCCAAACAATTTCTTTTCAACTTTGACAGACAGCCGGATTGCCGCTTTTGTCTGCGCCGGGTTCGGCGTGATATTTACGCCTGTTATTTTTATGTTGGCAGTCATTCCATCACCTTCACTTCCACTGTGTCAATTAGGATTTCATCGGCAATGGTATAGGTCACCCGGAAGATATATGCGCCGGATTCCTTCGGGGTGATGACGGTATCGATGATATGTTCCCGAATCACACAGTTTCCACTGTCCTCCGGCGTCTGATCGTCCACCTTCTGCAATACATAGGTGGCATCCAGAATATTGAAATCATCCTTTACAGATGAACAGATTTTCAATTGCACATGCCGGGTCTCTCCCAGATCCATCACGATTTTTAAATTATTGATACTATCACCCCCATGACATAATCTCACATAATATTTTTCAGGTAGGATATTTATACAAAATTTATCCGGCAAGACATCGGTCCAGAAAGGGTATGGTTCCAGATGGATACATAACGCATCCAAATCGACCGTAAGGATATACCGTGTCGTAAATGCCGTATTCCCATTGTCGTCATAGGCCGTCAATTCTATGATATAGATACCAGTCAGATTTTTGGGGATGACCGCTTCCCAGTCATCCCCCTGCACATGCTTAAATATGATGTCCTGTCCCTGCACTTTGCCTTCCAATCGAACAACCATAGGCTTAGTCCGTAACTTTGACGCGGATTACATATGTATCCCCGGCGTCCACCGGATTATCAACAATCTCCACACTTACGAACACCGGCGCCCCAGTATCTTTTGTTACATGGCGGACGATAGTCGTGCTCTTGCCAGCGCTGTCCGTTGCAATGATAGTAATGGTATTCTCGCCCCCTGTCAGATTGACAACCTTACTGAATGAACCATTGGACTGCACTGTCACAGGGTCGCCATTAATGGTCAATGTAACCGGGCTGGACGTTGCATCATTGGTCGTACCGGACACAGTCACGGTATCTTCATTGGTCTTTAAATTATCAGCCGGTGAAGAAATATTGAGTGTTGGCGCCACTGTATCCACGGTAAACTGTACAGACTTCTGGACCGCCGCATTTCCATCATGGTCCTTGGCGTTGATGTAAATGGTATGGCTGCCATCACCCAGTGCACTCTCTGGCGTGTACGAACAGGTATAATTCTTTCCTGATGGTGTTTTTGTGATGCCTGTCGATATGGTGCTGCCATTGTCAATCTTGACAGTGATCGTATCCGGATTTACTCCGGAATCATCGTCTGTGATACTAAACTGGATGGTCGGTTTATTGTTCGTGATATGCGCCCCTGATGTTGGACTGTTGATCGTGATAACCGGCACAACCTTCTCTTTTACAACCAACTGACATTCTTCCTGAAAATCGCCCGTTGAAGCGTTGATGGTTGTATCATTGCCAGAATCGTCTGTAGCTGTAATCTCCACGCCGTAATAATGTCCAGGCTGATTGTAAGATGACGACGTTGGCGCCGTTGCCGTCGCTTCCCAGAAACCAGTTCCATCATTATAATTCAAATTGACTGTCTGGCCATTAATGACCGCTTTTACTGTTTGTACTGCCATTATTTACTTGCCTCCATTTCTTCTGTTTTGATTGATTCTACTTCCGGGATACCGGCAATGCTGGTCAAGATTGATAACACCCCGGCCAGTACTGCTGCAGAACCGACATACTGCCAATTAACATCACCCATGGCCGCTGCCGCGCCAATACCGGCAATGGCCGCCTGTGCCATGGTCTTGACCGCACGGATACCGGCGGATTTTGCCCATTTGATAGTATTTACATCAGGTTTCAATACGCAATTTTTAAACATAGCTTTTATCCTCCTCATTCATCTAAAATATTTTGAATCCCTTGCTTGGTCAGGAATTCTTTTTGTTCATGTTTAACCTTGGTCGCATAGTCTAATGCCGCATGCATGTCGCCATTGCAATTCGCATCCGGGATACGCTGCACAGCTTTTGCCGTTGCTTCTCCCAGGGCAATGGCAGCGTTGACAGACTGTAATATCAGAAACTGACTTTCTTCCCGTAGCCGTTCTTTCTGATCCATATCTTTTTGATGCTGTTCTCTTTTCTTTTCCTCCTCTCTTTCTCTTTGGTTGATTCGATGCTCAATTAACCAAAAACAAAACCCCGTCACAGCGGACGGGATACTCATTGCTATCAATAATGTTTCAATATCCATGTGTTTCTCCTCATCTTTTGATCACGGCGCAGCCACCGTACCAGTTATCCCCGCAGCGCTTACGGATTTCCCAGGCCACAGTCACGTTTTTGTATTTGCCATCCGAAAACCTTTTGAATTTCTTTCCGTCATATAGCAATACTGCTGTATGAATCGGATTTTTCTCTTCAAATAGAACCATGTCACCACGCTTTAATGCTTTTTTCATCTCCGCCTTACTGATTTTCTCGTAAAATTTTGCCGGGGTTCTGTCAGATAATTTATTGATGGCACCTGCTATCTGTCGCAATGAATACTTTGCCTTTCCGTTCAGGTTATAGTGATCACGCATATATGCATAGCATTTCTCCATAGATTTCTTTTTTCCTGTAAACCGCAGGGCCATATAGAATCCGGCCAGACTGCACCCGTGGGACTGAATAAATTTATCCATGAAATCATGCTGGGACGGCACAGGCACTTTCCGGCCATCGGCAAATTTGATTTTGTACGGATATTTTTTCTTTCGCTTTGCATTTTTGGTTGGAACAATATCAAATAATTTTCCCATGTTACCTCCATTAAAGACCCAAAGGTCTTGTGAAGGTTCGGCTCTTGATTAAATGGGAATAAGACGAGTATCATCGGTGGTTCGTCAGGAAATTTTCATGCTATATATTTCCGGCAAGGTACTACATTAACTATTATTTTTGATTGGTGCGGCAGTGGAGATGCAACACAGAACCATGGGTTTTGGCAACTCGATGAATCATATCGGCCAAAATCACAGTACAGTGGAAGTTGTGTAGCAGCGACAAATACTGGTCAGGTAGATAATGTTGGTTTGGTAATAGACACTGCGGGGAATGTTTATCACACCAGCGGAACAAGCCGCCGAAGGGTGTCTGGGATTGTGTCTTTTGAACAATAATTAATTCATTGTCACATATGTGTACACAATCGTATAATCTGTATTTGCCTTGATACGATCCACTGGCCGTATATGCCCTCCAAACTCGTTGTCTGCGCCAGCAAAAAAGCACTGTGTTCCAACACCAGTTCCCCATGTCTCAAACATCATTGGGTATGATGAATTTGCTGGATAAAAACCATCTGGCAGTTGAATCATACGAAGGCTATAATCCATACCACTGACTGATGCCGGAGTTTTAAATCGGATATGTACCGCAGCAACATGTCCTGCTTTACTGGCCCATGTATAGCCATTATTGATAGTGACGCCCTGATATGCTGAAAAATCATTACCATCACAGGTTATTACATTGTTTATCTTCCCATTAATCAAGGGCCGAACCTTATTTATAGTTACAAAATTATGACATGCAAATAAAACCTCCGTTTTCGCAGGTTTGAATGAACTTGTAAGAATTACTTACATGTTATGCGATATATTTCTTATGTGACATCTTTACACTGGTTTTTGTCACCGTACAGTAAATCAGTGTTGTATCTGCTTTCTCATGCCCCAGCATTTGCTGCACCTCTTGCAATGGCATACCCCGATTCAGGGCATCCGTGGCTAATGTCCTCCGGAACCGGTGCGGGTGCGTGTTTTCTACCTCCGCCCGGCAACCCAGATTATGTAGTACTGACCAAATTCCCTTCTCTGATAATCTTCGGTGCGGTTTCTTCGTCCAGACAAATAATGCCGGATTATCATCCGTCCGGGAATCCAGATACTTCTTTAGATGAATACACGCCTTTGGATTGATAAACACCTCTCTTTCTTTTGCTCCTTTTCCATATACAATACATTCTCCCTCAACGAAATTAATCTGGTCCCGATTTAACTGCACCGCTTCACTGACACGGACACCCGTAGAATACAAAAATTCCATGATGGCCAAATCCCTTTCCCGTTGACACTCCATTCGCAGGTGCTCCATGTCTTCTGCTGTAAACGGCTGCTTTATTACCTTCGGCGCTTTAATCGGTGGAATCCGGCGCATCGGATTTTTTGCAATCAGTCCCTCTTCATGTAACCAGGTGAAAAAACTGGATAGCGTGGCGCGCATATTATTCAGCGTTGTATTGCTGACTCTACGCCGCTCCTTGTATGACGCCAGATAACACCGTATATCGTTGGTGTCTGTTTCCAGCAATGGCCGCCGCAGATTCAGGATAAATTTCTGCAAGTTAAAACGGTATGATTCGATGGTCCTCTCAGAGCACCCCGCCAGATGTTTGACCACCAAAAATCTCTTTGCATACTCCTCCGCGCTGCCATCGTACACGGTGACTTCGGTGGATTTTCGCTCCACCGAATAATCGTCCAGCACAACCGACATCACCCACTGCAGCATCGTCGCCTGATCAGGCTGCAGATGTTCATGCATCTTCTCCAATACAGCAGATATCAGCTTTTCCTTCATAAAAAATACCTCCTCCGTACATTTGTATAAACAAATTATACATAAAAGGTTGCACCAATCCCATACACCAACCAGTCATTGATATACCAACCAATACACCAATCAATTAATTGATTAAATGGGAAGTTAATATCGTTTACAGCTCCGAATACAGAGGAAATCACTATACCATCAAAAGGATATGCTCAAACATCTTTATACCTTCCGGAAATCCAGGGAAAGTATATTGTGGGCGCATCTATTATTGGCGCCAGAACACCGAGTTATGTACCGCAAATATATGTAGCTGGTTTTTCGCGTCAAGGGACCACGGACGTAAATGTATACTTCAATCTGTATAATGCATATACTTCATCCCTTTCCAATGCTTTTCAGATTGGTATTTGGTATGCGGATGAACCGTAAATCAGTAAAACCCAATGATAGTAACGTGATAAACACCTGTACTGCTGGCGTTACAATACAGTGTAGTATTATTTTCGATAGTTGCATTACAGACATATTGAGTTCCGTATCTTCGCCCACCAATGGCAACAACTTTTTTTGCAGAAGGAAATACAGTTGAGACATCAACAACACCACTAGAAAATCCGCCCTCTGGTAAATTATTGCCATTTCCAATTTCAACTTGAATTTCGCGATATTGGATTTTGTTGGTTAGATTCCCATTTAATCCAGCAATGGCTCCCTTGACCGTCCCGTCGCCAATACCGGAAATATCTGCATATCCAATCACTCCCATGAATTTCTGCCATACTGCTGCAATCGCCTGTTTTAATGTTAATGCTGTTGCCATTATGCATCACCCTCCGTTCCTATTGATGTTACCACTTCTGCCTGCTCTGTCGTCACGCAGACCTCATCAATATCGTCTTGCGTGATTGCTATCTTGGTATTTAAATCTGCCGTAGTTGCCCTTGCCACCGCATCTTTGAATAAATACAGTGTGCCCTGTATCTGCATCCCCTTGATTGTCACGTCCATCTTATGCACCTCCCGTTATAATCAGGTTTTCATCACTGACCGACAATGTCACATTGCCCATGTCTATCACGATAGTTTCGCCACCTGCTTCATTCTCTGCCGGCTGCCGGCACATCTGTTTCTGCAGAACCGGCAGGCTGACCCATTGCGTGTTAAATACATTACTATCCCCGTTGATCAGGGAGACAGAAAACCAGGTATCCCCATGATATTTGCATGGATCCGCGTCAATCTGCCAGGCAAATGTGATTGTGCCATCCAGGGTCGCAGCTCCGGCGATTGCGTAGCTGCCCTCACTTTTGCGCATCCGTCCCCGTTCGATGTTTTTGAAATTAACGACAATGTCATAATCGGATAAATCGATGTCCCCATATGTGGATGGCATAGTAAATTCTAAAACTCTCACGTTCTTATCGCCGGCCACGCCAAGAAATGTGATGTCTTCCGGTATGGCAATCGTTCGAAGATTATTATCAATCTGCAGACTCATCATCCTTCACTCCTTTCGCGTATGCTGCGTCTGGCACATCATTATCCGTAAAATAAAAAAATGCCAGGCTCCTCTCCTCGCTATCCGCAGAATTTATACTGACCGTACCGCCTGTATCGATGGAAAAATCCTCTCCGGTTATCGCATATTCCGCCGTGGGACGAAAACCTTCAGGGATTGTTGCTGTATCCGTTGTATTATTCGCCGGAATCGTCACGATGCCGAAGCATGCCTGCGCTGCTCTTACAACCGTCACAGTCAATGCGTTTTCTGTCTGTACGTCCGCTGATACAGTGATTTCATATCCTGATATCCTCTCCCTGAACAGCTCCCACAAGGTGCCAAGCGCTACACTACCCATAAGTGCCATTTTTCCGCCTCCCAACTATGTGCATATTTCCCTTACCTGGTCTGCAGTCATTTCCGTCATCTGCGCCGATGTTATGCTACTGATCATCTGTGCGACGCTGTCCCGTACCGACTGTGCGATGCCGCCGGACTGGATCAGGTACTCTCCCAGCGTGGCCGTGACCGTCTTATCTGCCTCTGACGTCTCCAGCTTTAATACCCGGGAGGTTAAAAATAATTGCCCTTCCTCATCAATGACCGTCACCGTATCACCCAAGGAAACCTTTTTCTGCAGGTTCGTGATACTGCATTCGTAATTTACCGCGATATCACAGATAGATTTCAGATATTTTAGTGATTCACTGAACAGCGTGGCCTGGTCAACTGTATCGACATTATAGGGCTTCGTGATGTGACGCTTCTGGCCGTCTACCATCCGCCCCCATTTCTCCAGGGCGTTTCGGGACTGGATACAGTAACCGGTATCCGGTGTCCCGTTCCCGTCCCGGTCATCAAATGTCTGGGCCGCCACAACGAAGTCCCCGTCATCATAACTGTATCCGGCCAGTGTGATCGGATTCCCGCCGGCATCATTGGCGCCATAGGCATAAATGGACGTGGCCAGATTCTCGATGGTCTTGGTCACGGCGATACTGTCGATATCGGTGCCAAGACGCAGCATCACTCCGCTGTCCGTGCCCCGCTTTGTGTAAATGTCAATATATTTGTGCTCCACGGTGTGTCCGTCTGCACTCAGCGTTATCCGATAATCAATCTCACACCCAAACAGCTCTGCTATCTCTTTGATACGTTCGGAGCGGGTCTGCTCCGAAAAGCTGCAGGCCATTGTTTTTGTGGATCCAGCCAACTGATTGATGCCGATGACAAATCCAGTGTCTACAATGGTATTTTGCACCGCCTCTGTTACTGTCCACATCGGTGTATCATTTGGGGAGGAAAGCGCCACCTCATCCAGCAGCTCCATCCCCACATCTTCCCCGTAGATCCGGATAATCCCAGCGTCCGTATCTTTCTCAGATTCAATGATCTGGTACAACTCATTAATGTCTTCGCTGTTCTGGCGTAGGATATAGTTCCCTGGCGTTGTCAGAATATCACATTCTACCGGCGTATCCCCGTAGGGAATCTCGCATTCAAACGACACCGCCTGCGTCTCAATGTC
>ERZ1643246.2666-NODE-2666-length-16490-cov-9.052449_pt1 | contig 16490 bp, 15 predicted proteins | sample MGYA00579265_ERZ1643246 | MGnify/ENA primary metagenome ERZ1643246 (study PRJEB29033, sample SAMEA4952261) | chicken gut metagenome | biome: Broiler Chicken; feature: Gastrointestinal Tract; material: Caecum | place: Ireland | collected 2018 | study: Broiler... | reverse complement strand
TGTTTTTCATCAGTTTTTCGTGTTCTGGTAGTTATTGTAGCCAGAGCACCCCTGAAAATGAATTTCCTATCATGGTAAAAAGCTGCACAATATTGGGTTTTGGCTCACAGCCTGACTCAAATATTGTGCAGCTTTTCTGTTTTTTCTTCTCCGTCTTCCGATTGTTTTCCTTCCTTGTATCCGGCAGTCCCGGAACCTTTCCATGTTTTCCGAAACTTACTAGGACTTACCCCTTCCATCTTTTTAAACAGCCGGCTTAAATAGGTTGGTTCGATATGCAGGTCTTCCGCAATCCGTTCCACGGTCTCATCGGTAAACCGCAGCTGCTGTTTGATATACGTTACCCGCAACTGGTTTAAGTAGGCATTGACGGTCACTCCATAACGCTCTTTAAACAGCTCCAGGAGATAATACTTGTTCATATAGAAACGGGACGCCAGATCGTCCAGAGTGATTTTCTCTCTAAAATCTGCATCCAAGTATTCCTTCACCTTCTGAATATCGATAGTGTCTGAACTCGTTTCCGCTCGCTGATCCCCATCCCAGGCATCCTCCATCAGGAGAATTAATAAAGATGACAGCTTCTCGTGGATCCGCATGTCACGGACGTAGTCCATGGAAGAAGCGATGTTATACAGCTCGTCCAAGATATCGTGATAAGCATTTAGCTGGTTCGTCTGAAACACGGGCTTGCCTCCGCGTTCCTGATACTTACGGTAGATAGCCCCCATGTTGGGGCCGTAAAAGTGGCACCATTGGAGGGACCATAATTCGTTCGTAAAATTCGGAGCATTCCTTGAGTCTGTTGTATCCATAGTTGTACTCATCTGCTCCTGGAGTGTATTCCTCCCCGTCTCATGGCTGTACGGCTTCTTGCAGTTGATGAACACACAGTCGCCGGAATGGAGCGCATAGGTTTCACCATCAAAGGTAAGTTGTCCTGATCCTCTTAAAACGTTGAAGAAAAGGCAGGAGTTTAAGCTACTTCTCTCGTTTTTATGGGGATAAGTTGCTTGCAATGTCCCTGTTTCCTGTAGATGGATGAGGGAGGAACGGGCAAAGGTGGATGGAGTGTAGATGATACGGTTGGAGGAAACAGAATTAGATTGGAAAAATAGGTTGTGTTGCATATTCTCAGTATTCTGATTCACCGCTTCGCGTCTCCTTTCTGTATGTTCCTACCTCTCCATCTTAAAGTTTCCATAACTAATATCTAACGATGGTTTTATTTGGCAATTCTGACCGCCGTTTCTCAAAAGTCTATTTTCAATGATTTATAGTTGTGATTTTGACTTGTTTTTTGTGTTTAAAGTCCGTTTGGGCGGCTGGTTTTGCCATGTTGAAGAACCAGCGACAAAGGGCATAGGTTTCCCTATTATAAGTAAGTTGCCCCGATCCTCTTAAAACGGTAAAGAAGTGTCAGAAACTCAAACTGCTTCGTGGTGTAGAGGTGTGGAGATGATGAGAATTTCTCTAATACCGGCGTACATAAGCACGGACATTTGATAATAAATCATCGGCTTATCATATATATGTAGGAGCTATTTACCCGTCACCTTTGTTAGCGGATACAGGCATGTACCAGACCCGCCTGCCAAAATAATTCCTTTCATGTGATTAACCTCCTACATGCTCTTCCATATATTAAACTCACTAAACAAATATTGTTTTCCGAGTATTATTTTCAATGGCGAACGCAATATAAATTGGTTCAAGAAATAACAGATAACTAATATAGTGAAAACTTTCATAACATTCCACGCAAGGAAAAATATCATTTTATCTGACGCAACAATCAAATTCAAACAATAAAGATTACTGCCGATATTCTTAATTGCCTTTAAGTCAATTATTTTATCAAGCCATCTACAAATATTAAGTGTAGAGATAAAAAAACAATTATATTAATCCAAAAAAAGGGCAGAAAAACCATATACATTAATTGTCATATTTACATAACCATTAACCATAGCTATCAAAGAACCTACGGCAAACAATATAGTAGCTTTACTAATGTCAATATCTGTAAGTATTCTCGCATGTTCTTTTAGTCTTCTTTCAATTGTAATTAACCAATACCAACAAATACGCTATCTAGCGAAAAAGGAAGTAATACAATCCCTTTGCTTCCAATTAAAGCTATCATTGCAATGCATATATACGATATTTTCTTAGTAAGAAATTTCATCAGTACAAAACTTATAACCTCTGCAAACAATAATGCCGGAAAAAACCATAATGCACCATTGAGTGGTATTTTAATACTATTGGTAAATATAATGCCAATCCACTGATTCAGACCCAAAAGCGACCATAATATTTCATATAATAGGCCGAAAACAAAATATGGAATTAGGAGCGCCTTACTTTTTTTATTATGTAAAATCTTGTTGGTTGAGATGGATTGAGAAATAGACCTGATATAATAAACCAGATCGGCACATGAAACGCATGTATCCACTTATCAAACACTACTCCCAATCCTACATGCCCCATCACCATAAAAATTATACAAAATCATCTAAGCAAATCTATGTATCCTGCTCTGCTCCCAAAATTATATTTCCCCCTAACTATTATTTCAACTATTTATTTCTTTTTAATACAACATCATTATAAATTTCAATATAGTGTTTTGCAGCTGCCTGCATAGTATAATTCTGCTTTGCATGTTGAAATGAATGGAATGAAATTGAAGAAAGTAAATCTCTATCATAATATAGTTTTTCTATTTTGTTAGCCAAGCTCGAAGCGTCCCCACATTTGTATAATAAACCGGTAATGCCATCTTCAATCAGTTCTAGATTTGCACCAGTATCGGAAGCAATCACAGCGCAACTATGTAACATGCCCTCAATTGTAACTCTTCCAAACGCCTCTTTTTTTGATGCAACTAATACAATATCTGATTTAGAATAGATCTCAGAGACATTTGAAGTAAAACCAACACAATCACAATAAGATAAATCAAATTCCTGACTGATAACATTCTTATCTTCATCCAGCATGTTTCCCATAATAGTAAAATGAATGGCCATGTTTTTGTTATACAAAAGACGCATAGCACTCAAAACATCATCTATTCCCTTGCTTTCAGCACCTCCACCCGCAAAAACAACATTTAAACAATCATTCTCTTTCTTTTTGTAGCTTATGTCAGGAAGATAAATACCATTGTATGCCAACCTAATGGCTGGAATCATGTTGATATACTTCATCATAATTGTTTTTGAAATACTAATTACAGCATCTGAATCATTATAACACCGGAAAACATACTTATCAGAATAAGCAAATTTAAGCTTGTAATCATCGTCAAGAAACTCTCTTATGTGCCACACATGAGGAAGTTTCATGTATTTTGAGAGCAAGTATCCTTCAACAGTCAAACTATCATTTGTGTGAATTATATCAATTTTGTGCTCTCTTGCGAATTTGGCAATTAAAGGTAGTAACCTTTTATTTATTAAACTTCTGCGCAACATTTTTATTTTATGGAAAAAAGTATCACAGTTGCGATTTTTATCACAAATCCAATTTAAATAAGGAAAAATAGAATACTCTATGTTATTTTCTTTAAGAACGTTCTCGATTTGACCAGATGTCGGAATAACTACATATGGGTTAATACCTTCATGTCTAAGTTGAACACACATATCTACCATACTTTTATTTGCACCACCAACACCAGCATAATGTGTAAAATACAAGATATTCACCTTTAACAACCTCCAGTCTAGTTTATAACACCGTCATAAACAAAATATTTATATTGGATTAACCCATCCATCTGTTTCTTGTAGCCAAATATACATCCCGTCCAATGTAAGATCATCATCTTTCTGTAATACAACAAATCTTGGAACCTTGCCCAGGAAAGAGGCTAAGCCGTTATATGAGGAGGGCGGACCAATGATATAATCACATTTTGACATAAGATAAAAATCCTGTATTGCACTTCCATTAGCTATACTTACTTTATATTCTTTAGTTTCAAAATTATTGATATTGATTTTTTCATTTGAAAATAATATAAAGTGTACTGCTTTTTTCTTCAATTCTTTAAAAAGTTTATCCATACATTTTTTATAAACATAATCGTCAAAATAGAACTCTCCTCCACGCCATATCTTATAATCTCCCCTCCTCATATGTACTCCAACAATAAGATCGCCGGATGAAAAGTGTCCCATATTTGAACTAACATACTGTATAATTTCATCATTAGGAGAGAAATAGCTTCGTATTAAATCGGCATTTTTTCTTAACGAATCCAAATCGTAAAATGGCCATCCTACACACCAATATTTTTTCCTGTTCTTATTTGTGGCTTTCAGAAAATAGTTAACGCACTTAGGGTCACTTCCAAGAATCACTTTTTTACTATTTATCTTTAGCTTCCTGCATATTGACAAAACAAAATTGGCGATTTTACTTCGAACAAAAGCCACCTTTTCTTTTTCTAAGATTAAACCGTCAAGATCATCTGAAGTATAAACAGGCCCGTTATAACGCCTAAACCCATAATATACAACCTTATAAGAGTGCTGATAAGCACTCGCCAAAATATTCATCTGCATAAGCATCTGATTACACATCTGACCACTTCCCGGGTCTAAAACAATTAACATGTTTATGCTGCCTCCTATGATATTGAAATCAATTACATGTATAACAGAAATATTATTTCACAACTATTTTTTTTGCACGCTGTAACATAAATATTAAAAATGGATCTTTTATAATGGTAAGTGTTATTCCATAAGTTAATATCCCTACAAGCGTCTGAAGGAACAAGCAAGCAACTGTAGTTTTTAGGAGTAAACCAACCCCCCATGTAATTACTCCCATCAATGCAGCAGCACCGCCATACCGAACCACACCTTTTACTATGCCTGTTAAGCTCAAAACATCTCTACTATAATAAATAAAAATTAATAAAATTGAACACTCTGCTAGTACCGATCCAATTGCAGCACCAAGAGCACCAAGCATGTTGATTAAAAACAAATTTGCCAAAAAGTTTACAATAGCTCCAACTATTACTCCCCGATTAAATTCGGCTTGTCTTCCTGTCGCTACCAGACATTGCTTTCCGATAGTATTATCCAGTCCGACAGCTACTAAAAGGATCGAAAAAACACATAACAGTTGAATACAAGGTTCAAAACCAGGACCTAGAAGCAATGGAATAAGTTTATTAGAAATAGCGAATAATCCAAACATCATGGGGAATGAAAGAAACAAAATAAAATTAGTTGTCCACTTCATCATATGGTCAACAGATTTACGATCTCCTTGTTCCCATAAATAAGCTAAACGTGGAAGAGTTACTGATCCTAGGGATGTAAGAACAACAATTAAAACTTGCTCAATTTTATGTGCCTGCTCATAATATCCATTTTCGTAAGACGATTTTGTTATAAATCCTATCATACTCTTATCTAAAACAGTATAAACAGATGTTGCCACCGTAGGAATAAAATATACTAAGGAATTCTTCCAATGACGATAAAATTTAATATCAGAAAATTTAATTCTATGAAGATATTTTGTCAAATAAGGCCATAAGAGGATGTTTCCAACCAAAGTAGAACCTTGCAAAATAAGCACATATAATACTAAATCTGATTTATTGCGAACAAAAACAAAGATTAATATTGTACAAATAATTCTAACTAGTCCATTTCTAAGAACAGTTAATTTAAACTGCTCTAGCCCTTGAAAAAACCAAGAAATATCCATTGCACCTGAAACCAGATTAATCAGCATTATCTTATATATTGTTGTGTTAGACTGCAAAACTCTTCCTAAAAGAATATATATTATAGCTGAAACAATGGTAGTAACAAATCGAGCTATAAATATCTCCCAAAAAAATGTGCTTCTTTCTTGAGGATTATCTCTTAATTTTGCTGTCTCCAATTGGCCATATGTTGCAACTCCTAAAGCAGCAATCATCGAAAAATAAGACACAATAGATAGAGCATAGCTATATTCCCCTATACCATCTGCTTGAAGAACTCTTGAAACGTACGGCGTAGTTATTAAGGGGACGATAACAGCTAAGCTTTGATATAATAAGTTATAAATATAATTATTTTTGATGCTCGGTGTTTTAGCCAATCCTTTTATCTCCCTTCCTTATATAGCCACAGTTTTACGCATTCTCTCATATAACTGTGCAGACTCGGTTTATACAAGCGTCCAGTACTTCCCGATACACCCTCAATCCAAGGTGCAATGTATAGTTTTTTATATTTCAAGTTCGCCTCTCTTATACACATTGCGAATGCATGCTCTAAATAAATGTTATCACTGTCATTAACCATATTTTCAAGGTTTAAAAAATACTTTTTATATAGTTTTATAGGCATCATATATAGTCTTGTATTAACATAAAATCGACCATCTCTGATTCTGTTTGGAGCCACTAAAATCGACTTTCTATTGCTCATTTTCAATAAAAAATTGATATTTCTAACAATCAACCTACCGGTTACTTTTATTAAATAATCATCTTCTGTTATAAGCTCACTATGCTCTAAAGCATATCTTATAATTTCCGATTCACCATACCCTTTACCTTGCTTTAAAATCCTCTCTGATTCTCCTGAGAAACTAATCCATTCAAATTTTTTCCCTTTAGAATCAGCTAAATCAAAAAGTTCTTCTTCTGACTTTGCGGCAGAATTATCACAGTATATTATTCTCTTAATTTTTGAGTGAGTTATATAAAATTTTATGGAATCGATGTACTGCTTTCGTCTTTCTATACTATCTGTCAATACAAGCATATGTACATCTTTATAGGGCGTTATGCAACCAGTTATTAGTAAGACATCACTAGAATTTCGACATATCATTTTAAGTACCCGCTTTAGTTCCTCATATTAATTCAATATTCCCGTTGAGCCACCGTCTTCTTACGTACTCATTTAGTGCTAAAACGAATGGCCATACAAATATTCTTGCATTATCTGTAATTAGAATTGTAAATGATGTTATGCCAATAAAAACGCATAACCCAAACAAAAAATTGTATTCAAAAGAATCTCTTTCATTATACGGACACACTCTAAGAGTTTTTATCATTCTGATATAAGGGACTATAAATAATACGATTGTCCCTATTAGCCCTATATATGTAATGCATCCTATTATACCAATATCTGTATGATTGTACTGAAATCGAAACCCATCTATAGTCACGTCATACAAATACTGCGAAACCATTCCTCTTCCAAGAAATGGATGGGCTCTAATTATTTTGAACGCATATTCATATTCCCGTAATCTTATCATAGTAGATATTCCAAGTGTTTCGTTATGCACCGAAAAAATATCAAAAAAGGAGCTAAACCAATCTCCAAGTATTCCAAGAACAGCAATTATTGCTGATAAAAAGTAGAATAGCGGTTTTCGGGATTTTAAGCTTCTAGCATAAATTAGTATACAAGAAGCTACGATTGCCATGTACAACATTCTTGTTTGCTCAACATATATTTCAGTAATCAAGCAAATCAAAAATGACACAAGATATCTAATATTCTTAGTACTTTTATTTAAATATCGACAGAAAGAATAGATTGAAACAAAAGCAGTAAAATCCGAAATCAGAAACAACCGTAATCTATTCCATCTTGCTGTCGATGGTCTCGCATAGTATTCAAATGGCATAAGTTGAATGTTAAAGTTGTTAAGAAAAAAACTGTTAATCAAAAGCAGAAATAAAGATATTGTCGTTAACGCCATAATAGTATCTAACAATTCATGTATCCCTTGCTTACGGTTAATTAGTTTCAAAACAGGTACTAATAGTAGTATATTCAAAATACCTCTTATTGTGTCGATATAGCCTTCAATTGTTTCCCCTTGCACAAATGCATATGCTGTTTGTGGAAGAACAACTACTAAAAGCACCAACAGTATATAGTGCAATGACCACTTTGAAGCGCTGGCATTTTTATCTGTAATCGCAAGCAAAAATGCCAGTATTATACAAAAACATAAAACTATAGTCAGATTTTGTGAGGCATTAAGAATGTGAAAAAATCTTCCTTGAAGCAATATACACGCTGTAATTAATAACGTATATATTTGTGTTTTAGATACAACCATATTATTCCTCTATTCTCGCGCTATTTGATCAATTCAATCATAAATTTTATATATGGAGCAAAGAAGTTTCGTAAAGCACTAACGCCATAATATCTAAATGTAAAAGTAAACCATGATTTCACTGGAAGGCCATTAGGAGATAAAAGCTTTTTCACTCTGATTTTCCTGCTTAATTCTCGATCTAAATAAGTATTTTTTTGAGTGTTACTTTCACAATTTCCTATGTATCTGTCCGTCAAATATATAGGAATACCTGCTTTTCTCATCCTTAATGAATAATCAAAATCTCCAAATGAATGTTCATACGTGGCATCTATCAACCCCACAACTCTTACCACCTCTTTGTCTATTAAAAAGCAATTCCAGTTTGCAACATCACATTCTTGCTTTTTATCAATGATCGGAGAAATTTTTCTTCCAACATATCGCTTACCATTATCATGATAAAATTTTGCTCCGCTATACGTCAGATTCCCATTAACTCTAGACTGTGTGCATCCTGTTACACCTGCCAGAACTTCATTAGACCTTGCAGCCATCATAGTTTCCCACATCGTATCGTAAAAGCATACATCGTCATTAATCATCAGATATAGGTCATACCCCTTTTCGACCGCAGCAGACATCGCACGCGCCATACCTCTGGACCAAAACAAACTTCCTGTACCTTGAATCACATTTACATTTCTAAACTGTTTTAATACAGCATCTGCAGTCCCATCTGTAGAGCCGTCATCGCACATATATACATCATAATCCGGCATGTTTTTTTGCTTACTTAATGAAGTAAGACACAATAATGTCTGTTCTTTTCTGTTAAATACTGTTAAAATAACTGCAATTCTCATACTTGTATCCTCAAATTATATTCCATTACAGCTGCTTACATCCTCAACTGTTTTTGCATCTTTTTTTTATCTTATCCATGACTTTTTCTCCAATTAATTTCACAAGAATCAACTCAATAATAAGCATAATAAAAAAAGTTAGATAATCTTTGTGCTCGTTCGTACCCAAGCATAATTCCGATATCTTTTCACTAATATCTTTTACCCCAAGATAGTTATGTGTAATCATAATAAATAATGAATTTTTTCCTAAATATGAACAGAACTTACAGATTATCGAAAATGATTCTAGTTTTCGACTTATCCAAATTAAATCTAGTGATAAGCTAGTTGCTACAAAATAAGAAATGATCCATGTATGTCCCCATATCATATTGTGTACATCGACAAATCCATTACTTACTCCAAGTAAGCCCATGATAATCAATATAAGAACTGCGATTATATAATTTGTTGTATTGCATCGTTTTGCATATATTGATGGTTTATATATTAACTTTTTTAAGGAAGAACCAATTGTAAAAAAAATCAATAACGATGCCGGACGAAATACCGAATGCATTGGAGCCAGAATAAATCTATTTGTTAATATTGGAGTGACAGTTAAATATAGTAAAGTAGCCACTAATGAAATAACTAATGATGAAGTAAACTGTTTTTTATAATCATCACTAAATTTCCAGCGTAGCAAATCATAAAGTAATTCAACAGAAATAAGAGTTCCAATAAACCACAGGACGTTAATTCCATCCAGGATTAAAGTCGAATAGATACAGTAAATTAATTGTTTTAAATTGAATATTTTTTCATAATGCCATCTTATGAAATCTCTGCATATAAACACACAGCTAAAAATAATATAAACAGCGAAAAGGAATTTTTTTCTGCGTATACTGTTACTAATGGTATCTTTCAACTTTTTGCATGCACAAGTTTTATAGGTCATACCTGATAAAACAAAGAATAATGGCATGTGAAAACTATAAATTAAGAGTCTAATCGGACTTACCTCTGAATATAGACAATGCCCAAGCATTACAAAAAGGATACCGATACCTTTTGCAATATCTATATAAGCTATTCTATTATTTTCTACTAATTGATTATTTTCTATCATCATAATTATTTAATATTTTCTTTATTTCTATCTCTAGCATATCATCAGAAAGTCCCAACAGATTTGAATGATTTTTTAGCCAATTGATGTCTTTATTCCACCATTGAGTTTTTTGTAGTAAAGAGATCATTTCCTTGTTAAATCGAAATTTAAGTATTCTTGCAGGCACCCCGCCCACTATGGCATATGGCGGTACATCTTTAGTAACAATCGCTCCAGCAGCAATAACTGCTCCATCCCCAATTTTAACACCGCTTTTGATTACAGCACCATTTCCTATCCATACATCATTTCCAATCACTGTTTGTAAACTTACCGGGAAAACTTCATCCCGCTCATTTGTCATATGTAAGGCGCGAATTTGAAGCGGATATGTACTCAAACGGTTTGTATAATGTTCTCCGGCACCTATACATACCTGATAAGCAATTGAACAATATTTCCCAATATGAACCCCTTCGTAAATATGTGCGCCCATAATGTAAGTATAATCTCCAATTGAAATATCCCTTACCAACTCTCCCCCCTCTATATAGACATCTTTTCCTAGATAGACATTTTTTCCAATTCCATTTTTTAGAACTTGTGTAGGCATGTGTAGATAGTTTTGGATGGTTACAGAATCTTTTTTTAACTTCAAATATGAAAATATTCGTTTGAAAACGGTGTGTATTTTATTAAGCATTTAATTTGCTCCTTTTGAAATATTTTTTACACTAATTATTCCTTTTTTTATAAGCAACCATTTATAATGATCCCGTATAGTCCCCAAAAACTTTTTATGTTTCCTTCTAAACTCCCTTTGTATTCTCTTATTAGGTCCAACATTCTCAAAATGTACCTCATTAGCACCGTCAATTAGTTTTGTATCATATTTATGAATTACACTTGTATAATTCACACCACTCCCATCTGCGCCTATGCTCATTACTCTTGACTCTTTAGGATAAATAGTATATTTGCCTTGTTTAAAAGCAGCATAGCACCATCTAATTGCCCATGAATTATTTAATCCATAGTAGTTCTCATCAAGCATAAATGGCATATCTCTTCCCCAATTCCCAAAATTGATCCGTTTTTTTAAATTATACTTAATTTCGTCATAATCTGTAAGCTCCCAATCTACAGTGTTCCATCGATCCGCCCATGTTCCCCATCCCCAGCTACAACCTCTCAGGGCAAGATAGACATCATGAGGGTAATTATTTAATACTTTCATTGGAAAGGTATATCCACTAATAGCCCAAATTGATTCTTGTGTTCTGTAGTATTCTAATGCCGAATTCATATAAATAAGAAAATCGCTTGAAACGATTAAGTCGTCTTCCAAAACTATAGCTTGTCCATATTTATTTATAATCTTGGTAACTCCATAAATAATAGAACTCGCTAAGCCTTTATTATGACTTGCTTTAATTATCGTGACAGAACTGAATAATGATCTATTATTTTTAAACTGATTTAGTAAGTCTCGAACTTTATTTACATTTTCTTTTTCATTTTCACCTTTAGGATAATCTGAAAAAATAAACAATTCCGTATTGTTCACCCCTGCACAATTGTTTAACGCACTTAGCGTTCTTTCTAAGTGTTGAGGCCTATTATATGCAAATAAAACAACAGGTGTATACTTCATTTTCATACTTCTAATCTCCATTTAAATGTTATGATATAACTCAACATATTTTGCATAACATTTTGACTCATCAAATTCTTTAGCCTTTTCAATACAAAATTCTTTTTTGAAAGGCTTTTCTCTACAAACCCTCATAATCTCTTGAGATAAGGCTTTTGCATTTTTCTCCTTAACTACTATTCCACATGACTCGTTTATAGATTCAGGAGCGCCATCAGTATCAAACATGATTACTGGGATTCCACATGCCAAAGCTTCTATATTTACCATTCCAAATACCTCCTCACGTGTTGGATTGACAAATACATCTGATGAGCTATATATTTCTATTAATTCATTCATGTCAGATGTTTTAGGAATTGTAAGGATGTTGTTTGGAATAATACTTTTTTGTTTAGCGGTTACTCCAACTAATACAATTTGATATTCAGTCGGTAACAAGCTAGCCAACTCTATAAACACGTCTAAACCTTTTCTTATCCCCCAATCAAAGGCAACTCCTAAAACAATGTAATTATTTTCAAGGTTATGTTTTATTCTAAAATCACTGTGGCATGGCTTAAATACTTTTAAATCGATTCCGTTATGTATTACTTTAACTGTTTGATTGTGATAAATGGATTTATTTACAATTTGCTTTAGCCAATTTGAGGGTACTGTAATAGTAAGGTCTTTTATAAAAGATAATCCTTTTCTTTTAATTTGCCACATCAAGCGAGGACTATTTAAAAATAATTTCATAAGATACTTTTTATGCTCACAATCTTTGCAACCATTCTTCCATCCCATACATTGACTCATAGAAAAATACATACAACCTCCCGTCATGCTCCAACAATCATGAAAAGTCCAAATAACCTTAATTCCTGACTCTTCAATATATTTATATAAAAGTTTAATGTTTAAAAAGTAATCATGTAATATATGAAGATGCAATAAATCAGGTTGTATTTTTTTTAATTTTTTTATTAATTTTATTGTGCTTAATGATGAAAATAACCCATCTAATCCCCAAATATTTGATAGAATCCCATGCAAGGCTTTTGAAATAAGCGATGTGGCAATTATTTCGTATTTACAATTTGACCTTCTTTTCTTTTTCGTCCATCCGTATACATAATAGACTTCATCACCAATTTCCTCTGCTTTTATGCCAATATTCTTCGAAATTTTGCCTGTACTTCCATATGGTACTGTATTTATAATTACAATTCTCACAGTTCAACGGCTCCTTTTAACTTACCTTAAATACAAACTTCATCATTTTATTGCACTGAGAAATTGTATTCTTTTCACGAATTATAAAATCGCGCGCTTTGCAACCAATTAGTTTAGTTTCACTTTTATTAGTAATATTATCTTCTATTACTTCTTTAATAGATTCTATACTTTCATCATTTATTGTTATTAAATATTTGAAATATTCCCTTGGAATACCTGCAATATCAAAACTTAGAACAGGTGTTCCTGTTGCCATATACTCAAACAATTTGGACGGAAAGCAATATCCAGAAGCAGGTTCTGAAGGTAATCTCATATTAATCAACAAAGATGCCTCAGCCTGTTTCTTCAGCACATCCTGACGACTTGGTAAGAAACCAAAGAATTTGATTCGGGTATCTTTCTGCGCACACTCGTTTATATAGCTCTCAGCATTACCTCCACCTGTCAACCAAAGTTCAGCATCAGTATCTGGTATTTCCATGAACGCATCTAAAAGCATTCTTATCCCGTACTGCTCATCCAACTTTCCAGAGTACATAATTGCTTTTTTCTTTTTATTAATTGTACTAATCTGTTCTGATATGTCATAACTACCTTCCATCAGAATCCATTTATCGTTCGGAATATTCAGATATTCCGCCATTTTCTCGGCATAAAGAATAAAGCCATCAAACTTCCCCTGCATTTTCTTTATGCTTTTCCAATCTATCTTCTTCAATACCGCTTTCAGCTTGCTTTGTCCCAGATCCATAAATTGTGGTAAATCCGTAACAATAAGATAGATTCTTGCCTGTGGAATTCTTTCTTTAATGTGACAAGCGGTAGCCATTGGCGCAGATCGCATAGAATATACAAATACGATAATCTCCTCGTTTTTATATCTATCATTAATCCACTTGTCCGCAGCTTTAATCATTGCCGCCTTGCAATTCACTCGATTAATATACTTATCATTTTTATACCCCACGCTGATATCAAATGCGCCTGGTTTGTGTTCCCATACAACAGGTCTAATTACCCTGTCTTTGTACACTGGATATGGCGGTAAGACACTTCCATTTATTGAATCACATAGAATACCACTTACTTTCTCAATTCCATTAAGTAAGTTTTTCTGGGATACCTGTGCGGAAGCTAAATTATACCCCTTTTTTGCCTTGATCTTAAATTCTTCATCACTTTCCCAACAACCAACCCACAATATCTGGGGCATATTTACACCTCACTCTACAAAACATATTAATTTACTTTATTTCGTGTATTGCCTCAATATACTTCCCCACGCTGACATCCTTTGTGAGGTTCCTTTCCAGGTACTCTCTTCCTTTCATACCCATTTCTTTCTCCAGACCACTGTCAGCATTCTCTATATACCATCGGATGATATCAGCAACCTCCACATAATCACCCGGCTCACAACATTTACCACAGCCGATCTCGTCGATCAGCATTCGTATTTCTGAGCCTTCCTCCAGAACACCAATAATTGGCTTGCCAACACCCATAATTCCATAGGCTTTAGACGGACAACTTACGCCTTTGATTCCTTTGGCGTTCACACACCAGTGGACATCTCCTGCGTTCAGGCTGTAGATCAGATCTGCTTTATCCTGGTATGGGATAAAGACCACATTCTCAAAGTGATGTCGTTTTGTGTACATCACCAGCTTATCGAGAACTGATCCGGCACCCACAAAAGCGAATATAACCTCCCTGCCATCAGCTGTTCTCGGTCCTTCCTCATACACACCTTTCAGTGTGTATCCCTTACGGAACTGCTTCAAAACCTTGATCAGCTTCTCTAAATCGTAATAAAGACCGATGTTACCGCTGTACATAATAACGAACTTGTTCTCAAGTCCATATTTTCTCTTAAATTTCAACACATGCTCATTATCGGCAGGCAATGGATAAACTTCCTTCTCATCGATCCAATTGTTGATCATTGTGTGTTTCGGCACATTTTTATTCTTAAACCGCTTCTTCAGTGTCTCTACCAAATCTCGTCCTACTGTAATCACCAGATCGGAATGACTGCAGCTAAACTTATCTACTATCATCATTAGCTTCAGCACCAGCTTATTATTACTGTACCCCACAGCAATGACCTGTTCCGGATTGAAGTCCTGAATACAATAAATCATTTTGGCATGTTTGATCCATTTACCCAGAACGCCAAGCAAACCACCAAGGATAGGCGGCTGACTGATGGTAAATATATAATCCTGTTTACCAGCTTTACGGCTTGCAAGCAGAGCGCCAAAGAAGTAAGCCAGTATGTTCTTAATCCGGCTTATCTTGTTCGACTTAGTGAATTCCGGAACTCTAACACGGATGATCTTTACACCGTTTAGTTTCTCAAAATAATATTTCTGAGTCTTATACTTTGCTTCAATTGTTCCGCCATAAGACGGAACAACACAGATGACCGTCACATCAAATTTATCCAGCATTCCCTCGGCCTGATCCTTAAGAATCTGACCGGTACTCGCTGTGTCAGGAGCATAATAGTGAGCGAATATAAGGATTTTCTTTTTTTCTCCCATTAAGCCCCTTCCTCCTTAAGTCTTTTAATGACCCTTGCTGGATTACCGGCTATCACACAGTTATCTCCGAACTTACCAGATACAACCGCTCCGGCTCCAACCACGCAACCGGCTCCAAGTACCGTACCCTTTAAAATGATGCTGTTGCATCCAATGAAACAATTCTTACCGATTTTAATAGGCTTGGAAGGAACAAGTTCAGAATCGCCGCCATTAAGATCGTTAAGTAGTCTATTCCTAGCCTCGACTTCTATAGGATGAAAATCGTTATCAAGAATTTTGGTATTGCCACCAATACAGGTGTTCTCACCGATTTCAATCCTGCTTCTGGCATAGATAGTGGCACCGGAAATGCCAACGTTGTTGCCAATAATAATCTCAGCTCCGGGAGTGCGGGTAACTATAATTGTCCGGCTATATAAACCTACAAGATTGCTTAGAAAAGAGCTTTTAACAGTAACGTTGTCTCCGATAGTTAAATTGGCACCGGACTTATTAAAAATAACCGGAACACCTCTCAGGATCAGATTCTTCCCATATTTAACTTTTGTTATCTTCATTAGTATTTTGAACCAATTACTGTTCATTTAAATTCTCCCTTATTCCCTATAAATAAAAGTAATTATCTGATAGTTATAGTTTGGCTCAGTCACGTCGAAAAATGTCCCGCGTATACACTTTTCCTTTTACATCATCCAGACAGCTATCGTATCTATTGGCGATGATGGCCTGAGACATACTCTTGAACTTCTCCAAGTCATTCACAACGATACTCCCAAAAAACGTACTGCCATCTTCAAGTGTCGGTTCATAGATCGCCACAGTGGCCCCTTTTGCCTTCACTCTTTTCATAACGCCCTGAATGCTGCTCTGGCGGAAATTGTCGCTATTGCTCTTCATGGTCAGCCGATACACGCCAATCACACACTGCTTCTCCTCATCTGCCCTATAATCACCACGGCTGTAATAATCGTAGTATCCGGCAAGCTTCAGCACAC
>ERZ1643246.2664-NODE-2664-length-16517-cov-15.079881_pt1 | contig 16517 bp, 15 predicted proteins | sample MGYA00579265_ERZ1643246 | MGnify/ENA primary metagenome ERZ1643246 (study PRJEB29033, sample SAMEA4952261) | chicken gut metagenome | biome: Broiler Chicken; feature: Gastrointestinal Tract; material: Caecum | place: Ireland | collected 2018 | study: Broiler... | reverse complement strand
AAAAATTACGATTTCACTTCCTATTTTTGCGGTAGATCACTGCCAGCCCTTTGAGCAGCAGATTATCGTCCAATATAATCTTTCTCCTGCAGTACGGTACAATCTTTTTCGCCAGCCCCCCGGTAGCAATCACGGTTGCCTGGCCGCCCAGTTCTTCCTGGAGCCTGTCAATGATCCCGTCGATGGCGGCAGCAGCACTGTAGATCGTCCCGCTCTTCATGCAATCTACTGTATTTTTCCCGATGATATGTGCCGGCGCCTCAAGACTGATGCCACCCAGCTGGGATGCGTGCGCGGTCAGGGAATCCAGAGACACCCCGATTCCCGGATAGATCATCCCACCGATATAATTTTTATTCTTGTCGATCACGCAGACAGTATTCGCCGTTCCCATGTCAAAAATAAGGAGCGGCACCGGATATTCGGCAATACCGGCCACGGAATCGACCACAAGATCACTGCCGAGCTGAGCCGGATTGTCAATGCGGATGTTAAGGCCGGTCTTAATACCTGCGCCTACTACAAGCACTTCTTTCTTTAATATTTTCTCAACCGCAAGCTTTGCCACAGTCGTGACCTGCGGCACAACAGACGATATGATTCCGCCCTCGATATCTGTTCTCTTAATGTGGTAAATATCGAGCACATTTTTTACATCAAAGGCATACTCCAGTTCTGTCTTTGTGCGGACTGTGGAAAGGCGCTCGACGAAAAGGCATTTTTTCCCGTCGATACAGCCGATCACAATATTCGTATTTCCGATATCAATCGCCAAGATCATTGCTAAAATCCCAGCCTTTCTCTTACATTTTTTCTCAGGAGCACTTTGCCGATGCACAAGGTAAGGATACCTGCCACGACCGCCTCCGGAACTCCGTTGATCCCTATTATAGACAGAATAACCATATATCCCAGTGATACTGCTTTTTTACTTGCCGCAATATAGGCATCTCCGTAAAAAACATAGATCAGGTTCATGACCAGCAGTGTATTTATGAGTGCTCCCGATATTCCAGCTAATATGAGCCCGATATTGGATACACCACGGTTCCTTGTTTCTTCACTTGAAAGTTTAAGTATCAGCTTATATACAAAATACGGTATGATCCCCACCAGGATACGCGGGATAAAACAGATGATCACACTCCCGATGCCGCCGCTCACATCCCCCAGGCTGTAAAACGGGGTGAATACAAAAGACGTGGCAGTAGGGTTAATGGTGTTGTTGATAAAACTGGTCAGGCCGAATAAAAAGCCGAGCACGCCGCCTTTTTTCGGTCCCATCAGCAGTGAAGCGATAATGACAGGGATATGGATGATCGTTGCCCTTGTAAATCCAAGCGGGATATAGCCCAGAAAGGGGGTAAAGGCCATGATGCATATGATCGCACCGAATATCGCCACCTGGACCATGCTCATCGTGCTGTATCTGCTTCCTGCGGGTTTCTGTGTTGTTGAATTGTTCATAATATTGCCTCCTTGTTATCATTCCCTTACGGGATACAATACTTTTGGCGCAGAACTGTCTTCTGCTTATTTACCCTGTTACTCTTTATTCAATTTTTCTCTTTCTTTTTCCGTCCGCCGGTTATGCCTGTCCGCGTTACGGTTAAACATTTTTGCCGTCTCTACGCATCTTCATGATCTGATCAAGAATGTGCGAGGCGGTCTCCTCTTTTGACATTTTACCGAGTGAGATTTCCTCTGAGTCTGTGATCAAGGTCACCACATTTGTGTTGCCGCCGAATCCGGCGCCTTCTACTCTCAGGCTATTGGCGACGATCATGTCGAGATGCTTCTTCTCAAGTTTTTTTCTGGAATTCTCCAGCAGGTTTTCCGTCTCCATTGCGAATCCGCACAGGAACTGTCCCGGCCTTCTTTTTTCTCCGAGATGAGCCAGGATATCGTCCGTCCGCTCCAGCTCAATGACAAGGTTTCCGTCCTGCTTCTTCATCTTCTGGTCACTCACATGCTTCGGCCGGTAATCCGCCACTGCTGCGGCCTTGATGATAATATCCTGTTCCGCTGCCCGGCCAGTCACTTCGTCAAACATGTCCTTTGCCGATTTCACCGGCACGACGTCTGTGAACTCCGGGGCTTTCAGCGCCGTCTGTCCGGTCACCAGTGTCACCGCAGCGCCCCGCCTTGCCGCCATCTTCGCGATCGCATAACCCATTTTCCCGGTAGAATGGTTCGTGATATAGCGCACCGGATCAATGGCTTCCTGCGTAGGTCCTGCTGTCACAAGCAGCCTGAGCCCCTGCATGTCCTTTTCACAGGCAATCTCCTGAAGGATATACTCCAGCAGCAGTTCCGGCTCTGGCATTTTCCCTGCGCCAGTATCCCCGCATGCCAGATAACCCACAGCCGGACTGATGACTTCATATCCATAATGGATGAGCTTCTTGAGGTTGTCCTGAACCACCGGATTCTCAAACATGTTCGTGTTCATCGCCGGTGCGATCAGCTTTTTACATTTGCACGCCATCACTGTTGTGGTGAGCATATCATCCGCAATCCCGTGGGCAAGCTTGCCGATCACATTGGCGCTGGCCGGCGCGATCATAACCACATCCGCCTGTTTCGCCAGGGACACATGTTCCACACTGAACTCAAAATTCCGGTCAAATGTATCGACCAGACATTTGTTTCCCGTAAGCGTCTCGAATGTGATCGGATTGATAAAATTCGTCGCATTCTGCGTCATCAGGACATGGACATTCGCATCCAGCTTCTTGAGCGCGCTTGCAAGATAAGCAGTTTTATACGCCGCTATACTGCCAGATACTCCGAGAAGAACTGTCTTGCCTTTTAACATAGGCATCCCCCTTTCTGTATTTTCTGGAACCGATCTCATTAAATGTGAACATCCCGCATCTGCATCGGGATTGCTCCGGTTCGGGTTCATTATATTGCATGAATCGGGAAAAATCAATTTCTACGGCTTGAATTTGCCTGCATTTCATGCATATTATCCAAAAAAATACAAAATATAACTGTAATTACATCGCAGGAGGGAATCGATATGGACGAACAGACACGAAAACTGCTCGAAGAATGCAGCGCCGGCTGCAGAATGGCTGTGGAGAGCTTTGAACAAATAAAGGAATATGTAAAGGATACTGAGTTCAAAAAACTGATCAATGATTATACTGAAAAGCATCGAAAGCTTGAAGATGAGGCTGTTACTCTCCTCAAAGATTCTGGAAATGAGGCTAAATCTCCCGGTGTCATGGCCAGCACGTTTTCCTGGTTCACTACGGAAATGAAACTGACATTCAACAGTGACAACACACAGGTCGCAAAACTTCTCATAGACGGCTGCTCCATGGGGATCAAGACCCTCGGGGAAAAGGCGCACCAGTATGACAAAGCAGACAAAAAGGCCGCGGATCTGGCGCAGAAGATCATAGGGACAGAAGAAGAGCTAATGAAGAAACTGAAAGATTATCTATGACAAAATAAAAGTACGGAGCCGGGGTGAGTCTTTATTGGAGTTCCCGCGCTTCCGTACTTTTATACTGTCTGTCTTTTATTTTCCTATATAATTTTCATTACTGTTTTATCCGCATTACGCTACTTTGCCTGCCTGTCTTGCTTTGATCGCCGAACGTTTTCTGCCGTACCAGAGCAGTACCGCTACATAAGCCGCCGCTGCGACAACACCGATGATATATGCGCCAAGCCACGGGATGTTGAAGCCAATCTGGGCATTCGCAATATATGTGACCGTAACGAACGTATACCATGCGCCCGGGATGAGCGGCATCCAGACAAATTTTGTCCTGCCTGTCTCGAACATCCATACCGTGATCGCAAGGAATGCGAACAGGGACAGACTCTGGTTGGACCATGCAAAGTATCTCCACAAGATGTTAAAGCCGTCTGCATTGCTCTTTGCAAATACAAGGATCACTGCAACAAGTACGAAGATAACTGCTGCAAGACCGAGTCTCTTCTTAGTGGACCTCTGATCAATGTGAAGACCGTCCGCAACCGCCAGACGAAGCGCACGCAGCGCCGTGTCTCCGGATGTGATTGGAAGTACGATAACGCCGAGAAGAGCAATGATACCGCCGACTGGTCCGAGGATGTGTTTACATACGACACCGATCGTAGCTGTTGCAAGAGATGCATTTGCCTCCTGAAGGCCAAGGTTGTAAACGCCCATTGCACCTGCAGCCCATACCATAGCGATAAATCCTTCTACTACCATCATGTTGTAGAATGTCATACGTCCCTGTTTCTCGCTCTTCATCGTACGGGAAATGATCGCCGTCTGTGTGGAGTGGAATCCGGAAAGGATACCACATGCAACCGTGATGAAGAAGATCGGGATAAAGTGGTTTGCGCTGAAATAGTCACCGTACAGAACACTGCCTGCATTCCAGTCATCCCAGATTTCAGTGAGCGGGAAGCCGAGTACAAAGATACCGACAAATACTCCGATTGCGGAGAACAGCAGAATCGCACCGAAGATCGGGTAGATCCGTCCAATGATCTTATCGATCGGAAATACCGTCGCGATCAGATAGTATACAAAGATCACTCCGTAGATCACCCATGTGGATACGGATGTTACGGCACCATCAAATCCGAACACCTGAGTCGCCGCGATATCTCCCGGTGTGTAAATAAACACCGCACCTACGAGGAGAAGCAGCAGACTGCAGAAGATCTGATAGAATGTGTAGACTCCCTTGTTGCTGTACTTACGAATCATATCCGGCATCTGTGTTCCGCCGTCGCGCAGGCAGATCATACCGGAGAAATAATCATGCATCGCACCACCGATAATGTTTCCGATCGGGATCGTGATAAAAGCGATCGGTCCGAACAGGATACCCTGGATCGGGCCAAGGATCGGGCCTGTACCTGCGATATTCAACAGGTTGATCAGGCTGTTCTTCCACCCTCTCATAGGTACATAATCTACACCGTCCTCTTTTGTGTAGGCAGGAGTCTTCCTGTCGTCAGGACCGAATACTTTCTCGCAGAACTTTCCGTAGAGCGCAGCTCCCACGAAAAGGATCACGAGACCAATGATAAATGTGATCATTAAAAACACCCTCCTTTTCCTTAGATACGCCTAAGAAACTTTAATACTCTAAAACAGTATAACAACGCAGTGAATGGTTGTAAATGATGTATTTTATAAATTCTTTATAAATTTCATGATTTGGTTATATTTGTAAAGATTAAAAAAGATCAAGATTTGATGTAAATCACTACAAAAACTTTGCTGTCATTTCCTGCCATTTTCAAGTATAATAGCGAAAGAAAAGGAGATTTTCATCATGTTAAGATCATATATAGCATTTGACGTTGAGACAACAGGACTGAATCCGCTTGAAAATGAGATCATAGAGATTGGTGCTCTGAAAGTGCGGGACGGGAAAGTGGCGGAACGCTTCATGGAATTTATAAGGCCAACCACTTCCATCTCACCCGCCATCACATCTCTGACCGGAATCACCAATGAGATGGTAGCGGAAGCGCGGCCGAGATGCAGTGTTGTCGCAGATTTTCTCGACTTCTGTGAAGAGGATGTACTGATCGGACACAATGTATCTTTTGATTACAGCTTCATGAAATGCAGCGCTGCCGCAGACGGACTGCCTTTTGAAAAAATGGGGATCGATACGCTGAAAATTGCCCAGAAAGTACTCAAGGAACTGGATTCCAAAAGTCTCGGCAGCCTGTGCGACTACTATCATATTGAAAACAAGTCTGCCCACCGTGCATACCACGATGCACTTGCGACTGCCAAGCTTTATCAGACACTTGCTCACTATTTTGAAGAGAAAGATCCAAAGATTTTCAAACCGGTACAGCTTACATATAAAATAAAAAAGCCTCAGCCTGCCACACCGAAGCAGATCGCATTTCTGACCAATCTGATTCGTAAGAAACGGGCAAAGCTCCAATGGGATCCGGATACGATCACACGGAGCGAAGCATCTAGGATGATCGATGAGCTGCTGAAGGGATAACGCGGCAGAAAGCGTAAGGAGCATAACGTTTTTTGATACTTTTCTTGATTTTGTATTATTGCCGTGTTATACTATCTCACGTTGCAAAGTCCACAAAAACCAAGGTCTATCGGGCTTGCCGCCGATTCCCGGCGTTAAATGAATCGAGTGTTCGAGACCTTCCACTCGTAAAACAAAACTAAAGGAGAACAGAAAAATGAAAAACAATCAATCAGGCAAAGTGCTCTTCATAGCACAGGCGGCTATGATCGCCGCGATCTACGTTGTGCTGACTCTTATCGGCGCGTCATTCAGTTACGGAGAGGTTCAGGTCCGTATTTCCGAGGCACTGACCATTCTTCCGGCATTTACCCCCGCAGCTATCCCAGGTGTATTTTTAGGATGCCTGATCAGCAACATCCTTGGCGGATGCATTCTTCCGGATATCATCTTCGGAAGCCTTGCCACACTGATCGGAGCAGTTTTCACATGGATGCTGAGAAACAAGAGTAAATATCTTGCACCGCTCCCGCCGATCATTGCAAATGTGCTCGTTGTACCGTTCGTGTTAAAATACGGCTATATGGTGCCGCTTCCGATCCCGTTTATGATGCTGACTGTCGGAATCGGAGAGGTGATTTCCTGCGGAGTGCTGGGACTGATCCTGTACACAGCACTGAACAGATACAGAGGATTATTATTTAAGACAACTGTATAGTCTGTCATAAAAGGCAGTATCAAAAAGCTTCCCTAATGCGGTTCATTCCGCATCCGGGAAGCTTTTTTACTTGATACAGTTCAGTTCAAACTGTTACTTTATATATCCGATAAACACATTTCCACTGCTCTCCGTCTGACTTGCCAGCGTACTCATTCCCACTGTATGAGAACCGCCGTCGTCCGGATCGATATATGTGATATCTGTCGTTGTATATCCCGTCAGCAGAACCGCATGGCCCGAATCCACCAGCGCGATCACCGGGCATCCTCTGTTGATCACATAGAGCACCTGATCCAGCGTACATCCTGTCAGATCGACCTGATGGGCTTCATACTGCTCCATATACCGCTCGCAGGCCGCCAGCGAAGTTTCTCCGCTTTCTTTGCCAAATGCCGCCGCATCCGTAGAATATACAAGGTCTCTGTTCCCTCTCTCCCAGACATATTGCTGGTTTGACGAGATCACCACTCCGGATACTTCATTGGCCTTCTGGACTGCATATCCTGCCTTATCGTATACTGCAACCAGTTCACCCATGCCATACACGTAGAACTTTTCTCCGCTGTCGCCGCCGCTCAGAGTGACTGTGAGCGGTTCTCGGGAAGCAATCTGACCAGGTTTTACAAGCTCTGGCTCTGTATTACCGATTCCGTCTGCAAATGTCAGTCTTACCTGTGTCTCTTTAACATCTGTTGTATATGTCTCCAGTGAAATGGCTGTCTCTGCCCGCTCCTTATTATTGGTAATATATTCCTGAGAAGTAGAGTTGTACGCATCTCCTTCTTTAACAACGCGGTTAAGAGTCAGAAGGTTTCCGTCTATGAGGATATCTGTCGTATATATGCCCTGATCTTCAAATGAATACTGAGCCTCTGTCTCATTGTCGGAATTTCGTATCTCAATCTCATACATCGGGCTGATTTCTTCACCGGCGACTGTCACGCCTTCATCTGCAGAACGCGCTTTTCCAAATACAAAGTCTCCATTGATAAACCCAAGCGGACGTACGTTTTCGCCTTCTGCAGCATCTATCATATACGTATCACCACTTCTCAGATTCATCACACAGAGCCCGGAACCGGCTGTACCTGTACTATCATCCTTGCTATTTTCTCCTGCATTTTCTCCCGTATCTTCTTTGCCATTTTCCGAGCTGCCGTTTGTCTGGTACGCCATGAGATGTCCGTCATCCGATACGGCATACTGCTCTTCTGTGAGGCCTTCTGCCAGAGTCGTCTGCTCATCATTGCCCAGATCGATCTGATACAGGGTTCCGTCAGCAAGCACGTAGAGCATGGACTGATCATGATTATAGTATACCATTTTGCCAAGCTCATCTGCCGCAATTGCATAGGACTTGGTACTTGGTATAAATGCTTTCTCTTCGATCGCATTTGTATCCACACTGAAATAATAGATTCCGACCCCGACTTCTCCTTCATGATAGCCGCGGTTCATATAGCCGTAAACAGCAAATGCCAGATTTCCGTCATCATCCATACTGATGATCCTGACTGCATGCTGGTCATTCTTGCTTCGCATATCGCGGCCTTCCTGATCTGAAAAGCTGAACACTTCCGTCAGTTCATCCGCCTCACCATTGTACAGCCAGAGGTTTCTTTCCTGGACAAATGCAACGATCGTCTCATCACTGTTTGTCTCATACTGAATATCATCCTGTGATGTAATTCCGAACAGTATCCCATTGTCATCGAAGTCCGATGCGGTTCCCTGGAAAACCTGTTCCATGTCCCTGTTATAATCCAGCAGATAAATCGTATCTACAAGAAAGCGCACACGGAAGAATTCCTTTACATTATAAAGGTCCGTATCTCCGTTTTCATCCTGGCAGGAAACCTGGTACTTCGCAAGAATAGAAGTATATACCGTGTTGCTCTCCTTGATGCTCCACTCTACATTTCCGACAATCTCCGGTGAGAGATCTCCCCACTGCACATGCGTAACATCCGAATGGATATTGACCGTCTGATACGTTGTATTATCACTTTCTTCGCTCGGCTCCAGATGGCTTTCCAGATCCTCTGTTCCTTTTTTATTTATCGCTTTGTCGTGAAAATCCAGCGCATAAGCAAGGCACTCAGATGTTGTTAAATCCGACGGCGAAGCAATCCTTGTATAATAACTGACCGTCTCCTCGTCAGCTGTCAGAATCACCTTAAGCACCGCCTCCCGCACGTCACCAGAGAGAACATTTCCAACAGAAAGAGAAACTTGTTCTCCCTCGGCCGGTACATCTGCTTTGCCATCCGTGTACATATCCTCTCCGTCCAGCGAATATACCTCGTACCGGATATCTGAGATTTCATTTCCGTCCGCCTCTATATTCATCGTCAGCGACCCGTCTGAATTAAGCGGTGTGATCGTATCCCGCATAGCTGTGATATCCATATCCTGCACGTAACCGAAGAGCGGATTCACTTCTGTTCCATCTACCGTAAATGAAATCCGCGGAAGCGTAGGCGCCCCCATATCAACAATCTCGTCATCTGTTCCACTGTTTATGACCAGACTGCTGATCACAAGTGCCGCGATAAACACAGCGATCAGCACTCCTGCTTTGATGATCCTTCTTTTCATCCTTATTTATTCTCCCTTTTATCTGAAAGCAGACGCCCCAATGTCAGGTCAGCCTGCAGAAACTGTTCACATTTTATAATATCTTCCGCTGCTTTTTTCTCTTTTTGCTGCTCTGCGGTCCGGCTCCTGCCCGGATCTTTTCCGCCCTCTGGCACGTTTCCAGCGAACGTTTCTTTCTTCACCGCGCGGAGCAGAATATTCTTCGGTGTGTGCTCCATATCGATAAATTCGAGCACCTGTGTCTCATATCCCATACGCTCCAGATATTTCGCACGCAGGCCGTCAGTCACAAGAGCTGCAAAACGTTCTCTCAGAAGCCCGTAGTCCATAACCGGAGCAAGCATTTCCGAAACATCTCCTCTGATCTCCCCGCCGTTTCCATTCTCTCGTCTGCCGGAATCCGAAAGCTGTATATTCAGTTCATGCTGACAGCACGGTACCGAAAGGATCACTTTTGCGTTCCAGCCGATCGCCTTTGCCAGTGCATAATCTGTCGCCGTGTCGCAGGCATGGAGCGTGACGACCATATCCACCTGTTCGACACCTTTATAATCCGCGATATCCCCCACCAGAAACGTCAGTTTCTCATAGCCGTATTTATCTGCCAGTTCTCCGCAGTGCTCGATCACATCCTCTTTCAGATCCAGACCGATAATGCGGATATCATATTTTTTCAACTCATGCAGATAATAATACATGGCAAATGTGAGATAAGATTTTCCGCATCCAAAATCGAGGATCGTAAGCTCTCTCTCCTTATCGAGCTGCGGAAGAATATCTTCTATAAATTCCAGAAAACGGTTGATCTGACGAAATTTATCGGTCTTTGTTCTCACAATCTTCCCGTCCTCTGTCATTACGCCCAGATCTCTGAGGAACGGCACCGGAATTCCTTCTTCCAGGATATACTGTTTCTTACGGTTATGGGACAGATCTGCCGCCTGCGCCTTCTCCCTGCGTTTCCTTCTCTTAACAGTAATCTTTCCTTTCTTACTGATGAGCACTGTATATATATCACTTACAGTCTCTATCTGCATCTGGCGGAACTGTTCCGCATATTCGGCAAACTGTACTTTGGCCTCCTCTTTTGCCAGATTTCTGTGAAATGCCTGTTTTGCCGTAAAAGCCTCGAACTGGAACAGCAGATTTCCTTTCTTCTCCAGCGGTCGGACTTTTACCTTTATTATGCCCTCTTTATCCCGCGGATTACTGATCACCGCACGGATAAAATCTATATTTAAAACTCTGTCGAGTAATTTTACAATATCTTCCATAAGTCTCCATTTCCACTATGATTCTATGAGAAATCCTTTTTCACGCAGCATTTTCCCGATCAGATCCAACGTCTCTTCGCTGTCTGCCTCCACTGTATGATAATGGTAATCGGATGTAATATTTTTGAGCGGGCTGGATTTCCCGTTTTTTATATCGGCAATAAACTCCGCTACATTCCGCCTGGAAGTAATGTTAAGCTCCGCCTCCAGCCGTCCATATACTCTATGGTTCACTATCACGTCACAGACTTTGCCGCCCAGATCGACAATGGCATTGAGCTCCTCTTCAAGCTGTTCATCCGTGTGCCTGACTTTAAAGACACGCCTTGCCAAATGCGGCTCATTTATAATATATCCCCTGTTTGTAGATATAATGTCATGTCCGGCTGCGCGGATCAGTGCAATATCCTGAACGATCACTTGCCGGCTCACATCAAATGCGGCCGCAAGCTCCTTTCCGGATACAGGTACATCACTGTTCCGGATACGGTCTACGATCGCGCTTCTTCTGTCTGAACCTGTCATCAGATCTCCTCCTACGTGTATCAAGGGCGTTAAAATACCTTTTGACGCCTTCACCATTATATATCAGAAAATCAAAAAAATCTTCCCCAAAAATGAGAAAAGCGCGCAGAACAGATCTTCTCTGTACATGCGCGCCGCTGAAAGTTTCTGTTCATTCTCACTCTACAGCATGCAGGTTTTTCATTGAAATGTCAAGTATAGATGCAGAATGTGTCAGCGCTCCGCTGGAAATATAATCCACTCCAAGCTCTGTCAGCCTTGCAATATTTTCTTTCGTCACATTGCCGGAGCACTCCGTCTCTGCCCGTCCATCGATGATCCGGATCGCCTCGCGCATCTCGTCAGGTGACATATTGTCAAGCATAATGATATCTGCTCCAGCATCGACCGCCTCGCGGACCATATCCAGATTTTCCACTTCCACCTCGATCTTCCGGACAAACGGCGCATAATCTCTCGCCATCTTCACAGCCTGTGCTACTCCGCCGGCGGCGCCGATGTGATTATCCTTCAGCAGCACACCGTCAGAAAGATTGTATCTATGGTTATATCCGCCGCCCACCCGGACTGCGTATTTCTCAAAAATCCTCATGTTCGGTGTAGTCTTACGTGTATCCAAAAGTTTGGTCTTACTGCCTTTTAAAAGCTCTGCCACCGAATGAGTGTATGTGGCGATCCCGCTCATCCTCTGGAGATAATTCAGCGCAACTCTTTCACCGGATAAGAGGACGCGAATGTCTCCTCTCACTTTTCCCATGAGCTGTCCCGCTTTCACCTCATCTCCGTCGCTGCAGAAAAACTCTGCCGCCGTATCCGCATCCAGCAGCTCAAATACCCTGCGGAACACTTCCAGGCCGGCTATGATCCCGTCCTGCTTGCAGATCAGGTCCACCTCGCCGGTAACCGCCTCTTTCATCACCGCATTTGTGCTCACATCTTCACTTGATATATCTTCCTTCAGCGCTTCCAGGATCAGATGATCTGCCTGAAGCGTCATTGTGATCTTATTCATGATCGTTCCCTGCTTTCTTCTGTTTTTCTTTATATCAGCGGATCCCATAAAACCGCTTTTCTGCTCTTCATTCAGGCCGTTTCGTCCAGCTGCTCAGCTTCCCCGCCTGCATCCAGCTCAGCCTCGATCTTCTGCGCGGCCCGCTTTGCAAAGACAAGACTCTCCAACAGGGAGTTGCTGGCCAGCCGGTTTGCCCCGTGAACTCCGTTGCAGCTCGTCTCTCCTGCCGCAAACAAATGCTCCATGGAGGTCTGGCTGTCACTGTCCACCCAGATGCCGCCCATGAAATAATGCTGTGCCGGAACGACCGGAATCCACTCTTTTGTCACATCATATCCCTCTTCAAGGCAGTGCTCGTATATATTCGGGAAATGGTTCAGGATCGTATCTTTGTCGATCCGTTCCATAGACAGCCAGACATGGTCTGTCCCGTCCTTTTTCATCTGTTCCCGGATTGCCGCTGTGACCACATCGCGGGGCTGAAGTTCGTCTGTGAAGCGCTTTCCGTTCTTGTCCAGCAAAATAGCCCCCTCTCCTCTGACAGACTCCGAGATCAGGAATCTCCTTCCCGGCTTCCTGGAATAAAGCGTCGTCGGATGGATCTGCACATAATCCAGATGTTCCAGACGTATCCCGTGCTTTTCGGCGATACGTAACGCATCCCCGGTCAGATGAGGATAATTTGTAGAGTGCTCATACAGTCCGCCAATGCCGCCGCTTGCAAGAATCGTGTACGGCGCATAGATCTTCAATACGTTTCCTTGAGCATCCTCTGCAATGATCCCTGCACACTGCATGCTGTCTTCTCCCGTCTGCCCATCTGTTCCTGCTACAATAATATCTGTCATAGTAGTGTACTCCATGATACACACATTTTCAAGAGAACGCACCTGGGCAAGCAGCTTGCTGGTGATCTCTTTTCCCGTCACATCCTCATGGAACAAGATACGCGGTTTGGAGTGGGCGCCCTCTCTGGTAAATGCATAGTCGTCCAGAAAGTTCTCATGCCCCTCTGACTGCTGTTTTTCCGTTTTTTTCTGAGCCTCCGGCGCATCCTGCTCCCTGCCGCTGTCTTTCCGCTCAAACTTCACGCCATATCCGATCAACTCCCTGATAATTTCCCTGGAACTTCGGATCATGATGTCCACAGACTCTTTTCTGTTTTCATAATGCCCCGCCCGCATCGTATCTTCAAAATAGCTCTCATAATCCGACTCATCTTTGAGCACACAGATTCCGCCCTGGGCAAGAAAAGAATCGCTGCTCTCAGCATCTTTCTTTGTAATGATAAGGACTTTCCTGTCCCGGGGCAGATTCAGGGCAGCAAAAAGGCCTGCTGCACCGGTTCCGACGATCACAACATCTGCCTGCATTTCTTTCTCCGTTTCCATATCCTCATTCTGTTTAAGATTTCTGTTCATTTTATCTCTCTTCTTTCTTCCTGTTGATCTGTTCCTTTGATCCGTTACCGTTTCAGTTGCTGCTGGTCCTGTCTCAGATGTTTCAGCCTACTTTGCCAGCTTCAACATTTCTTGTAGAGGTTTCTCCGATCCTTCCCGGAGCCTTTCATCCAGAATCACTTCATTTTCCCCGGTCTTTAAGACATGCAGGATTTTTTCCAGAGTGATCAGTTTCATATCCTCGCAGACCGGTACTGTATCAGTAAAATAAAACTTCTTGTCCGGATATCTCTTTTCAAGCTCAGCTCTGACTCCATTTTCTGTACATATGATAAATTCATCTGCGCTGCTCTCCCCTGCATACTTGATGATCCCTGATGTACTGCCCACATAGTCCGACATTTCCAGAACTTTCTGCGTGCATTCCGGATGGGTCAGCACTTCGGCATCCGGATGTTCTTCCTTCGCTTTTTGAATCTGGTCCGTCCGTATATTTTCATGGACCGGGCAGTAACCTTCATTGAAAATAAAATGCTTCTCCGGCACCTGTTCCGCCACAAAATGCGCCAGATTCCGATCCGGAATAAAAAAGACATTTCTGTTCGGAAGTGCTTTTACGATCTGCACCGCATTTGCCGACGTGACACAGACGTCAGAATATCTTTTCAATTCTGCTGTAGAATTGATGTAACATACGACTGCAACATCCTCGTATTTCGCTCTCACCCGCCGGATTGTTTCCTCATCTGCCATGTGGGCCATGGCACAGTCCGCATGGATATCCGGCATGAGTACTGTCTTGTCCGGATTGAGCACCTTGGCGCTCTCACCCATAAATGAAACGCCGCAGAAAACGATCGTCTGCTCCTTCAGACCCACTGCTGCTTTACTGAGATAAAAAGAATCCCCTATGTAATCCGCGATCTCCTGCACTTCGGGTCTGACGTAATAATGAGCAAGTATGACCGCATTTTTCTCCTTCTTTAATTGTTCAATCTCTTCTCTGACTGTCATGTGTACACCTCTTTATCTTATTACAGTTCACATTCTCTGATCATAATACATCATTATACCGCTTGATTTTACAGGTGACAAGACACATGAATTTACAAATATTTTACAGAAATTACTCATACTTTCGGCAATACATACAGAAAGGCCTGCCCTACCTGCTGAAATATTTCAGCCTGGTATGGCAGACCCCTGTAGACTTTTTTGTTCACTGCATTATTTTCAGAGTTATGCTTCTTTTATATATACTGCTCTCGTGCGCTCCCCATCATCCACGATCTCCACATCCGGAAAGCTCTGGATATACTGTTTAAACTGGGAGAAGCCATAATCCCGTACTTTGAAATCCCCGAATTTCATCCGGATCCGGTTTCCGAGAGAACTGAGCGCGATCCCGTATCTGCCGCTGCCTTTGATCTGCTGCAAAATATATTCCTCCAGCATCTCTTTCCGGCTCTTGTCCTCATATAATGTCACAGAAACCTTTGTGCCTTCCTGGATCAGTTTCAGCTTCGGCAGCGTTTCCAGGAATTTCGACAGAAGACTATAGCCATAGCGCCGCACATCAAAGTCCGGATACAGCTTGACCAGACGGCTTCCAACCTCGCCCAGTCCGGTCTCTCGATCGTCATTCTGATTCTCTGTAATGATCTTGACCACAGCCTCCTCGATCTGCTCTTTAGACACTGCCGTCCGCTTCTTCTGCTCCTTCCCGTGAACGTGATGAGCCGTGTTCTTTTCCTCCCGCTCATCCTTATCCATCGTACTATCTTCAAGCAGCAGCTCCAACTCTGTAAATATATCACAGGCCTTACGGAATGGAGACGGCGTTTTGTCTTCCCCCATCCCGATCACTGTCTTGCCGCTCTCGCGCAGACGGCTTGCCAGCCTGGTAAAATCGCTGTCACTGGATACCAGGCAGAACCCTTCCAGATCGCTCGTATACAGCATGTCCATCGCATCGATGATCATAGCTGAATCAGTCGCATTTTTCCCGTATGTGTAGCTGAACTGCTGGATCGGTGTGATCGAATTCTGCAGAAGTTCCTCTTTCCAGCTTGCATTATTCGTCTTGGTCCAGTCGCCGTAGATTCTCTTATATGTTACTTTCCCGTATTTTGAAAGTTCATCCAGGATCGGCTGGATATATTTTGCAGATACATTGTCTGCATCGATCAAGAGCGCGAATCGGTCTTCCATGTCATGTATTCCTCCCCCTGCATATTCTTCCATTGGAAACAGCCATTCTCGTAAATCATATAACTGTGGGCAGATCCCTCTTTGGGGATCGATACAGATCCCGGATTCAGATACCGGTATCTGTTCCCATTCGTATCCGCAAGTTCCTCACATGCCGGTATATGTGTATGCCCGTTCAGCAGGATATCTCCGTTCTTTATCGGCGGAAGATGCTTCGGATGATATATGTGTCCGTGAGTGGCAAATATGCTGATGGTTTCCATACACGTATCTGTCCGCTCCGGTTCCGCTTCCTGATCTTTCGCTCCGCCAGCCGGAAGTTCGAGGAGGCAGTAATCCGCGAGAATCGGGAACTCTAACACCATCTGATCCACTTCCGTATCGCAGTTTCCCCTCACGCATAAAAGATGTGTTTTCATCGGATTAAGCATAGCGATCACCTCTTTGGGCGCATATCCCTCCGGGAGATCATTTCTCGGTCCATGATAGAGAATATCTCCCAGTATCAGCAGCCTGTCTGCGCCTTCTCTTCGGTAAGCTTCCAGCATCTGCTCACAGTAAAATGCAGAGCCGTGAATATCTGATGCGATCATTAATTTCATATACTGAATGTCCTGCCTTTCTCTTTTCTCAAGCCGTTTCTATCCCCTATCTTAACACACCGGATTTTTCTTGTAAATCACCCCCTTGACAACGGTGCTATACTGTAGATGTAACAAAGAAATACACTTAACAACACCTATTTGTTAATACAAAGTTGAAGGCTGCTAAGCGTGATTCAGTGATTGGAGGAAAAGATAAATG
>ERZ1643246.2663-NODE-2663-length-16523-cov-4.661465_pt1 | contig 16523 bp, 16 predicted proteins | sample MGYA00579265_ERZ1643246 | MGnify/ENA primary metagenome ERZ1643246 (study PRJEB29033, sample SAMEA4952261) | chicken gut metagenome | biome: Broiler Chicken; feature: Gastrointestinal Tract; material: Caecum | place: Ireland | collected 2018 | study: Broiler... | reverse complement strand
ATTCTAGTATGTTTTCAATACCACACAGAGCTAGTATATCACCAATTGAAATTTTCGCAAGTACTTCCTCGAGGGGTGGCAGAAGGCAAAAAAGAACCGCCCGGCAGGTTTTGCCAAAACGGTTCTTCTTTTCTCTATCTTCTTGCCAGTTCATCGGTGATATCTTCCCAGGATACCCCCTTCTCCGCCATCAGCACCATCACATGGTACAGGAAATCGGAAATCTCATATTTGATCTCTTCTTTGTCGGGATTCTTGGCGGCGATGACGATCTCCGTACATTCTTCCCCGACTTTTTTCAGGATTTTATCAATTCCCTTGTCGAAAAGGTAATTGGTATAGGAACCTTCCTTCGGATGTTCCTTCCTGTCCAGAATCACCTGATAAACATCCTCAAATACCTTCAGCGGATTGGTATGGCGGCCCGGCTTTGCGGCCAGCTCCTTGAAAAAGCAGCTTCTGTTCCCGGTATGGCAGGCCGCGCCCACCTGGGATACCCTGGCAAGGATTGTGTCGTTGTCACAGTCCAGCGTCAGAGATTTCACATACTGAAAATGGCCGCTGGTAAGCCCCTTTACCCAAAGCTCGTTCCGGCTTCTGCTCCAGTAGGTCATCCGGCCGCTGGCCAGCGTGTTCTCAAAGGCTTCCTCGTTCATATAGGCCAGCATCAGCACTTCATCCGTCCGGTAATCCTGAACAATCACCGGAACCAGCCCGTCTGCATTTTTTTTGAAATCCTTCCAGGCGATGCTGCTCTCAAAGGTATTCACCAAAACCCCACGGCTGCGAAGGCTGTGTTTCATCTCCATCAGATCCACCTGGGGATCGCTGACATAACGGCCGCTGACGCCTTCTGCCTGTCCTTCCTGAAGCACCCGGAAGATCTCCTCCCGTCCCATACTGTTGGTGTGAAGGATTATCGGGAGCTTCGTTTCCCGGCAAATCGATTCCTGCAGCTTCTCCAGGCACAGGATTCCACCCGCATATTCCTCGATCAGATCCCGGTGTTCCTCATACTCGGAAAGCTGGAACACACTCACCAGAATCTTTTCTTTTCCGAAACGCCTGGACACTTCCGCAAGAAGTTCCACATTACTCTCCTTGGAAAAATTCAGCACTGCCTTTTCGCACCCTGCGTAAAGAAGCTTTTTTACATCCTCCATCCGTTTCACATTTCCGGCGCCGATCAGGGGAACTTCCGCCTGGCGGGCCAGTTTTTTCATGATTCCGATGGCTTCCTCATGCTCCTCATCACTGGAGGAAAAATCAAATACCAGCAGCCCGTCCGCTCCCCGGTTCCCATAATCCCGGGCCAGCGTCTCCAGATCGCCGCCGGCGAATATATTTTTCTGACCAAACCCGGTCACCGCCTGTCCCTTCCACATATACAGACAGGGAATGATTTCTCTGTATTTCATCTTCTATTGTCTCCCTCCGTCTACAGGCTTCCTTTGGTGGACAGGACGCCCTGTATTCTCTCATCCTTTTGTGAGGCCTCATCCAGCGCCTTGGCAAAAGCCTTGAAAAGAGCCTCCATGATGTGATGATTATTTCCTCCATCCAGAACCTTCAGATGCAGATTCATGGCAGCGGAATAGGTAACCGCCCAGAAAAACTCCCGGGCCATCTCCGTATCCATCTCTCCCACCTTCGGAGCGGTAAACTCCGCCTGAAAATTCAGATAGGGCCTCCCGGAAAGATCGATGGCCGCCAGCACCAGGGTTTCATCCATGGGAAGAAGCCTGCTGCCATACCGGCGGATCCCCGCCTTGTCCCCCAGCGCTTCCCGGATGGCGCATCCCAGTACGATACCGGTATCCTCCACCGTATGATGGCAGTCCACCTTCAGATCTCCATCAACCTTCACCTCCAGATCAAAAAATCCGTGACGGGCAAATCCTTCCAGCATATGGTCAAAAAAACCGATGCCCGTATCCACCGACGCCGTCCCCGCTCCGTCCAGATTCAGGGTCAGGGTGATCCTGGTCTCCCGGGTGTCTCTTTTTACTGTCACCGTCCGCCGGCCATCCGGTCCGCCTCCTCTGATGATCTCCATATTACTTTTCCTCCTCAAAACGCACGGCAATGGAATTGGCGTGAGCCGTCAGCTGTTCTGCCCGGGCAAATTTCCGGATATCCTGCTGGATTTCAGATAATGCCTCCCGGGAATAATATACGATACTGGATTTTTTCATAAAGTCATCCACCGACAGGGGTGAGAAGAATTTGGCCGTTCCGTTGGTGGGCAGAATATGGTTGGGCCCGGCGAAATAATCTCCCAGAGGCTCACAGCTGTATTCTCCGATGAAAATAGCGCCGGCATTGCGGATCTTGGTCATCACTTCAAAGGGATTGGCAGTGACAATCTCCAGATGCTCCGATGCAATCTGATTGGCCGTCTCGATGGCCTCCTCCATGGTGTCTGCCACCAGGATATAACCGAATTGATCCAGAGATTTCCGAATGATATCCCGGCGCTCCAGCCCTTTGACAAATTCCTCCGCCTGTTCGTCTACCTGCTGCGCCAGCCGCTGGCTGGTGGTGATCAAAATTGCGCTGGCCAGCTCGTCATGCTCTGCCTGGGACAGAAGATCCGCTGCCACATAACGGGGATTGGCCGTCTCGTCCGCCAGCACCAGGATCTCGCTGGGCCCCGCCACAGAATCGATACTCACATGCCCATATACCGCTTTCTTGGCCAGCGCCACATAGATATTGCCCGGTCCCACAATTTTGTCCACCCTGGGAATACTTTCCGTTCCGTAAGCCATGGCGCCGATGGCCTGGGCGCCGCCCACCTTATAGATTTCGTCCGCCCCTGCCTCTTTTGCCGCGGCCAGCACGACGGGATTCACTTTTCCCTGCGCATTGCAGGGTGTACACATGATAATCCGCTCCACACCGGCCACCTTTGCGGGCACAATATTCATCAGCACGGAAGACGGATACGCCGCTTTTCCTCCCGGCACATAAACGCCCACCGTCTGAAGCGGTGTCAGCTTCTGCCCCAGCATGGTTCCCTTCGGCGTGCTCTCAAACCAGCTGTTCTGTTTCTGGAGCGCATGATAGGAACGGATGTTTTCCAGGGCCTTCTTCATAACGGCCAGCAGCTGGGGATCCACCTGCCGGTAAGCCTCCTCCACCTCCTCTTTTGTCACCCGGACGTCTGCGGGGCCGATATCCGCCCCGTCAAACTGTTTCGTATAGGCAAATACCGCCGCATCTTTTTCCGCTTTGACCCGGGCCAGAATCTCCTGTACGCGGCTTTCATATTCCCCGTACTGGCTGGGACTTCTCTTGAGCATATTTTCCAGAATGTTTTTTTCTGTTTCCTTTGTCAGTTTTACGATTCTCACTTTTTATCCTCCCTGATGATACCTCTCAGCTGCTGAATCATGGCGGAAATCCGCTCATTTTCCATCTTCATGCTCACCTGGTTCACCACCATGCGGGCCGACAGCGGGCAGACCTCCTCCAAAACCTTCAGACCGTTTTCCTTCAGTGTGGATCCCGTCTCCACAATGTCACAGATCACTTCGGAAAGGCCCACGATCGGCGCCAGCTCAATGGAGCCGTTCAGCTTGATGATTTCCACCGTCTGATGCTTTTTATTTAAAAAATAATCCTTGGCAATGTTGGGATATTTGGTGGCCACCCGGATCAGCCGGTTGCTGTCCAGAAGCTCTCTGGCGCTTTCCGGCCCGCAGATGCACATCCGGCATTTGCCGAATCCCAGATCCAGCACTTCGTAAAGTTTTCTTCCTTCCTCCAGGATGGTGTCTTTTCCCACCACGCCGATGTCCGCGGCCCCGTACTCCACATAGGTGGGTACGTCCGGCCCCTTCGCCAGAAAAAATCTCAGTTTCTTCTCTTCGTTGACAAAGATCAGTTTTCTGGTATTTTTGTCCTTCATCTCCTCACAGGTGATGCCCGTCTTTTCCAGAAGCTCCAGCGTCCGGCTGGCCAGGCGTCCCTTGGTCAGAGCGATCGTCAGATATCTCATCCTCTACTCCCTTCCGGATCCGGCCTTACTTCAGGTCCTGAATCCTGGCTGTCTGCACCTCATCGGTAAAAAGATTGATGATCCGGATCTCGTCCTCATTCACCGGATATACAATTCCTCCGAAATGGTTGCATCTGCCATAGTTTTTATAGTCCTCCGGGGTCTTACCCTCTTCCATCAGCATACACTGCACATCCATCTGATGTTTCCGGTGTTCCCCCGCAAGGCCGATAGCCAGCCGGCGGGTATCTTCCCGGTAAAGAATCAGTGTCCGCCCCTTGGACACCGGAGCAGGGATCTGCTGCCGCTCCAGCGCGCTCATCACCTGATCCATCACCAGTTCAAAACCGATGGCAGGCGCCGGGCGTCCGAAATGAGCCAGCAGACTGTCGTACCGGCCGCCTTTTACCAGCGGCTCGCCGGTTCCATAGGTGTAGCCCTGGAAAATAATCCCGGTATAATACTGATATTTACTGAGCATGCCCAGATCAAAGGACACATATTGCTGACAGCCGTAATACTCCAGAATCCGGTAAATATCCTCCAGCCGTTTTAAGGCCCCCAATGCCTTTCCGTTGTCCGTCAGACTTCTGGCCGTCTCCAGTACCTCTTGGCTTCCGAACAGCTGAGAGATTCCGGACAGCGCCCGCATCTGCGCTTCGGGAAGATTCTGTTCCAGAAGAAGCTCCTCCACACCGAAATGATTCTTGCTGGAAATCAGCTGTCGGAGGCGGCTCACTGTCTCCGGATCCATGCCGGTCTCCTCCACCAGCGCTTTGAAAAACTCCACCTCGCCGATACTGATCTGAAACTCTTTCAGTCCGGTGGCCTTCAGAAGCTCTACCATCAGAGCGATCATCTCCGCATCCGCATCCGCCGTGGCATCTCCCAGAAGCTCCGCTCCCATCTTGGTGGACTCCTTCAGACGTCCCTGATAGCTGGAATTGTTCACAAACGTATTGCCCCGGTAGCACAGCCGCACCGGAAAATTTTCCTGCCGGAAATACTGAGAAGCCGCCCGCGCAATGGACGGTGTAAAATCCGGCCGGAGCACCAGGGTATTTCCCTCCCGGTCAAAGAATTTGTACAGAGCCCTGGAGGGCGTGGTTCCCACCTGGGCGCTGAACACATCGAAAAACTCAAAGGTGGGAGTTTCAATATCCTGATATCCAAAGGAATGGAAAACCGTCTGAAGCTTCTCCTGCAGACGCAGCTTCTTTTCACATTCGCTTCCGTAGATATCACGGACTCCCTCCGGTGTATGGAATAACTGTTTCATTGCTTCCTCCTCATCGGCCGACATGACCGTCATTGTTTCTTTTTCGGGAGTTGCGTCCCGATTGCTTTATCGTAGTAGTGTGCTATTGCACGAATAAAAAGATTATACTTTCCCGGAAGAAAAAAGTCAATCCCTGGCTGCCAGGTCCCGCTGAATTCCGTCCAGATACGGCACCAGCACCCCGCTCCTTACAGGCAGAAATCCCTCCGGATTCAATTCTTCATACCGGAAGCTTTTCCGGCCGCCCGCATTTCTCCGCTCCCAGAAAACTTTCAGCTCCCGCAGCGGCATATAATAAAAGGCTTCTTTCCTGGCATAATAGATCAACAGAAAAGCAATCCCCTCCTGGGCTTCAAATTCCTCCATAAACCGCATCTGGTGCTCGTGGATATTGGCCAGGGGAAAAACCTCCGCGTGACATTCCTTGGCGTCAAAGCAGACCGGAATTCCCTGTACCACCCCGATATAGTCCACCGTACTTTTCTGTTCGAAATACGCCAGGGTGATGTGGCGGCTTTTCTTATCAATCCGGATGGGCGTGATGGGCGTGGGAACCTTCTGGATCAGCGCCAGCCCCTTCTCCCGGTACTGCTCATTGCTTCTGTTGATCAGATCTTCCAGCGCGGAACCTCTCAGTCCTCTGGAATTCCATGTGGCCATTTTTTTCCTCCTTTGTGCTGCGATATAATGTATTCAACAGGCTGCTCCTTTGCCTCTTCGCAGGCGCTCTGCAGCCATGAAAAAAGGCTGCCCGCCCTGCGGCTACAGCCCCTGTCCCTACTCTATCTTTCCGAATTTGGCAAGCGGCCAGTACCGCCAGACTGCTTTCGCGAGAATCTTGTCCCTCTCCACATAGGTATTGTCCCACCAGCGGGAATCCCTGGAATCATTCCGGTTATCCCCCATCATAAAATAGCAGCCCTCCGGCACATAATACGGGCCGAAGCTTCCTATGGGCGTCTCTTTCAGATAATCCTCCTCAAGCGGCTGATCCGAATCGTTGATGTAAACCTTTCCGTCAATGATTTCCACTTTTTCTCCTGGCAGGCCGATCACCCGTTTGATAAACAGTTCCTCCTCGTTGTCCGGATACCGGAAAATGACGATATCGCCTCTCTGGGGGTCTCCAAACTCATAGGAGAGGCGGCTTCCGAAAATCCGGTCTCCCGTCATGATGGTGTCCTCCATGGATCCGGAAGGAATCACCACATTCATCAGCACAAACTGTTTCATCAGAAAAACTGCCGCCAGCACCACAAGAATCAGCGCCACATCCTCAAGAAGTTCCCGGCCGATACTTTTTTTCGGTTCCTTCTTCCGTTTTTTCCTGTTTTCTTTTTGCGGCCCCCCAGCTGTCGGTCTGTCCCGTTCTTCCCGTATTTCTTCCATGTTCTCTCTCCTCTTTTATCCAACCAGGTCGCCCGGATTTCCAGGTCCGTGTTTTTTCTTCAGAACCGCCGCCAGATCTTTGGGAAGCGGCGCTGTCATCGTCCGGCCGTTCAGCGGCGCGAGACATCCCTCCGCGCGCGCGAAAGTTACCTGCCAGGCATGCAGAAACTGCCGGTTCAGACCGCAGGCTTCTTTCAGCTGCCGGTTCCACACCGGATCTCCGTACTTGGGATCGCCGGCCAGCGGATGGCCGATCCCGGCCAGATGACTGCGGATCTGATGGGTTTTCCCGGTAATGAGCTTCACCCGCAGAAGGGTACAGCCGCCGTCGCTCCACAGAGGCTCCCATGCGGTGCGGATCAGCGACGCCGACGGCGCGGGAGCAGGAAGAACCGCCACCTGATTGCTTCCGGCCTCTTTCCTCAGGTACGCCGTCTGCTCTGCGGCGCCGGTAATGTTCCCCCGAACCAGCGCAAGATAATACTTGTCCACTGTCCGCTCCTTCAGTGCCTGCGACAGATCCTGCAGTCCCTTCAGCGTCTTTCCCGCCAGCACCAGACCGCTGGTATTCCTGTCCAGCCTGTTGCAGACGGAAGGATGAAAAGAAGACAGCTGACCGTCGGAGATCTCCCCTCTTCGCAGAAGATCCGCCGTCAGATATTCCACCAGCGATACATCCTCTGGAGACGCCTTCTGAGACAGAAGCCCCGCCGGTTTGTCCAGGAGCATAATATTTTCATCCTCGTAAATCACCGCGTAGGGCGCTCTGCCGGAGGGAAGTTTTCTTTCCCGCTGTCCGTCCCTGAACTTGGCGATGGTCTCTCCGGACAGATACAACGTCACCTGATCCCCCACAGAAAGCTTCTCGCTGCCCGCCGCCCGCTTCCCGTTGAGGAGAATATTCTTTTTCCGGAGCATCCGGTAAAGAAAACTGCCCGGCGCCTGATTCATATATTTTTTCAGATATTTGTCCAGCCGCTGACCGGCCTCATTCTTCCCAATCTCAAGTACCTCCAAAACCGGCTCCTTTCCTTTCTTCCTGCCGAATGGCCATCGAGGTCTCCCCGAAGAGCGTTCCTTCTTCGTGGCAAATGGCCGTAAAAGCTCCCCAAAGGGTATCTACAGTGAAATTGCCAGAATCAGATGGCGGATCAGCTGATCCCTGCCAAGCCCGGGATATCTTTCATCCGGTTCAAAATGGATATCCCTCTCCAGCTGGGCCTTATGAGCGTTCAGATGATCCAGCCGGTCCAGATAGGCCCGTTTTTCCTTAAAGACCTTCACCTCGGTCTTATAACCGTTTTGCTTCAGGATCTTCCGAATGTGCTGCTCAATATACTCCGGCGACTCTTTCATCCGGGAAGAATAGGCCGCCACCTTGTTGCCGCAGATGGCCACGGCGTCCAGAAACGCGTTCTTTTCATAAGTGGTGATCACCAGTTCATACGCCATGGTCAGATCTTTCTGATGGCTTCGGATCTCCTGATAGAGCTCCGCCTCCATGGGTTTCTGCATCCACATCATAATCACGCCCACCATAGAACGGCAGGCAGGCAGACAGCCCACCACCGCAATCACCGTGATCAGATTTTTTCTGGTGCCGGTGATCAGAATGCCGGCCACAAAAGCGGCCAGAGGGAGCAGAAACAGTCCCAGCGTCACCAGAACCCGCCGTTTTTTCTGGTAACGGATATAACCAAACTCACCTTTTTGTACCTTCATGTTCTTCGTCCTCTCTGTCTTACTGACGAAACGGACGCCGTCCGTTTCCCATCCATCCTATCAAATTCTCCCCCGTTTACCAATAGATTTTTGAAAATTTCTCAAAAATTTCATTTTTTCCTTCTTGCCCTTTTCCCACCGTTTTTTTCTGTCCGGCGGGCGCCGCCCGCGGGACGGATCAGACACCGGGGTCCGTAGCCGATCAGATCCGTCCTGTTCGCCTCCTTAAGCGCCTCTTCCACCAGCTTCCGGTTGGCCGGAAGCCGGTACTGAATCAACGCCCGCTGCATGGCTTTTTCATGGGGATCTTTTGGCACATAGACCGGACGCATGGTCAGAGGATCCAGACCGGTGAAATACATACAGGTGGAGATGGTGGAGGGCGTAGGGTAAAAATCCTGGGCCTGCTCCGGCATAAAGCCCATATCCCGGATGTATTCTGCCAGCTCCACCGCTTCTTTCAGTCCGCAGCCGGGATGGGAGGACATAAAATAAGGCACTGCATACTGCTCCTGATGCAGCCGTTTTACACAGGCCTGATACTTCCGCAGGAATTCTTCATATACCGCGTGGGAAGGTTTTCCCATCCGTTTCAGTACCGGCGCCGACACATGCTCCGGCGCCACCCGCAGCTGGCCGCTGACATGGTATTTTACCAGCTGCTCAAGAAACGGCGTCTTTTTGTCTGCCAGCACATAATCAAAACGGATGCCTGAGCGGATAAATACCTTTTTGACTTTCGGCAGTTCCCGGAGTTTTTTCAGCAGTCTCAGATAATCCCCGTGATCCGCTTCCAGATGGGGACAGGGGGTGGGGAACAGACACTGGCGCCCCCTGCAGGCGCCCCGTTCCAACTGCTTTTTGCAGGCCGGATGGCGAAAATCGGCCGTAGGGCCTCCCACATCGTGGATATATCCCTTGAAATCCGGCTCTCTGGTCATCCGCACCGCCTCTTCCACCAGCGATTCATGGCTCCTGGCCTGTACAATTCTCCCCTGATGGAAGGTCAGGGCACAGAAATTGCAGCCGCCAAAACATCCACGGCAGCTGGTGAGACTGAAACGGATTTCCTCAATGGCGGGAACGCCCCCCAGTTTCTCATACATCGGATGATAGGTACCCGTGTACGGCAGCCCGTACACATCGTCCATCTCCTGCATGGTCAGCGGGAGGGCGGGCGGGTTCTGTACCACATATCCTCTGCTGCCGTAATCTTCCACCAGTGTCCCCGCAGTGAAGGGATCCGTGTTCCTGTACTGCACGGCAAAGCTTTCGGCATACCGGCGGGGACTGGCGGCAATCTCCTCAAACGGTGGCAGGAACACCGGATCCGGAATATGCTCCGTGGTGCGGCACCGGTACACGGTTCCCCGGATAAAGGTCAGATCCTGCACCGCGATTCCCGCATCCAGTGCCTCGGCAATCTCCACGATGGAATGTTCCCCCATGCCGTATGAGATCAGGTCCGCACCGGAATCCAGCAGCACCGAACGGCGAATCTTATCCGACCAGTAATCGTAATGGCCCAGTCTGCGCAGACTGGCCTCGATGCCCCCCAGAATTACCGGCGTCTTTTTGTATACCCGGCGGATCAGATTTCCGTAAACGGTCACCGCCCGGTCCGGCCGCAGCCCCATCCGGCCTCCGGGGGAATAGGAGTCCCGATGGCGCCGCTTTTTTGCCACCGTGTAATGATTCACCATGGAATCCATGTTTCCGGAAGATACCAGAAAAGCAAGCCTGGGTTCGCCCAGTATCTGGATACTTCTCTCATCCTTCCAGTCCGGCTGGGAAATAATCCCCACCGTATAGCCTCTGCTCTGCAGCAGACGGCTGATAATGGCCGGGCCGAAAGACGAATGATCCACATAGGCGTCCCCGATCACATATACAAAATCCAGCTGCGTAATTCCCTGCCTGAGACATTCCTCTTTTGTCACCGGCAAAAACTGCTTCTTCATCCAAGTACCTCGTAGCTTTCCTCAAGGATATCATAAAAATCCCGAATATAATAATCTGCCAGCCGCCGTTTTTCCTCCCGCTGATCCAGGCTTGCGGCGTCCTCCACAGCGCAGGTTTTCATCCCTGCCCTCCGTCCGGCCAGGATTCCCATGGGGACATCCTCCAGAACCAGACATTCCCGGGCAGGAACCTGAAGTTCACCGGCCACCAGCTGATAAATATCCGGCCCCGGCTTTCCCTGCTTTACCTCACAGCAGGTATGTATCGAGTCAAACATGTTTTCCACCTGCTGGGATTTCAGCACAGTCCGGATCATCTCCATGCCGTTGGAGCTGGCGATGCCGGTGCGGATTTTCCGCCGCCGAAGCTCTTCAAGGAATTCCCGGGCCCCCGGTTTTAAGGGAACCTGGCTTCGATATTTCTCCCTGGCCATATCCATCCATTCCTGCTTGATTTTTTCCAGATCATCCGGCAGGTCGAACCGCCATTTAAAGTAAACCGCCGTCTCCGTCAGGCTCATTCCTTCGATGGCCCTCTGCAGGTCCTCCGGAAGCGGCAGATGACGGCTTCCCAGATATTCGATATCGATTTCCTTCCACATCCACATGGAATCCACCAGGGTTCCGTCCAGGTCGAACAGAACCGCTCTGATATTTTTCAGCATACGCTCCTCCCCGGGCTCCCGGACGCCTCTGTTCCCAAAAGCCGCAATTCCTCCTCCGTCAGTTCCCGGTACTGTCCCGGCGCCAGTCCCTCATCCAGTGTCAGCGGACCCATGGACAGCCGCTTCAGATAAACCACCCGGCCATTCCTGGCCGCCGCCATCCGTTTCACCTGATGATACCGTCCTTCCGAAACGGTAATCAGCACCTCCATGCCGTTCTCCCTGCGGCGTCCGATCTGAAGTCTGGCGGGAAGCGCGGGCTTTTCATCCCCGATATCCAGTCCGGCGGCGAAAGCATCCACATCCTCCTGCCCCCAGTTTCCTTCCACCCGGGCAAAATAAGTTTTCTCCACATGCTTTCTGGGCGACAGCAGCCGGTGTGCCAGAGGACCGTCATCCGTCAAAAGCAGCAGGCCTTCCGTATCCTTGTCCAGCCTTCCCACAGGAAAAAGGCCCCGGCGGATACCTGCCGGAAGCAGATCCAGGACGGTCTGCTGGGTACCGTCCTCCGTGGCGGACACACAGCCTGACGGTTTATAAAGCATATAATACCGGTTTGTCTGAAGGGTTACCCGGACTCCTCCGGCTTCCACCACATCCTTTGCCGGATCCACTTTCTGTTCCGGCCTGCAGACCGGCTGACCGTTCACCGTCACGCTTCCTTTTCGGATCTTTTCTTTCACCTGGCTGCGGGTTCCTTCCCCGGCGCCGGCCAGATACTTGTCCAGACGTATTTCTGCCATTTTCTTCTCTCCCTGGTTTTGCGCGGCGGCCCGGCCTTTGGTACCGTCCGCCGCAGACTTCTGTGCAGCAGGGCCGTGTTCTGTCACTGCCATCTCCAGCCGCTGCTGTACTTATTCTTCAGCATTCCCTGCGCAAGCTTTCCCCATCCCAGTCCATAACCGTCCACACATACCAGCTGCCAGCCTTTTTCTCTGACGGAGGAGAGATCGGAGACATCCAGTGTCTCTCCTTTCAGATAGCGAATCACCCGGGGATCTTCCCGGCGCAGGAGGATACAGGAAACGTAATCTTCCGCCCTCAGCGTCATGGCCAGCGCCTGGGAAGGTTCGAACCGTCCTCTGGCACAGTCTCCCAGATACAGTCCGGTGCGCAGATAACGGATTCCCTCCGGCATCTGATCCCGTCTGCCTTTCAGATAAATCCGCTCTTTCTGCACATCAAACACCGGATCCTCCACTTTCAGGCGGCAGTCCTTTAAAAACGCCTCCGCCTCCGGGGGAATCCGCCGGGAGGATGCCCCCCGACCGTCCGCCGGCTCCTTGACTCCATCCTTCGCAAACAATGCCAGAAAGTGGCCTTCCCCCGGCATCCGATGGGGAAAAATCCGCACACAGTCCGTAAAGCCGTGTCTTCCCGGTTCAAATCCCTCATACCCTTCCATGGGAATCAGACGCATCTCCGGCCGTTTTTCCAGCAGCCATTCCACAATCTCCTCATCTTCCCGCACGTCAAACGTACAGGTGGAATACATCAGCATACCGCCGGGTTTCAGAAGATCTGCCGCCGCGCAGATCAGTTCCCGCTGAATCCCGCTGTAATACTCCGGCCCTCTTTCCTCCCAGGAACGGATCATGGACGGATCTTTCCGAAACATACCCTCTCCGGAACAGGGAGCGTCCACCAGCACCTTGTCAAAAAATTCCGGCATCCGCCGGGCCAGCTTTCCGGGCTCCTCACTGAGTACATAAATATTGGGAATCCCTGCCAGTTCCAGATTTTTCAGAAGCGCCCGGGCTCTGGAGCTGCTGATGTCGTTGGCAGCCAAAAGCCCCCTGCCCTGCAGCTTAGCCCCCAGCTCCGTGGCTTTTCCTCCCGGCGCCGCGCACAGATCCAGTACACGCTCCCCCGGCTCCACCGGAAGACGGCTGGCCGGCGTCATGGCGCTGGGCTCCTGCAGATAGTAAAGGCCTGCATAATAATAGGGGTCCCTGGAGGGTTGTGCCTGGCTGTCGTATGTAAATCCATTGGATATCCACGGAACCCTCTTCACCCCAAACGGAAGTTTTTCTTCCAGCTCATCCGGCGTGATTTTCCACCGGTTGGCCCGAAGACCGCTGCGGGGTTCTTCCCCGCAGCTTTTCAGATAAGCTTCATACGCTCCTCCCAGAAGCTCCTTCATCTTTTCGGCAAAGGAGGCGGGCAGCTGTATCGTTTCTCTCAAATCGTACTCCTTCCTGCTATATCTGCGGATCACAGGTGACTGCCTGGGCCCGGTAGCCTTCCGCAATCACGTCCAGCTGCTGATGAAACCGTTTCAGCTTCATCAGATCGTTGGAGGCATAGATCCTGTAAAATTCATCCTGGATCTTTTCCACCTCACGTTTGCTGGACTTCCGGTAAAGATTTTCAATATTTCCCAGAATATCCATCACCAGATTTCTCTGAAGCAGAGAGGAATTCTGCGCGTTCATAATCTCTCCCCGCACAGAAGACATCTCATTGTCCAGAGCGATAATGGCCTCCGCGGCCTTGGAAAGCCGTTCTCTCACATGAGGCGGTATATTGGTCTTGTATTTGTACTGCAGGGAATGTTCGATGGTGGCCCAGAAGTTCATGGCCATGGTGCGGATCTGAAGTTCTGCCTGCAGCCGCTTGGGACCGTTCAGCGTCTCCACGGTATAATAGATCACCAGGTGGTAACTGCGGTAGCCGCTGTCCTTCCTGTTTCGGATATAATCCTTCTCACACTTGATCTCCATATCCGAGCGGCTGGCCACAATGTCGGCCACCCGCCAGATATCTTCCACAAACTGGCAGATGATCCGGATCCCCGCGATATCCTCCACCTGCTCTTCCATCTCCTCAAATGGAATTCCTTTGCGCTGCATCTTCTCCAGAATACTGGTGACGCTCTTTACCCGTCCCGTCACCTGCTCAATGGGAGAATACAGATTCCGCTCCCTGTGTTCCCGGGCAAGGTGGTTGAATTTTTCCACCAGTTCATGAACCGCCAGTTCATAGGGCAGCAGCCGTTCACGCCATAACTGTATTTCCATATTACCTCTCCTTATTCTGTCCCTGATCGTCCGGTCTCTTTCGTATTTTCTGTTTTGTATTATAGCATACTTTCCTCAGTAAGTGTACTCCCCGGCAGTTTTCTTCAGATACCGGAGAACAGCATAGGGGTTGACGCTGATTTCCGGACAGTCGTCCGTCCGGATATAAATACCGAAGTGAAGATGCACCGGAAATTTTCCGCTGGTGCCCTCAGTTCCGTATCCGGTATCGCCCATCAGTCCCAGAAGTTCACCCGCACGGACCGAATCTCCCTGCTGAAAGTTTCGCCCGTAGGAATCCAGGTGGGCGTAATAAAAATATCCGCCCGACGGACTGCGGATACCGATCCGCCACCCTCCCAAAGGCAGCCAGCCCACCTTTTCCACCACGCCGTCCGTGACGCTGACCACCGGATAATATCCGCTGATGTTCTTTGTCCCGAACAGATCTGTGCCTTCGTGGGTTCTCTGCCCCTGGTAGGTTCTGGGCGCACCGAAGGTATCTTCAAAGGTGATCTCCTCCTCTCCTCCTTCCGGCAGGGGAACGGGAAAATATTCCAGATCCAGAAAAATTTCTTTGCAGGCCTGACGCAGCATGGCAAAATCCGAAGCCCGCCTCTCCTCCAGAAGATTCTGCTTCCTTTTCAGTTCCCCCGGAGAAATCCGTTCTCCTCCATCGAGCGAAAACGCTCCGTCCACCAGCCACACGGCCAGACCATCCTCCAGAGAAATATCCCCGGATCGGGAATATTTCTCCAGGATTTGGAGATTTTCTTCCCCCACCGCCAGCTGACGAAACGCGGCCGTCTCCACGGGATCATCCGGAAGCTTCCGAAGAAAAGACTCTGCCAGAAGCGCCCAGGTCAGCAGGCTCTGGCCGACGGCCAGCCCGACCGTCAGTACAGCCGCCAGCAGGAGATTTCTTTCTTTTTTCATTCAGGCATCCTCCCCCATCCTATATACCTTATGCCGAAAACATTCCATTCAGAACCGTTTTTTTAAAAAAACCCGGATTCTGAAACCGCTCTCAAAAAGCATATACTGAAGTAACAACCGGACGCGGAGTTTTCCCTTGAAAAAAATCCTGTTTTCCGCAATGATCTTCCTTGCCATCGCTTATCTGCTGTGCTTTCCCGCGGAAGCCTTTGCAGCCACCGCCGACGGGCTGCGCCTCTGGTTTGGAACCGTGCTGCCTTCCCTGCTTCCTTTTATGATATTCTCTGATTTTCTGATTCATGCAGACGTCATCCCCCGGCTGCTGGGCCATCTGGAAGGTATTACGCGGCCGCTTCTGGGGCTGGACGCCTACGGTTCCTATGCCTTTTTTCTGGGGCTTTTCTGCGGCTATCCCATGGGCGCCAGACTGTCCGCCAACCTGTACGCTCAGGGCAAAATCAGCCGCCGGGAGGCGGAATATCTTCTCACCTTTTCCAACAATGCCAGCCCCATGTTTCTGACCTCCTATGTACTGACCAACACCCTTCAGGCCCCGAAATATATTCTTCCCACCTTCGTCATTCTCTGGGGATCCTGCTTTCTCACTTCTCTGTTCTTCCGGCCCTCTTCTCTTCCTCCGGCAGCGAAAAGAGCGGAAAAAAAAGAGACCTCCATCACTGCCTCCATCGGGCATCTGATCGACGTCTCCATCATGAACAGTTTTGAAGCCATCACCCGGCTGGGCGGCTATATTATCCTGTTCTCCATCGGCGCTTCCATCCTTCAGCGGATCACCGCCCCTGTTCCTGTGGCCGGATGGATCCTCCCGGGCGTGACGGAAATCACCACCGGTATTCGCCAGACCGCCGCATCGCCGCTGCCGTTTTCCATCCGGTATCTGCTGATACTCTGCTATGCGGCTTTCGGCGGTCTGTCCACCATAGCACAGACAAAGGGAATGCTGGCCGGCACTCCCCTGTCACTTTCTCACTATATCAAAGGCAAAATCATTCAGACCGCACTGACGCTTCTGATGGGGATCTTATTCCTCATCATCGGCGGATGACAGATCCGCATCTTCCACAGAATCCGTGGTATGAGCCGCTGCCACCTGCGGAGCCAGCTCGTTTCTGTTCTGCGTCACCACATCGTAACAGCTCTGTACTGCGCTGATGTAGCTCTTATACTTCTCGCCCGCATCATTCAGCGCGCCGGACATGATCTGCTCCAGATTGGCCAGCATATCATCCGTATAGGCGATAGCGCTGAGACGGATATTGTTGGAATCGATGGTGGCTTCATCCAGAATCTGCTGTGCCTGCTTGTTGGCGTTGGCAATGGTCTCATTGGCCTGGGCGTAAGCCTGCTGCATCACCTCATGCTGGCTGACCATCTCCTTCACCTTGGCCTGCGCCTCGGCGATCAGGCCGTCCGCTTTGGACTGGGCATCCGCCAGAATGGCATCCTTGTTGCTGATGATCTTCTGATATCTCTTAATCTCATCCGGTGTTTTCAGGCGCAGCTCTCTGAGAAGCTCCTCCAGTTCTT
>ERZ1643246.2662-NODE-2662-length-16523-cov-16.430957_pt1 | contig 16523 bp, 17 predicted proteins | sample MGYA00579265_ERZ1643246 | MGnify/ENA primary metagenome ERZ1643246 (study PRJEB29033, sample SAMEA4952261) | chicken gut metagenome | biome: Broiler Chicken; feature: Gastrointestinal Tract; material: Caecum | place: Ireland | collected 2018 | study: Broiler... | reverse complement strand
GCAAAGAAGCTGCCCTCCGTTAAGAGGGCTGACCGCTGCTATGCGGCAGCGCCAAAGTCAGGATACCACAGAATGAAATAGGGTGCAAGGTCAGAATGATTTGCCCCTCGGTTCATGTGGTGAACTGCCCGCCCTCGGGTGGATCGTTGGGTCCTGCACGGCGGCTGGTGGACGGTCTGATTGCCGGCAGACCGAGCAAGCGGTAATCCCGGCCACACTCAGCTGGCCTCCACGGTTTTTGACAGCCCAAAAGGGAAAAGGCCTTATGCCAAAACCACACTTTTGTTTTCCCTTATATTTTCCCTTAAAGCGATTTGGTGCAAGAAAATGAGGATATAAAACACAAGACAAAAAGTGCGCAAATCAATAGGGGTAATCACGAATTAAAACATATTACAAGAAACTAAAAAGTGGGTCGCGCAACCACTGGTTGCGGAAAATTCCAGCGGTTGCTGGTGGCCCGCAACCGGCTTTTCTGGTAGGCTGAGACCGTCAGGAGGTGACGGGATATGACATTGCATGAAAAAATCCTATATTACCGCAAACAGGCCAGGCTGTCTCAGGAGGAGCTGGCCGCCCGGGTGGGGGTGTCCCGCCAGGCGGTGAGCAAGTGGGAGCTGGGAGACGCCACCCCCGAGGTGGACAAGCTGGTGGCCCTGGCCAGAGTGTTCGGGGTAACCACCGACGAGCTGCTCAGCCCGGAGGAGCCAGCCGCCGGGACGCCGCCCCCTCCGCCTCCCCGGCCGGAGCCGCCTGACTACCAGCGGGGCCTTAGAGGCGTGGCCTGGCTCATCTGCCGGTACGGCTGGCTGGCGGGGGTGTACATCGCCGTCAGCGGGGCGGGGATCACCCTGGTGGGCGGACTGGCCTGGTACGCTTTTCATAAGATGTTCCAGTTTACCATAGGCGACCGGTTTGAAAGCATGGGCTGGGATGTGAGCCTGCCCTCAGAATGGGACGGCTATATGGGCATTTCCACCGGAATTTCCCCCATGGGTACGGTCTTTTCCACCATCGCCACCGTGATTCTGGTGATTGGGGTGATCACCATGATTGCCGGGGCGGCGCTGGCGGTGTACCTTTACCAAAAGGGCCGAAAAGGGGATTGACAAATCTTTCCCGGCCGTTATAATAGGACATTACAGGTGTCATGACATATGTAATGTCCTATTTTTTGACGGGAGAGCATGAGGATATGGAAGGGATAACAGCATTTCTGAAGCGGAAAGACGTGGTGATCTCCGCCCGGCGCTACGGCATTGACGCTCTGGGGGCCATGGCCCAGGGCCTGTTCTGCTCCCTGCTCATCGGTACCATCCTGGATACCCTGGGCAAGCAGCTGGGGCTGGAGTTTCTGGTGACGGTGGGGGCCTACGCCTCCGCCATGAGTGGAGCGGCCATGGCCATCGCCATCGGCTACGCCCTGAAGGCGCCCCCGCTGGTGCTCTTTTCCCTGGCCACGGTGGGCTATGCCGCCAACGCCCTGGGCAGCACCACCCTGGACGGCGGAAAGGGGGCGGGCGGGCCGCTGGCGGTGCTGTTCATCGCCATCATTGCCGCCGAGCTGGGCAAGCTGGTGAGCAAGCAGACCAAGATCGACATTCTGGTCACCCCCCTGGTGACCATTCTGGCGGGGGTTCTCCTCTCCGCCTGGTGGGCCCCCGCCATCGGTACGGCCGCCTCCGCCGTGGGGGATTTTGTCAAGTGGGCCACCGTTCTGCAGCCCTTCTGGATGGGGATTCTGGTGTCGGTGGTCATCGGCATCGCCCTTACCCTGCCCATCTCCTCCGCCGCCATCTGCGCCGCCATCGGCCTCACCGGCCTGGCGGGGGGCGCGGCGGTGGCGGGCTGCTGCGCCAATATGGTGGGCTTCGCCGTGCTCTCCTTCCGGGAGAACCGGTGGGGCGGGCTGGTGAGCCAGGGGCTGGGCACCTCCATGCTCCAGATGGGCAACATTGTGAAAAACCCCCGCATCTGGCTGCCCGCCATCCTGACCTCCGCTATCACCGGGCCCCTGGCCACCTGCGTGTTTCACCTGGAGATGAACGACCCGGCCTCCGCCGTGGCCTCCGGCATGGGCACCTGCGGCATGGTGGGCCCCATCGGGGTGTACACTGGCTGGGTCAACGACGTGGCCTCTGGGGCCAAGGCGGCCATCACCAGCTTCGACTGGGCGGGGATGGTGCTTATCTGCTTTGTGCTGCCGGCGGTGCTGAGCTGGCTGTTTGGCCTGTTTTTCCGGCGCATCGGCTGGATCCGGCCGGGGGATTTGACCCTGGATTGAATATGGGGTGTTTGGGGATGTCTTTGGCCGGAGACGTCCCCATTCCTGTTTTCTCCCTTGTAATTTACAGAAGAGCGTGCTAGAATATTTAATACTAAATAGATGGAGATTCCGTGCTTTAACAGGCTCTGAAGGAGTAAGGGAGGGATAGTCATTATGTTTCAACTGTTTGACCCGGAGGATGAAAATAGGTTCACATGGGATTCCATTGGCGACGTGGTGGACGGCAGGAGAAATTTAGGGGAGGATATGCCGGTGTATGTATACCGGCTGTTCCAGTTTACTATCAAGGATGTACTGGCCAAGCGCTTCGGCAACCAGGCCACGGTGGAACTGTTCCGTCAGGCCGGCGAGCTGGCCGGACGGGAGTTTGCCAGCCATCTGCTGAATCTGGAGCTGCCACTGGAGCAGTTTATCTCCCACCTGCGCACGGTGCTGGAGGAGAGCAAGATCGGAATTCTCCGGGTGGAGAAGTTTGACGCCGAAACCGGGGACGCCGTGCTGACGGTGGGGGAGGACCTGGACTGTTCCGGCCTGCCGGTGACGGGGGAGACCGTCTGCAACTATGACGAGGGCTTTTTGGCGGGCATTCTGAAGGTGTACACCAAAAAGGACTACGTGGTGACCGAAGTGGACTGCTGGGCCACCGGCTCCCGGGTGTGCCGGTTTGAGGCCAATGTGAAAAAGACAGGCGAGAGCGGCAATGAATAGGGAAGACATAGACCGTTTGGTGGAACAGATCCGATACATTATTTTGAATAAACCCATTTCCGATGACCTGAAAAGCGAATCGGAGGAGCTGGCCGACCTGCAGGAGGCGGTGTTCTACCTGTCCAACTGCCTGGCCGAGGCCAACGAATTTCTCAAACATCTGCGCAACGGGGAGCTGGAAGCCAAGCCCCCCAGCCGCCACAATTTCCTGGCCGGGAACCTGAAGGAGCTCCACTCCGCCCTGAAGCACCTGACCTGGCAGGCTGACCGGGTGGCTCACGGGGACTACAGCCAGAGCGTCAACTTCCTGGGGGAGTTCTCCAGATCCTTTAACGAGATGATCCGCCAGCTGGCCGAGCGGGAGGCCCAGCTCAAGGAACAGTCCACCATGCTCACCGAAACGGCGGGGCTGATGAAGTCCATCATGAACGGGCTGAAGGAGTGGATCATCGTCACCACCCAGGACAGCGGGGAGATTATTTACACCAACCGCTCCGCCCAGCAGTTTTTCCTCAGAAACCAGAGCGCGGAGGAGAAGTGCTCCGGCTTTCAGGATCTGCTGGATTATATCACCCACTACAAGCAGAGCTACAGCGAGAACTGCGTCTTTGAGTACGAGTGCGACGTGCGGAAAAAGACCTTCCGCATCCACTCCTATGCCATCCGCTGGAGTGAGAAGATGGCCTATGTCCACTTTATCACCGACGTCACCAGCGAGAAGGAGTACCGGGAGCAGATCGAGGGCCTGGCCTACATGGATGAGCTGACGGGCTTGTATAACCGCCGCTTCTGCCTGGAGAATCTGGAGCGGCTCATTGAGGCGGGAGCGGAGTTTACCTTCTGTATGGTGGATATTGACGGGCTGAAGTATGCCAATGACCACTTCGGCCATGCGGCGGGGGACAAATACCTGTGTACGGTGGCCCAGGAGATGCTGCGCACCAGCCGGGCCACCGACCTGGTGTGCCGCATCGGCGGGGACGAGTTTGCCGTGCTGTTTTCCGACTGCAAGGCGCCGGTGGCCCTGCGGAAGATGGAGGAACTGGACCGGAATCTGATGGCAGCCTCCGAGGAGTTCCCCATGTCCATCAGCTACGGCGTGGTACACGTCACCGGGGAGGGGAACATCTCCCCTCAGATGGTGATGCAGCAGGCGGACGCCAAGATGTACATTCTGAAGAACATCAAAAAGGCGGCCCGGGCCAGTGAGGACGGCCTGATCATGGCCTTTGCCTGGACCCGGGAGATGGAGACGGGCAACGCCCAGATCGACGCTGAGCACAAGGAGCTCATCCAGGCCTGCAACAATCTGCTGGCGGCCTGTGCGGCGGGGACCGGAAAGGAAAAGCTGTCCCAGACGGTGGACTTTTTGAAGCAGTATGCCCAGACCCACTTCCGCCATGAGGAGGGGCTGCAGATTGAATCGGGCTACCCCGACTATGAAAATCATAAGAAATACCACGAGGCCCTGATGAACATGGTGGACGATCTCTCCAACCGCCTGAAAATAGAGGGGCCCACCCTCCAGCTGATGGGGGAGATCAACAAGCAGCTGGGCATCTGGCTCATCAACCACATCAAAACCGAGGACACCAAGGTGGCCCGGCACATCCAAGCCTGGGAGGGCCATGGGGACGGCCATTGATCAGCAGACAAGGGGGGCGAACCGCCGTACGGCGGTTCGCCCCCCTTTGTTTGATCTGTCAATAGGCCTCCAGCAGTCTCTCCCGCTGGTTTTCCACCACGTTCAGCTCTCCCCGCAGGCGGCCCTCCGCCTCCTCCAGGGTGTGCAGGGCGGAATGTACCTGATAGCGCACCTTTGACACACCGTCCTGGGCGTCCTGAATGCTGGACTGGATATGCAAGTCCACAAACAGGTTGTCAAAGAAGTAGTCGGCAAAGGTGGCAAAGGAGCCGATGGAGATATCGGGCACCTGGATGTCCCCCACGTCGGCCAGCTGGGTGCGGAAATCGGACAGAGCCCGCTGGACCTGCTGCAGGCCGTCCTGGGCGTCGTCCAGCCGCTCATGCTTCATGGCGGTGGAGAGCAGCCCGCCGCCCACCATGTCCCATACGCCCCAGTCCCGGGCGCTGTCCAGGCTGTCCAGCACCTGGCTCAGGCAGACCTCCGCCCGCCGGCCGGCGGAGAGGGCTTCTCCCACCCCCCGGAGCTGGTGCTCCAGCTCCGCCTGCCGCTGCTCCAGCTCCATCAGCCGGGCTCCGGTCTCGCCGCCCAGCTCCTTGAGCAGCGCCGCCTTCTCCTGGCTCAGCTCCTTCAGCCGCTGCCGGACGTGCTTCAGGGTCGCCTGCTGGCCCCGCAGCTCCCGGAGCCGGTTCTCCAGGTACTCCAGATCGGACACCGCCTGGTCGTACTGGCACTTTGCCGCCATGGCCTCCCGCCGCTCCTTGGTGAGCCGCTCCTCCTTATCCCCCGTAAGGCTCAGCAGGAAGGACCGCAGCCCCCCCTTCTCCAGCTTGTCCACGTCGTCCTGTTCCTTGCGGTAGATCGCTCCGGTCTCCGCCACCCGCTCTTTCCGCTCGGCGTGCTGCCGCTCCAGCTCCCTTTGCTGGGCTCCCGCCTGGCTCAGCCGGGAGGCCTGCTCCGTCAGCTCCTTCCACTTGGCGTTGAGCTGTTCCAACCGCTGGTCCATACCAATCCCCTCCTTTTTCCTCTATTCTACGGTCTGCGGCAAAAAAGCGCAAGGAGATCCGCTGGACTTGGCGGTTAAAATCGCGTAAAATAGAGGCATGTCTATCATAAAGGAGCATCCCAATGGAAACCATGATCCAGATTCTGGCCAGAGAGCTGGGCCAGAAGGAGAGCTATATTCAGAACGTGGTCACCCTCATTGACGAGGGCAACACCATTCCCTTTATCGCCCGCTACCGCAAGGAGCTCCACGGGGCCATGGACGACACCACCCTGCGTACCCTGGCCGACCGGCTGCAATACCTGCGCAATCTGGACAAGCGGCGGGAGGAGGTAAAGGCCTCTATCGAGAGCCAGGGCAAGCTGACAGAAGAATTGTCCGCCGCCATTGACGCCGCCGCCACCCTGGCGGAGGTGGAGGACCTGTACCTGCCCTACAAGCCCAAGCGGCGCACCCGGGCCACCATGGCGAAGGAGAAAGGGCTGGAGCCGTTGGCGGAGGCCCTGTTCGCCATGGGCCCCCCGGTGGACCCCCAGCAGCTGGCCCAGGATTTCATCGACCCGGACAAGGGGGTGGAGACGGCGGAGGCCGCCCTCCAGGGGGCCAGCGATATCATCGCCGAGGCCATCTCCGACGACGCCGCCGTCCGCAAGGGCCTGCGGGAGCTGTACCTGCGCCGGGGAACGCTGGTGTCCCGGGCGGCGGAGAAGGAGCCGGAGGACAGCGTCTACCGGCTGTACTATGACTTTCAGGCCCCGGTGGGGCGGGTCATGGGCCATCAGGTGCTGGCCATCAACCGGGGAGAGCGGGAGAACATTCTGAAGGTGAGCGTGGAGCTGGACAGCGAGACCGCCCGCATCGCCGTGCGCCGGGCGGTGGTGCCCGGCCGGGCGGCCATGGAGTTTGTCCGCGCCGCGGCGGACGACGCCTGGGACCGGTTACTGAAACCCTCCCTGGAGCGGGAGGTCCGCAACACCCTCACCGAGCAGGCCGACGAGGGGGCCATCAAGATGTTCGGCCTCAACCTCAAGCCCCTGCTGATGCAGCCCCCGGTGAAGGGGTTTGTCACCATGGGCCTGGATCCGGGCTACCGCAACGGCTGCAAGGTGGCGGTGGTGGACCCCACCGGAAAGGTGCTGGACACGGCGGTGGTGTATCCCACCTTCAACGAGCGGAAAAAGCAGGAGGCCATCGACGTGCTCTCCAGGCTCATCCGCAAGCACGGCGTGACCCATATCGCCATCGGCAACGGCACCGCCAGCCGGGAGACCGAGCAGATGACGGTGGAGCTCATCAAACAAGTGGGGGGCGGCGTCAGCTATATGATCGTCAACGAGGCGGGGGCGTCGGTCTACTCCGCCTCCAAGCTGGCCGCCGAGGAGTTCCCCGACTACGACGTGAACCTGAGAAGCGCTGTGTCCATCGCCCGGCGGCTCCAGGACCCCCTGGCCGAACTGGTGAAGATCGACCCCAAATCCATCGGCGTGGGCCAGTACCAGCACGATATGCCCCAGGCCCGGCTGGACGAGACCCTGGGGGGCGTGGTGGAGGACTGCGTCAACGCTGTGGGGGTGGACCTGAACACCGCCTCCGCGCCGCTGCTGTCCTACGTGGCGGGGCTGAACAACACCACCGCCAAGAATATCGTGAAGTTCCGGGAGGAAAACGGGGCCTTTACCACCCGTAAGCAGGTGCTGAAGGTGCCCAAGCTGGGCCCCAAGGCCTTTGAACAGTGCGCCGGCTTTCTGCGGGTGCCCGAGAGCAAGAATGTGCTGGATCACACCGGGGTCCACCCGGAGAGCTACGAGGCGGCGGAGCGGCTGCTGGAGCTGTGCGGCTACACCGTAAAGGATGTGGCGGCGGGGGCCATCTCCGAACTGCGGGAGAAGGTGAAGGCCTACGGCCCGGAACAGGCGGCGGAGGCCTGCGGCGTGGGTCTGCCCACCCTGAGGGACATTGTGGGCGAGCTGATGAAGCCCGGCCGGGACCCCCGGGACGAGCTGCCCAAGCCCATCCTGCGCACCGACGTGCTGGAGATGAAGGACCTGAAACCGGGGATGGAGCTCACCGGCACGGTGCGCAACGTCATCGACTTCGGTGTGTTTGTGGATATCGGCGTCCACCAGGACGGGCTGGTTCACATCTCCCAGCTGTCCAACCGCCGGGTGCGCCACCCCAGCGAGGTGTGCGCCGTGGGGGACATCGTCACCGTCTGGGTGCTGGAGGTGGACGAGAAGAAGAAGCGCATCTCCCTGACCATGAAGAAGCCAAAGGAGGCGGCGGTATGATCCTCAGCTTTGACGAAGTGGGCGACCTGCTGGACGAGATGGCGGAGCAGTTCCCGGAGGAATTTTATCAGCGGCTCAACGGCGGCATCTCCCTGCTGCCCCAGGCCAAGGAGGACCCGGAGGGCCAGCTGGACGACCTCTATATCATGGGGGAGTACTGCCACGACATGATGGGGCGGTATATCAACCTCTACTACGGCTCCTTCGCCGCCCTGGCGGAGCTGGAGCACTGGACAAAGGAGGACTGGGAGGAGGAGCTGTACACCACCTTGTCCCACGAGTTCACCCATCACATCGAGGGCCTGGCCGGGGAGCGGGGCCTGGAGATCAGGGACGAGCTGGAAATGGAAGAATTCCGGCGGAGAGAGAACTAAAAGGAGGGCCTGCTGCCCATGGCAGCAGGCCCTCTTTTTTATTTGTGTTGGGGCACCACGGCAAAGAACACCAGGTCCTCCGTTCCGTCGTTGACAATGGAATGGGAATGACCTTCCGGGCAGTAGTGGCAGTCCCCGGGCTGCAGCCGCTCCTCGCCCCCGTCATACAGAGCCTTGCCGGTGCCGGAGAGGATGTATACCGCCTCGCTGTTCCCCTCGTGGGTGTGCAGGCCGATGGACGCCCCCGGCTCCAGCCGGCTGCGCATGATCCGGTTGTGAGCATCGGTGTACATCCTGGCAAAGGTGGTCTTTTCACCCCCCTTGAACTGGGGCATGGGGGTCTCCTCCATCTGCGCAAACGAAAGTATCATGCTGCTTTCCCTCCTTACGGTTAAAGGACCACACCCAGCTGCCTGGACAGGTCCTGGAGCCCCTCCTGGATCTCGTCCCGGCCGAAGCCGGCCTCCTCCAGCTGGGCGTCGGTCAGCTCGTTGAGCCGGGCGTAAAAGTCCACCCCGGCCTCCAGACAGCCCAGGCCGCCGCTCTCGGCGGCCTCAAACAGCAGGTCCTCCGCCCCGCCCAGATCGCCCACCTCCAGCCGGGCCATCAGCTCCTCATGGAGCCCGTCGGCGCTCTCGTCCCCGGAGGGTACGTAGGCCGTGTCGTCCTTGTGAAATACCAGCAGGGCGATGGACCGGGCCATGGCGTCCACCTGCCGCATCAGCCAATCTTCTGTAACCAAGGTAGTTTCCTCCTTTTATAAGTCCCGTACCAGCTTGACCGCCACCCCGATGATCCGGGCGGCCCCCGTCTCAAATTCCCGGATGGGAATGAGCTTGGGCTCATAGGCCGGATTTTCCGGCTGGAGGATCACCACGCCCTTCTGCACCCGGAAGCGTTTGAGGGTGGCGTCCTCCCCGTCCACCAGGCAGGCCACAATCTGCCCGTTCTCCGCGGTCTCCTGCCGCCGGAGCAGCACCAGATCCCCCTCCCGGATGCCGGCGTTGATCATGCTGTCGCCGGTGACCCGCAGGTAAAAGCAGGCCTCCGGGTCGGGCACGCCGGCGGGGGCGTAGCCCTCAACGCACTGGCTGGCCAGGATGGGGGCCCCCGCCCGGATCACGCCCAGGATGGGCACCGGGCGCTCCCCGCCCGCCGGGACGGCGGGAGAGCGGGGAACGTCAAAGCCCTGCAGCCACAGCTGGTCCACCTCCAGCGCCCGGGCCATGGCGGCGGCGGTGCCGATTTTGGGCTCCCGCTGGCCCAGCACATAGCGGTTCAGGGTCTGGGGATTCATCCCCAGCCGGTCCCCCAGCTGCTCATAGCTCCAGCCCCGCTCCTCCATAATCGTACGCAGGCGGGCCCCGATGGTGGTCTCCTGCTCCATCCCGTTCCCCTCCCAGTCCCATTTTCGGGGCTATTCTATCACAGTTCATCACCGAACGCAACTAAAATCTGGAGAAAGCCCTTGACTTTTATCTCCGAATGGTGTTAACATAATCAAGCAATAGAACATACGTTCTAAAACGAGAGAGGGGGCAACACCATTTGGAGAGAAACGGGTATAAAAATGCCCCGCCTATCGGCGAGACATTTTTTGGTGGAGGAGGGTGGATTCGAACCACCGAAGCGAATCGCAACAGATTTACAGTCTGCCCCCTTTGGCCACTCGGGAACTCCTCCATATGAAATTAAATGATGGAGCTGGTGGACGGACTCGAACCCCCGACCTGCTGATTACAAATCAGCTGCTCTACCAACTGAGCTACACCAGCATATCAGCTCGTCCACAGCGAAAATTATTTTATCAGAGAGGAGGTCATTTGTCAAGAGAAAAATTACAGCTTTTTTGAAATTTTTAAAGGGGGAAGCGGAGATCCGGGTACGGGTGTGGACAGACCCGCTGCGGGACGCGCAGCGGATGCCGCCGGCGGGCAGGTGCCGCCGGTGCCGGGGGGAGCTGTACGGGCAGGAGCGGGAGGTGTGTACCCGCTGTCTGGAGGACCTCCGGCAGGAGGAAGAGGAGGAGAAGCATGACCTTATTGGAACTGTCCGTGGAATATCGGACCAACGCCGACGCGCTGCGGGAGCGGGCCCTGCTGCTGGAGCAGCGGCAGCGGGAGACCTGGGACGAGGCCCAGCAGGTGTGTCTGGCCGACCGCATCAAGCTGCTGCGCACCATGTGGCGGGAGGCCAGGGACCTGGCGGTGCTGTGTGAGCGCTATTATGAGAGGGGGTACCGGCGCAATGTCAAATACACGCTATAGACGGGGGAGCAAGTACGCCGCCGACATGGCGGCCTATTCCCGGGCCATGGCGGAGGACAATTCCCAGCAGATGGCCCGGCTCAAGCACAATCTGGCCCGGGCCCTGCGGGAGGATGTGACCGCCCGGCAGAGGGAATTCCTGCTGCTCTATTACGGCGAGCAGCTGAACATGCGGCAGATCGGGGAGCGGCTGGGGGTGGACAAGTCCACCGTCTCCCGCACCATCAAGCGGGGGGAGGCACGGCTGCGCCGCTGCCTGCGCTACGGGGCGGAGGCCTTCCTGGACTGCCGCTGAAGCGGAACTGGCGGCATTTTCTACATCCCCGCCGGGGGGCGGCGGTTGAAATTTGCTCCAGTTCCGTGATATACTGTCTCCCGGACGAAATGTGACGTTTTTCGCAAAGGGAGGCCAAAGGCATTGGAACTCAATCTATCTCAGAAGCAGACGCAGACGCTGTCCCCCCAGATGATGCAGTCCATGGAGGTTCTGCAGATGGGCTCTCAGGAGCTTCTGGAATACATCGAGGAGGCCGTGCAGGAAAATCCGGTCCTGGAGCCGGAGCAGAATTACGACAAGCAGGATGAATTTTCCTCGCTCCAGCGCAAGCTGGAGTGGCTGGAATCCACAGACCCCCAGAACCGTTACTACCATCAGCAGGACACCGAGGAGGAAAACGACCCGCTGAGCAACTACGGAACGGTGCGGGACGATGACGAGAATCTGTATTACTACGTGCTCTCCCAGCTGAAGGTGCTGGAGCTGGAGGGCGACGTGATGGAGGCCGGGATCTTCCTGGTGGAGAGCCTGAACCAGAACGGCTGGCTGGACGAGCCCCTGGACGCCCTGGCCGCCGACTGCGGCTGTTCCCTGGAGACCATGGAGAAGGCCCTGGAGGCGGTGCAGTCCCTGGAGCCCGCCGGAGTGGGGGCCCGGGACCTGTCCGAGTGCCTGAAGCTCCAGCTCATCCGCCGCACGCCGGTGGAGCAGCTGGCGGTGCGTATTGTGGAGGGCTATCTGGACGCCCTGTCCAAAAGCCGCTATGGGCTCATCGCCCGGGAGCTGAAGGTCACCCAGGAGGAGGTCCGTGCCTCCTGCGACCACATCCGCAAGCTCAACCCCCGGCCGGGCACCGGTTTTGCCGCTCGGGAGAATCTGACCTACATCAACCCCGACATCATCGTGGTCAGCTTTCCCGACCACTTTGAGCTGCTGACCAACGACTACTATTTTCCCACCCTGAACATCAGCGGCTACTATACCCGCCTGATGAAGGAGAGCGACGACGGCCAGGTGAAGGAGTACCTCACCGGCAAGGTGCGGCAGGCCAAGTGGATGGTGAAGGCCATCGAGCAGCGCCGCTCCACCCTGATGGCCTGCGCCCAGTGCATTCTGGAGTTCCAGGAGGCCTTTTTCCGCAAAGGGCCGGGCCATCTGGTGCCCCTGTCCCTGGCCGATGTGGCCGAGCGGATCGGGGTCCACGAGTCCACCGTCAGCCGGGCCACCAAGGACAAGTATATCCAGTGCTCCATGGGGGTGTACCCCCTGAGTTATTTCTTCTCCCGGAGCCTGGGGCCGGTGTCCCCCGGAGAGGACGCCGCTTCCCCCGACGCGGCCAAGGCGCTGCTGAAAAAGCTCATCGCCGGGGAGGACAAGAAAAAGCCCCTGTCCGACCAGAAGCTGTGTCAGCTGATGGCCCAGCAGGGCTGCACCCTCTCCCGCCGCACCGTGGCCAAGTACCGGGATGAGCTCCATATCCCCAGCACCACCGGCCGGAAACAGTATGAATGAGGGAGAGAACAGGCGAAATGCAGTATCAAGCGGTCTTTTTTGACTTTGACTATACCCTGGGGGATTGTACCCCCGCCATTGTGGCCGGATTCCGGTACGCCTTTGAACGCATGGGCTGGCCTGAGCCGGGCTATGACCAGGTGCGGCACACCGTCGGCTTTACCCTGGAGGACGGGTACACCGCCCTCACCGGAGACGCCGCGGCGGAAAACCGGGCCAGATTCCGGGAACTCTACACCGAGAAGGCGGGGCCCATGCAGGTGGAGACCGCTCAGCTGTGCCCCGGCGCCCTGGAGCTGCTGACCGCCCTGTCCCGGGCGGGGGTGCCTGCGGGGGTGGTGAGCACCAAGCGCAGCGACACCCTGAAAGCCATTCTGGAGGCCCGGGGGGCGCTGGGCCTGCTGGCCAGCGTCACCGGCGGCGACCAGGTGAACAAGCCCAAGCCCGATCCGGAGGGCCTGCTGGCCGCCATCGCCGCCCAGGGCCTGACCCCGGAGCAGGTGCTCTACTGCGGGGATACCACCATTGACGCCCAGACCGCCCAGGGGGCGGGGGCTCACTTCTGCGCCGTGCTCAACGGCACCACCGGGGCGGAGGATTTTCTGGCCGCCCGCCTGCCCTGCGAGCACATCGCCCCCGACCTGTGGGATCTGAAACAGTGGCTGGGACTCAACTGAAGAAAAACCGGCGGCGCGCCGTGGAAGGTTTCCTTCCACGGCGCGCTTTTTTCTGTGCTCCAAATCGTATGGATTGTGTAAAGTGGGCCATCCTATGTCAAAAAGGGGCTTTACACAGACTTTACAAAGGCTTGAAGGACAACTTTACAATTGCCGGATATACTGATAAGCGTTCCCGCAAGTGAAGAATTTTATGCATGATTGGAGAATGAATACCATGAAGAAGAGAACTCTTGCTCTGATGCTCTCCGCCGCCCTGTGCGTGGGCCTGCTGGCCGGCTGCGGCAGCAGCGGCGATACCACCCAGACCCCCGCCGCCGGCGCCAACAGCCCCGCCGCCGTGGAGTCCGAGGCCCCCGCCGGCGACAACACCCAGATCTCCGGCATTGTCAACACCAACGGCTCCACCTCCATGGAGAAGGTGATGGGCTATCTGAAGGAGGGCTTTGCCGAGGTGCAGCCCGGCATCACCATCAACTATACCGCCTCCGGCTCCAGCGCCGGTATCACCGGCGCCAAGGACGGCACCTGCGACATCGGCCTGGCTTCCCGTGATCTGAAGGACGGGGAGACCGGTGTAAAGCCCATCACCGTGGCCAAGGACGGCATCGCCATCGTCGTCAACCCCCAGAACCCCGTGGCCAATCTGACTGTGGAGCAGATTGCCCAGCTGGCCACCGGCGAGATCACCAACTGGTCCGAGGTGGGCGGCAACGACGGCCAGGTGGTCTTTATGGGTCGTGAGGCCGGCTCCGGCACCCGGGACGGCTTTGAGTCCATCACCGGCACCGAGGACGCCTGCAAGTACCAGAACGAGTACACCTCCACCGGCGAGGTGATCGCCGCCGTGGCCTCCAACCCCAACGCCATCGGCTACGCCTCCCTGTCCTCCGTGGACGAGACCGTGAAGGCCATCACCGTGGACGGCGTGGCTCCCACCGAGGAGACCGTGCTGGACGGTACCTACGCCATTCAGCGTAACTTCAACTTCATCGTCAGCGACAGCGCGGAGCTCTCCGATGCTGCCAACGCCTTCGTCCAGTGGGCCACCTCCGCCGAGGCTTCCGACCTGATCGCCGGCGCCGGCGCTGTGCCGCTGGCCTGAGTCCCGCCCCACCGAAACAGACGCCACGTGCCCCCTCGAAACGCGAGGGGGCACGCGGCATGATTGCTCCATCCTACGAAAGGCCGGTAATCTACCATGAAACAAAAGCTCCGCCCCCTGGAAGTCATCATGAATCTGCTGTTCCTCCTGTGCGGGCTGATCGCCGTCGTGTTCGTGCTGTTTATCAGCATTTACCTGATTGTCTCCGGTCTGCCGGCCATTCGTGAGATCGGCCTGGTGGACTTCCTGTTCGGCAAGGAGTGGGCCTCCACCGCGGCAGAGCCCAAGTTCGGCATCCTCCCCTTCATCCTCACCTCCATCTACGGCACCGCCGGGGCCATCCTGCTGGGCGTGCCGGTGGGCTTTATGACGGCGGTGTTCCTGGCCAAGGTGGCGCCTCCCAGACTGGCCGCTGTGGTCCGCCCGGCGGTGGATCTGCTGGCGGGCATTCCCTCGGTGGTGTACGGCCTTATCGGCATGATGGTGCTGGTGCCCGCCGTCCGGGTGGCCTTCAATCTGCCCGACGGCGCCAGCCTGTTCTGCGCCATCATCGTGCTGGCCGTCATGATCCTGCCCTCCATCATCTCGGTGTCCGAGACCGCCCTGAAGGCGGTGCCCAAGGAGTACGAGGAGGCCTCCCTGGCCCTGGGCGCCACCCACATCGAGACCGTGTTCCGGGTGTCCGTCCCGGCGGCCTCCAGCGGCATTGCCGCCTCGGTGGTGCTGGGCATCGGCCGGGCCATCGGCGAGGCTATGGCCATCATCATGGTGGCGGGCAACGTGGCCAACATGCCGGGGCTGTTCCAGTCCGTCCGCTTCCTCACCACCGCCGTGGCCAGCGAGATGGCCTACGCCTCCGGCCTCCAGCGCCAGGCCCTGTTCTCCATCGCCCTGGTGCTCTTCCTCTTCATCATGCTCATCAATGTAATCCTCAACACGCTTCTCAAACGGAAGAAGGGGTGATATACTGTGATGGAAATACAGCCTCTCTCCGGAAAACGGAAGGCCTATGACCGCATCCTGCGGTTTCTGCTCTACTTCTGCGCGGCGCTGACCTGCGCCCTGCTGGTGTTCATCATCGGCTATATCTTCGTCAAGGGTCTGCCCCACGTGACCTGGGAATTCCTCTCCACTGAGCCCAGCTTCATCAAGGACACCATCGGCATCCTGCCCAATATCCTCAACACCGTTTATCTGGTGGTGATGACCCTCATCATCATCCTGCCTCTGGGGGTGGGGGCGGCCATCTATCTGACCGAGTACGCCTCCAACCGCCGGTTTGTGGCCGCCATTGAGTTCGCCACCGAGACCCTGACCGGCATCCCCTCCATCATCTTCGGCCTGGTGGGTATGCTGTTCTTCTGCCAGCTGATGGAGTTGCAGGCCTCCCTGCTGGCCGGCTCCCTTACCCTGGTGATCGTCACCATCCCCACCATCATCCGCACCACCCAGGAGTCCCTGAAAACCGTGCCCCAGTCCTACCGGGAGGCGGCCCTGGGCCTGGGGGCGGGCAAGTGGCACATGATCCGCACGGTGGTGCTCCCCTCCTCGGTGGACGGCATCGTCACCGGCTGCATCCTGTCGGTGGGGCGCATCGTGGGCGAGTCGGCCGCGCTGCTCTTTACCGCCGGCATGGGCATGAGCCTGAACAACTACTTCGCCTCTGTGGATAACTTCCTCCACTCCTCCGGCGCCTCCCTCACTGTGGCGCTGTATGTGTACGCCCGGGAGCGGGCGGAGTTCGACGTGGCCTTCGCCATCGCCGCCATTCTGATGCTCCTCACCCTGATCATCAACCTCAGCGCCAAGCTGGTGGGCAAGAAATTAAAGAAAAAGTAAGGAGACCCCATTATGGATGAGAATATAGTCCTGTCTGCCCGGGATCTCGACCTCTGGTACGGTCCCACCCAGGCACTGAAAAAGGTCAGCGTGGACATCCCCGAAAAGCAGGTCACCGCCCTCATCGGGCCCTCCGGCTGCGGCAAGTCCACCTTTCTGAAAACCCTGGACCGGATGAACGACCTGGTGCCCGGCATCAAGATCACCGGCTCGGTGCAGTACCGGGGCATGGAGATCTACGACTCCAAGGTGGATGTCACCTGGCTGCGCAAGCAGATCGGCATGGTGTTCCAGAAGCCCAACCCCTTCCCCATGTCCATCTACGACAACGTGGCCTACGGCCCCCGCACCCACGGCATCCGCAACAAGAGCCGCCTGGACGACATTGTGGAAAAGTCCCTCCAGGGGGCGGCCATCTGGGACGAGGTGAAGGACCGGCTGAAAAAGTCCGCCCTGGGTCTGTCCGGCGGCCAGCAGCAGCGGCTGTGCATCGCCCGGGCCCTGGCGGTGGAGCCCGACATCCTGCTGATGGACGAGG
>ERZ1643246.2661-NODE-2661-length-16528-cov-44.138955_pt1 | contig 16528 bp, 16 predicted proteins | sample MGYA00579265_ERZ1643246 | MGnify/ENA primary metagenome ERZ1643246 (study PRJEB29033, sample SAMEA4952261) | chicken gut metagenome | biome: Broiler Chicken; feature: Gastrointestinal Tract; material: Caecum | place: Ireland | collected 2018 | study: Broiler... | reverse complement strand
TACAATAAATTTGGGCAGGAAAGCCGAGCAGCCAGTCCGGCTTTCTTTCCATCTCTCCAAAAATCTGTGTACCGGCTCCTTACCGGCCAAACAGGCCCTTCTTCTCCCAGGGCTCCTTTCGGATCTCCTCCACCTCATAGCCGGTGGCGGAAATGGCCGCACGCAGGGCATCCTCGTTCAGTTCTGTCTCCGTAATCACCGTGGTCTCCTTCTTGCTCCGGGATGAGGTGACCTTCTTCACCGGAAACGCCTTCCGCACCGCGTCATTCACATGACTCTCGCACATCCCGCACATCATACCGTCCACTTGGACTGTGTACTTCCACATCATCTATTCCTCCTGTCTGTTCAAAATAGTTAGGTATGACTAACCGGCGAATAAAAAGCGCAAACCTATATCTTGCCATTCTGCTCAACCCAGCGCCACGTCCAGCGCCATCATCAGGGTGAAGCCCAGGGCGAAGGTCAGAGTCCCCACATTGGAATGCTTCCCTTGTGACATCTCCGGGATCAACTCCTCCACCACCACGTAGAGCATAGCGCCGGCGGCAAAGCTCAGCAGATAGGGCAGGGCCGGGACCACCAGGCCGGCGGCCAGGATGGTCAGCAGAGCCCCCACCGGCTCCACCACACCGGAGAGTACGCCGCCGGCAAAGGCCTTGGCCTTGTTCATCCCCTCAGCACGCAGCGGCATAGAGATGATGGCCCCTTCGGGGAAGTTCTGAATGGCGATGCCCAGAGAGAAGGCCAGAGCGGCCATAACGGTGATCTGGCTCCCCCCGGACAAAAGGCCAGCATAGACCACCCCCACCGCCATTCCCTCCGGGATATTGTGGAGGGTGACCGCCAGCACCATCATGGTGGAGCGCTGCAGTTGTGTGCGGGGACCCTCCACCTGCTGGCTTCGCTGGTGGAGGTGGGGGATCAGATGATCCAGTCCCAAAAGAAATAGGATACCAGCCCAAAAGCCGGTGACCGCCGGCAGGAATGCCCATCCTCCCACCCCGGCGGACTGCTCCATGGCGGGGATCAGCAGGCTCCAGATGGACGCAGCCACCATAACGCCGGAGGAAAAGCCGGTCAGTCCACGCTGCACCCGATCCCCCAGGCCCTTTTTCAAGAAGAATACACAGGCAGCGCCCAGGGAGGTGCCGAAAAATGGGGTGAGTAGACCCCAAAATACCATAGCTCCCATTCCAATATTCCTCCTGCCGTTGTCCGTCAAAACAAGTTTAATTTCTGCTGGTACATATAAATCATTCTTTCGTTAGTTAGTATATGCTAATCGCAATATTTTGTCAAGAATTTCTCGGTAGACCATTGCAATCTATCGCCTGAATGTATAGCGAGCCAGTTTGAATCAACCGCCCCACTTTCCTAATTATCTATTTTTTGCATTAAGAGGGATCTCCTGCACTGGCATTTATTTGCGCCCTACCAGCATCCGAGACGCGCCCAGCATCATCATGGCCGCCCGGCGGCGGGAACCGAAGGCCTCCTGGGCCGTGTCGATGAGCCGTACATCCGCATATCCCATGTCCCGCAGTTCCTGGGCGAAGGCCTCCATGTCCCCGTACATCCGGGGTTTCATGTCGTCGTTGAGGGCGAATACGCCGCCTTTTTTCAGCACCCGCAGGGTCTCCCGCAACAGGGTTTGCTTGTCCGCGCCCGTGATATTGTGGTAGACATAGTTGCTTATGATCTCAATTTCCCGTTGTGGAATTGAGGTGTTGTTTATCAATTTCTTCTTTCTGGCCAACAAACGACTCCTCTCTCATATGTTCAGGTGCCCTGATTCAGAATTTTCGCCGCCCGCTTCACATTTTCCACAGCGTTGCCCTTTCGGAAATTCTCACCGTTAAACTGGATGGGAACGCAGGCCTCCAAAACCCTGTCATAGATGCGGCGCTCGTCCAGATCGGCAGCCTTCTGCATCACGGAAAGCGGGATGTTGGTGGTGACGATCATCGGTTTGCCGGTCAGCAGCCGTTTGTTGACCACATCAAACACGCGCTCCCTGCCGAAACTGGTGTTCCGTTCCGCGCCCAGGTCATCCAAAATCAGCAGCTCCGGGCGCATCAGCGTTTTCAGGTAGGCATCCCGATCCGCGCCGAAATTGCTCTGCATCCGGTTCACCACATCGGACAGCCCTACGAAAAGGACGGAAACCGTTTTCTCTATCAGGGCGTTGGCAATGCAGCCCGCTGCATAGGATTTCCCGGTGCCAACATTCCCAAACAAGAGCAGCCCGGTTCCATCTTGGTGGAAACTATCCCAGTTTTCGGAATATCTTCTCGCTTTAACAAGCTGTGGAGTCATCACCTCGGCATTTTCAAACCGCCATCTGGCGGCGGGAATATCCCGGAACGCTTCGGAGCGGAGCATGGTAATCCGGTTTAGCCGCTCCAGCTCCCGCTGTTCTGCTTCGCGCCGCGCCCGTTCCTCAACCGCGCATTTACAGGTAACCGGATGCTTGTCCAACCCGTTTTTGCGGTACAGTTCGGGGAAATAGGCTTCTTTGGGCGTGTGGCACTTGCCGCAGTATTTCAGCCCGTCATCCGGGTTGATGTAATCATCCGGGGCGGTGTTTAGGGTCTCTGCTGCCTCAACGATTGCAGCCATGATTTGATTCACATTCACAGGCATTCTCCTTCCTCATAGGTCTCTGTATAGTCGTAATCTTTACCGGGCTTCGGTTTGCTGTCCTCGTCCAGCCACTTGCGGATTGTAGCGTAATGGTTGGCGTAGTGCTTTCCGCTGGATGCCATATAGGCCGACAGTCGGTTGATGTAGTCCTCATACTGGTCTGGATATGTCGATTGCAGTTCAGCCAGTTCACTGTCCAAAAGAAAAACATTCTGATACTGCCCAAAACAGCGGCGGGCGTTCTCCCTCCTGTTATTCTGACTGGAATCTGTTTTTTTCTTCTCTTTCTTACTTATGGGCAAATTTTGCCCCATACAAGGGGAAGATTCCAGCCCATCCATTGGGCAGAACTTGCCCTCTGGACGGGAAGAAAGCTGCACCTCATCGGGCAGTTGCAGGAAAATACGGTTTGCCCGGTTCCAGCCCTGCCGGACGCGGATAATTAGTCCCGCATTCTCCAACTCGGCCAATGCAGCCTTGACCGTTCGCTCGCTCCGGTTCAGGTCATTCGCCATCTGCCGGATGGTATAGATCACATAGACATCCCCATCCTCCGACACCCAGCCGGATTTCTGGGAGAGCTGTGTGCGCCCCAGCAGCAGGGCATAGAGCAGTTTGGCATTGATCGAGTATTCGCCCCAAAGGATAAACCGGGGCAACGGCACGAAAGGCGGCAGCGGGGTATCGGTTTTGTAGTAGATGGTGCATCACTTCCTTTCTCCGGCACAGGGCAATTAAGGCGGGCGGCGGGATCGTTTGGAGTGGTAATGTGGGCAGACGATCACCGCAGCACGGAAACTTTGTTTGCAGTTGTAGACGCACTTGCGGCACAAGGCGTTATAGGCGATGCGTCCACGGTCATTCAGGAAGAACGCCCATTCTTCTTTTCGTTTTTTACTCATACGCGGCATAGCGGCCTCCTGTGGTTATAATTCCTTTCGCTGGGTCTCTTTGAGCAGCGACCAAATCTCGGCCTGCCGTTCTTTCAGCTCCGCAACATCCTCAGCGTAGAGATTCCCGGTGCTGTTGATCCGGCGGCAAATCTGGTTGATATTGCCGGCAACCCGGCTGACGGCTGCGGCCAGTTTCTTCTGCTGGGTGTAATCCACCTTGATGATGTAACCGTCAATCGCCATCTTGCGGAGATATGCACCCATGTTCCTGGTGCCGAGCTGCGCCATCTTGTTTTGGATGAGCCGCCGCTCCTGCTCGGTGACGCAGAACTCGATGCGGATCGGTCTTGTGCGTTCAGCCATTGGATATTCGCCTCCTCAAACTACAACGGACAATTTTTTGCGGATTGGGGGGGGACACTCGAAAAAATATCCCCTTTCATATTTCAACGGACAGTTTCGGGCAAAAACTTGGTACCTGCTCAGAAAAATTTCTCTCCCACTTTACAACGGACATTCTTTTCGCCGATTAGCGGGTACGGCAGGAATAAAATTTTCACGCCATAAATTAGTCCCTCTCACTTTATAACGGACAAATTTTTGCGAATTGGGGGGTATCCCCAAAAATTCTTTTCACTTTACAACGGACATTTTCTCCGAGAAAAACAGGGGTCTGCTTGAAAAAAGTGAAAATAAAAATGCTCCCGGCTTTGGAAAAAGCGGAAGCATCATGTTCTGCGGATATGAGATTTCAGAGAACAGCAAGCACAGCCGCTGTCCGTACACAGCGGCGAAATGAGCGTTCCGGCCTGTCGGCCAGTCTGCTCATTTGTTCTTGTTGGGAGCACCCAAACCCCTATAAAAGCGCCACTTTGTTGTTGTAGAAAGGAACTGAAAAGTATTACCGCTTCAAGTTTGAAGAAATCCGCTTTTCCGATGAGAAAATGGTGACTTTGGTGGAAAAGATCGGATGTCATAATTTAACAAGAAATCGTGCTCGTAGGATGAAAGGATAAGTCGTTTTTAGAAAAGCGCTCAAGAAGTGCTCGTTCACAAGTTCTAAAAATAAACCATACGCAACCGGATTGACAGCAAAAGAGGTCTGGAGTTGTACTCCAGGCCTCTTTTGCTGTGCATACGGATAAGAGCTATCATACCTCTGCTTTTACATTCAGTCTTAAAAGCGGAGCCTGACGAAAACGCCAATATTTGCCAGGAAGAGCATAGATGCCGACCAGAATCAAATACAGTTTTTTGGGGAGTCTAGGCCCCCTCATTTTTTCTTCACTGTATCGCGGTCAATAGGGCTTCTTTCAGCTTCTGTTCGATACTGAGGAGTTCTGTTTCGGCATTCTGGCGGGCGGCGCGGCCCTCCTGCTGGATCTTGATGGTTTCCTCAATGGTGGAGATCAAATCCGCGTTGACCTTTTTCAGCGTCTCCAGATCTACAATGCCGCGCTCCGATTCTCTTGCCACTTCTGTGCTGTTCTGCCTGAGCAGCTCCGCATTTTTGGTGAGCAGGGTATTGGTGGCGTCGGAGACGCTTCTCTGCATTTTCAGCACGCTCTCCTGCCGGTGCAGCCCCAGGGCAATGACAATCTGGCTCTTCCACAGCGGAATGGTGCTGAGGATCGCTGTCTGGATCTTATCCACCAGCATTTTGTCGTTGTTCTGGATGAGACGGATCTGCGGCGCTGTCTGGATAGCGACGGCCTTGCTCAGCTTCAGGTCGTGGATCTTCTTTTCAAAACGGTTTACCGTGTCCTCGAAATCCCGCACTACCTGGGCGCTCATGGCGTCGCCCTTGGCCGTCGCTTCGGCGTGGAGCTGCGGTAGGGTGATTTCCTGCAATTCCTTCAGCTTTTCTTCGCCTGCGGCGATGTAAATTTGCAGTTCCCGGAAGTATTCCAGGTTTTTTTCATACAGCCCGTCAAACATGGTGATGTCCTTAAGCATCTGCATCCGGGCCTGATCCAGCTGCTGTTCGATGCGGTCGATCTGCACCTCCAACTTTTCATACCGCTGCATGAACTTTTTAACGGCCCGGGAGGCGTTTTTCAGAAACGGGAGTTTATCCAAAAAGCCCTCGTCCAGTCCGTCCACATCCACCTCTTTGACCTTCAGCACCAGATCCGACATCAGCTCCCCCACATAACCGCTGTCCTTACTGCGCACCTGTGTGAGGATATCCGCCCGCAGCGATGCGCTCATTGCGCAGGTTGTTGAGCGAGTTGCGGGCTAGACGGAACTCTGCGCCATTCAATGGCAGTTTGCCGGGCGGGGTATTATGTACCTTTATGATGAGAGCCGCGTAGTGCTCATTCGGTCGGCCTGCTTCCCTGTTGGCACAGAAATCCGCATATAATGCACGCATCAGGATGCTGCGATTGTTGCGATCCATCTTCATAATGCGGATGTCGTTTCTTATCATGATTACCTCCTGTTTGTGTACAAGGCTGATTGTAACCTTTCTTGCCATTTCTTCTTAGGTCAACACTATCACAACGAGACGAATATATCCATCACCAAGCCCAACAGACTTTGGCGGCAAGAATGTCCAACAATCCATCAGAAGCAATAATATCCGCATTTTCAGTGACGATAATGACGGTCATGACGATACCGTTGGGATACCCCTGGCGTGGGGGTATATCAAAATCAGCGTCATCATCGTCATAACCGTCACTTTCACAGATAAAGCAACCGGGAAGCCCCTGATTATGGGGTTTCCCGGTGCTTTTTACCTTGTGTGTTGTGGTATGTGTTGCTTACTGGTGTCCTTGCCCCGCTGTCACCAACTGTCGCTCCTGCTCCCAGGCAACGGCATCCGCCGGCTGCAGCATCGTATCCAGCAACCCTGCCGCCTGCTCCTTGCAGGTGTCCTGCGGGTGGCAATAGGTACGCTCCAAAAATGCCGTGTCGGCGTGCCCCAACAGGTCGGCGGCCACCTGCTTGCTGGTTCCGTTTTCCAGCAGGTAGGTGGCGAAAAAGTGCCGCATCGTGTGCAGGTGGTAGTCTTTGGGAAAGCCGTTACGGTCAAACAATTTACGCAGGTGGCGGCTGAACGTATCCGGGTGGATGGGCTTTCCCTGTTTAGCGAAAATCAGGTCATCCGGACAGATACCATTGCTTTCCACAATCTGGTTGAAAAGCAGCTCGCCCAGGTAATCGTATGCCAACTGGGGTAGTACCACCACGCGGGTGCGGTGGCTTTTGGTGTCACTCTCGATGACACCTCTGCCCACTACCGTGCTGCGGGAGTGTTGGATCAGCAGTTGGTTCCCGCCGTGCAGGTCCCGCCACCGTAAGGCACACAGCTCCCCACGGCGCAGGCCGGTGGACAGCGCCAGCAGATAGTACACCCGGTAGAGCAGCGGTTCCTGCAAAATACATTGCAGCAACTTCTGCATCTCCCATGCCTGGGGTATGCGTTGCTGCGGCTTCTTCACACGCAGTTTGTCCACACGGTGAGCCGGGTTGTACAGCAGGATGTCGTTTTTTACGGCATCTTGCAAGACAGTGGAAATGGTGTCCAAGTATTTATGTACAGTATTCTCCGACATCATTTTGCCATTGCGGCTAGGACGGTGCCGCAAATCTTCGCAAAGTTCTTCCAACACCATTGGCCGAATCTTGCACAACGGCAAGCCGCCAATGGTGGGGTACACCGCTTCCAGCATCCGCCGGTAGCCCTCCAGTGTACTGACTTTGTAGCGTTTGGCCATTCGTTCCAGCCAGCGATTGGCGTAATCCTCGAACCGGGTATTCTCGCTTTGATCAATGCCAGTGCGGAACCGTTTTTCCAAGCGTTCCGCCTCGGCCATGACGTATTGCCGGATGCCCCGCTTCGGCACCTCTTTGGGTACATCGACAGTTCGTGCCTGCATCCGCTTCTGGCCGTTGGACTTGTATCCATTACAAACTGTAATTTTATATTTTCTTTCTCCGCGCTGTTGAATATATGCCATACAGGCACCTCCCTTTCACATTGAATCCTATGACGCCAGTGACGGATGTGACGCTGGTGACGGTTGTGACGGCAGTGACAGCATATCCCCTGCTTTACCGTACCTGTCACCCCCGTCACTGCCGTCACTCGTATCACCATAGCGCAGGCACAGCAGCCGTTTGCTGTTGGTGCGCTTGGTCTCCAACAATATCCCGCACTTAGCCAGTGATTCATCGTGACTTTGCAGATATTTGGAAAGGATCGCCGGACTCCAATAGCTGCCCTGGCTTTCCAGTTGTGCTGCCAGTTCAGTGGCGGTCCCCCGGAACTCCCCCTCCGCCAGCAGCTTTTTCAGCGCATTCACCACCAAAGTCAGTCGCAACTGCTCCTGCGGCACGGCGCGGCTCCATTGGCAGTCGGCAAATTCCAGTTCTTCCTCCACGTCCTCGATGTCTCGCCCGGTGGCATAGAGGGTGGCGGTGCCGTCCTGGCGTTTGTTGCGCATTAAAATCAGGGTACCATCTGCCGCACCCGTCAGCCCGTTGGTGCCGGACAGCCGGTTGAACGGGTCATCATCCGCCATCTTGCGCAGATGGTGGATTACCAACAGGCAGATGCCGTTGCGGTCGGCCAGCGCCTTGAGCGCACCCGCATCCTCGTAGTCACTGCTGTAGGACATTCCGCTGCCGCTCACGCACCGCACCTTTTGCAGCGTGTCCAGCACAACAAGCCGGATGTGCGGATATTCTGCCAGCTGCGCTTCGATCTGACGCTCCAGCCCCTGCCCGATGGGCGCGGCCCGGTGGCAGAGGTGCAGCCCCTCCAGCGCCGTATCAGCGAGCCGCAAAGCCCGGCTGTGCAGCCGCTGTGGGCCATCCTCCAGCGCCAGGTAGAGCACCTCGGACCTCTGCGTTTTCCGCCCCAGAAAGGCCTTTCCGCCGCACACAGCGAGGCAAAGCTGCAGCGCCATCCAGCTCTTGCCCACCTTGGGCGAGCCACCCAGTATGTACAGCCCGGGCGCCAGCAGCCCATCCACCAGATACTCCACAGGCTCCAGCGGTTGCTCGAACAATTCCTGCATTGTGTAAGTTTTCAGTTCATTCGTCATCGCATTTTCCTTTCTGCCTTACGGCCTTACTTGTTATGCTTTTTCCCAGCCAGGTAACAAGGGGTTTGGGCTCTCCCAAAAGTTTGCGTTTGGACATCCAAACGCTATGCTAGCAAAACTTACTGGGCTGGAAAAAGGCTTTTTGCTGGTTTTACCCACGTAGTTACTCATCTATGTCCGGGTGGATTCCAATAGGAATCCTGGCAGGACACCCCAGCGGTCAGGGTGGATTCCTATTGGAATCCTTGCCGGGGCAAGTGGTATCATACGGGTGATACCACCCGCTCCGCCGCTCGCAAAAGTGGTATCACACGGGTGATACCATTCCCGAAAGAAACACGCAGCGCACAAGCAGTGAAGCCCATGACAATCGCGCCAGTGTCTCCCAGAGGATAGCCCGCTGCCATTCCTCGAGCAGCTTTGCTATTTCTGACGCAAAAATATCTCTACTAAAAATGCACCTTGCCACATCGCCTCCCTTACGCGCTTATTATGCAGACTTGACTTTGTGTTCGGAATTTCGTATACTAACTATGCGGATATTCCGCATCTTCTTGTTTTCTATTTTATGCGTTATACTCGCGCATGTCAAGGTCATTCACAAACCATTAAGCAATATACCCGCACGGTTTAGGAGGCATTCCATGACATTCGGTGAAAAACTTCGCCGCACCCGCAAAGAAAAAGGCCTGACGCAAGCCGAACTTGCTCTTCAGGCCGGGTTGGGGCTGCGGACGATCATCGCTTACGAAAAGGGCGAGACCTACCCTCAAAAACGTTCTACGTATCAGATATTGGCGGACATTCTGGGCGTACAGGCGGACGACCTGCACAACGAGGAAACGGCGACCTCTGCCGTGCCCCTTTCCCGATCACAATGGGAGAACGCCAAACAGCAATATGAAAAGCTGCTGCCGGACGGCCCCGCCTGGCCGGGTGATTCCACCTATGAGGCTTACTGCGAAAAGATGGCACAATCAGCAGGTGTAGATCCCGCAAGCAACTATTACAAATCGACCGGGCAGGAGCTGCCGCAAATCACAATTCGCCCCGCCCTGGCCAAAGACTTCCCTGTTCTATTACAAATCTGTAAGGACCGCTCCCAGTTTGACGCCACCCGCTCAGGTGCCGACAAAAGCCAACTTTCCACTTTTGAATCTCAGCTCGAAGCCCTGACACAATCCCTCGTCGCCTGGATCAGTGCCGGGCAGTGCTTTCTGATAGAAGCCAACGGCCGCCCCGGGGCCTGGTTCGTCTTGCAGCTTCTCGCATCGGACGACTACACCGCCACGAACAGAAGAAAAGGCGGCGCAAAGGCAACGGCCTCCGCGCCGCTGCCCCGCGCCACCATGCAGGGGCCTTATACTGACCCCCATTTCGCAGGTGCTTCCAAGTATATGCTCGCCTTCTGCAAAGCCTGCTGCCCACGGCTGGCGATCGAGGTGCCGCTGGACGCCCCGCTCAGCCGGTTCCGCCTGGCCCACTGGCTGGACCAGGGGTTTGTGCCGGACACACGGGTGGCATCCGGCGGGTCTGTGCGGCTTGTCTCTCATAGCTGACTGCTCCAGTTGCAAGCCATAAAGTTCTTAAGCCGTTTCTTCTATCATTTTCATAGCGCTCTGCTTGTGCTTCGCAGATAAAACCGCCATTTTCCCACTGCCACACTGCCTGTTCCATTTTCAAAGGCACATATCTCCTGCCGTTTGCGATCCCTCATTCTTTGTGATATGATAGAAATATATCATACTATTGTATTCTTCTTTCTGGATCTGTTAAAGCCGTGTTGTTTCCGGCCAGCTTTCCGCGTTGTCCGCCCTACAATGCGGTTTTCGCTTCATTTTTTAACGCACTTGTTTTTGCAAAGTATTGTCATCCCGATGTTTCTCGTCAGGGTGGATCAGGATCAGGTGGTACGTATGTCTGAAACCAAAATTGCCGTTGTCGAGGACAACAAAGTCGAGCGCCAGACATTGCTCGATCAACTTGCTGCTTTGCAAAAGCAGGACGGCCTTTCGCTGGAGATTCTGCCATTTTCCAGCGGCTCCGAGTTTCTGGCGCAGTATAAGGCGGATTATGCCTTGGTGTTCCTGGACATCGACATGCCCGGCCTAAACGGTATCGAGACCGCACATGCCATCCGTCGGGCAGACTCCACCGTCATCCTGATTTTTGTGACCAACATGGCACAGTACGCCCTTACCGGTTACGAGGTCGAGGCTTTCGACTATATTCTCAAACCGATCAATCCCTACAATTTTGCCATCAAGGTACGGCGCGCACTAAAGAGGGCTAACAAAGACCAGGACAATACAATCTCTGTGCGGGAGAAGGGTGCCGTCTACCGGGTACAGATAGCGGATATCCGCTATCTGGAGGTCACTGGCCACTATGTGGTTTACCACACTGCCGCCGGGAATCTGACCGAGTACAGCACCTTGAAAGACGCCTGTCAAAAAATCAACAGTCCTCTCTTTGCTCAGTGCAACCAGAGTTATCTGGTCAATCTGAAGTATGTAGATTCGGTGAGCCGGACCTCCGTCCATGTGGCGGGGCAAGAGCTGTTCATCTCCCGGAAAATGCGTTCCTCCTTTCTTGCCGCAGCCGCTGGCTACTTCGGGGGTAGTTTGAAATGAACCTTGTTCACCGGGTAATTTTTGCCCTGCAAATCGTTTTGGCTGAGCTGATTTTTCTGGCTCCGGCGGGAAAGCGACGGTATTTTTCCCTGCGGTATCCGGCTGCGGCCCTGTTTTCGATCGCCGCATCCTGCCTGTTTGTGTTTTATGTAGATTGGATTCCCTACGCGCTGGCGCGGCTGCTGCGCATGGTTCTGGTGTTTTCCGCCACAGTGGCGGCTATGTATTTCTGCTTCGAGCTGAAGCTCTCGACGCTGTTTGCCGCTTGCGTATCCGGGTACGCGCTGCAGCACATTTCCTTTCATATCACCAAACTCATTGGCACGCTGACGCCGTTTTTCCCCTGGGAAGAAGTCCTGGGTATCCCGCGATGGGAGTGGATCGAGTATCTGCTGTTCCCGGTACTTTACCTGCTGTTTGCCCTGACCATTGGCAGGTACCTGGCTAAAAGCCGCTTCTATGAATCCGGTGACCTGCGCCTGAACAGCATCTCCCTGGCTATCGTGGTGATCACCATCGGCTTCACCCGCATCTCCGAGATCTGGCCGGACAGTGACGGGATCCTGACCAGCTGTTACGCCATTGCCAGCTGCCTGATGGCCCTGGCCGTCCAGTGGGTTTTGTTCCGTTCCATCAATCTGGAGCATGAGAACAGCATGATACGCCGCCTCTGGCAGGAGGACCGCCGCCAGTATGAACTGGGCAAAAAGGAGATCGAAATCATCAATGTCAAACACCATGACCTGAAAAAGCGACTAGCCGAGATCAACACCATGCTCACCCAAGATGAGATCAATACCATCGCGGACGCCGTCGACATTTATGACCGGAAGGTCTCAACCGGGAATGACGCCCTGGATGTGCTGCTGACAAAGGTCAATCTGCTCTGCAAGAGTGAGGGCATCATGCTGACCTATACGGGCAACGGCTCGGACTTTTCCTTCATGAGTACGATGGATGTCTATTCCCTGTTTGGCAATGCAGTGGACAACGCCATTGAGGCTGTGCGCAAGTTGGACAACCCTGCCCAAAAAACGGTGGACATCAAAACCGGCCGTATCGGCAGCATGATTACGATCACGGTGACCAATTATTTTGCCGGCAGTATCCGTTTGAAGGACGGCCTGCCCGCAACCACCAAGCAGGCCGAGGCAGGGTTCCACGGCTTCGGCATGAAAAGCATGCAAATGATTGCCGAAAAGTACCACGGCAGCCTGCAAACGGATGTAGAAAACGACCTGTTCACGTTAGTCATCTATCTGTTTGACGAGGCTTCCAGCAGCTGAAATTTACCACATATTCTGTAAAAGGGACGTGTTATTCTGTAACGCTTCCCTTTTTCTTTTTGCAATGTTATCGTTTTTACACAAAAACCTCCATGAAAGAAGGATGATATTGTGCAAAAAACAAGAATTTTCCGCGCGCTCAGTTTTGTCACGGCGTTCCTGCTTGCCTTGTCCGTGATCCTGGGCACCATCCTGGAGCGGTTCCGCCCTCAGGTGGACGAGACGCTGGGCACCCAGAGCCAGATCCTGGTGTCCGACATCACCGATACTTCACAGGCAGCCTATGCACCGCCGGCAGAGCTGCTGGGTGAGGATGGCCACATCGACACTCAAAAGGCGATCCAGCACTTCATCGATTTTGGCCGGGAGCTGGCAGCCGGCGGTACCGTCCTGCTCAAGAACAACGGTGCCCTGCCGCTGCAGCGCGGCATCAACATCACCCTGCTGGGCATGAAGAGCCATTACCCGATTTTGGGTTCCGGCCAGGGACAACCTATCGTTGGCCCGGTCATCACTCTGGAGGATGCCCTGAGCAAGACCCGCACTGATTTTCGCAATCCGGACCGCAACGTGTGGCGTAACAACATCCAGCCGGATTACTCCACCTTTTACGATTACGATTTTGTGGGCGGAGATATGAAGCTGAACCCGGTCCCGATGCAGGCCTATGAGTCTTACAGCGAGCTGTTCACCGGCTGGGGTGCCTGGACTTATATTCCCTCCATGGCCAGCTTCAATGACGCCGAGCTGTCAAATCACTTTGATGACCCCTCGATCGAGCAGCTGGAGTCCTATGCGCCCGACCTGGAGTCCAGCTTTGCCGAGTACAACGATGCCGCCATCGTAGTGGTGGGCCGTCCCAGCAGCGAGAACGGCGACTACGCCAAGGGCGGCGTGGTGGAAGGACAGGGCAACACCGAGCCTCTGGAACTGACCACCAACGAGCGCGACATTATCCAGATGGCCACCGACAACTTCGATAAGGTCATCGTGCTGGTGAACAGTGCCAACGCCATGGAGATCGGCGAGCTGGCCGACAACGACAAAATCGATGCCATCCTCTGGATCGGGCATCCCGGTTCCTTTGGCATGCTGGGCGTTGTGGATGTTCTGGTGGGCGATGTAAACCCCTCCGCCGGCCTGGTGGACATTTTTGCTGAGAAAAACATGTCCGCCCCCGCCATGGTCAACTTTGGCGACTACAAATTCACCAACTACAATCCTGACGGCGATCCTGCCAGCGAGATTACCCGCTCCAACAGTTCCAGCTATGTGATTGAGCCGGAGGGCATCTACGTCGGCTACCGCTACTACGAAACGCGCTACTACGATATCATCTATGGCCAGGGCAACGCCGATTCCACCACCGGCGCCACCGCGTCCGCCGGTAATTGGCGTTACAACGAAGAGGTTGTCTATCCCTTTGGCTACGGCCTGAGCTACACCACCTTTTCCCAGGAGATTGTCGGCGAGCCTGTCATCACCAGGGAGGACCATAATTTTACCATGGATTTCACCGTCAAAGTCACCAACACCGGCAGTGTGGCGGGCAAATCCAACATCCAGCTGTACGCCCAGGTTCCCTACATCGCAGGCGGGGTGGAAAAATCCGCCATCCAGCTGGCTGCCTACGACATGACAGGCATCATCGAACCCGGCCAGTCCGAAACTAAAACCATTCACGTGGATATGCAGGATGTGGCCAGCTATGACATGAACCACGCCAACGCCGACGGCACCACCGGCACCTGGATTCTGGATGCCGGCGATTACTACTTCACCGTGGCCAACGGCTCCCATCAGGCGGTAAACAACGTCCTGGCCGCCCAGGGCAAGACGGTAGCTAATACAAACGGACTGATGGACACCGATGGCAATGCCGCGGCCGTCTACCACTACGCCTACGACGGCATCAACGGCAGCGTGGACGATGTCACCTTCTCGGTCTCCAAGACCGGCCAGCCCATTTCCAATCATCTTGAATACAGCGACTGGAACTACTACGAGCCGGGCACGGTCACACACCTGTCCCGCAGCGACTGGACTGGCACCTGGCCGGTGGAGTACACCGACATGGCAGCTCCCCAGTCGATGCTGGCCGATCTGAATGGCCAGACATACCAGGTCCATACGGATGACGACACCTCTGGCATTGTCTTTGGTGCCGATAACGGCCTACAGCTCTACCAGATGGAGGGCGTGCCCTACGACGATCCCCAGTGGCAGACCCTGGTGGACCAGATGACCGTTGAGGAATGCCTGGGCCTGATTGCGTATGGCGGCAACGAGTTCCGCAGTATCCCCTCCGTTGGCCTGCTTCGCGGCCTGTACACTGAAAACTCCGGCAACGGTGTCCAGTCTGAGATTGGCGACCCGCGCTATGTCTCGCCCTGGTGTGTCACCGACGATGACCCCAACGCCCATTTCTACCTGGAGATCTACGCCACTGCCCCCACCGTGGCAGCCTCCTATGACCCGCAGCTGCAGTACAAGATGGGCGAGGAAGTGGGCCTTCAGGCCCTGATCGTCGGCCTGCCCATCCTGTGGGGCCCCGGCCTGAACACCCACCGCAGCGCTTACAACGGCCGCAACGGCGACTATTATTCCGAGGATCCCATCCTGACCGGCAATGTGGGCATGGAGTTTGCCATCGGTGCCTTCAAATACGGCCTGCTGGTCGCCCCCAAGCACTATGCCTTCAACGACCAGGAGACAAATCGCGGAGGCATCGCCCCCTTCCTGACCGAGCAACGCGCCCGCGAGATTGAGCTGCGCGCCTTCCAGATTCCCATGGAGGCCAACAAGTACGATGCCAATCCGCCTGAATATTGGGATGGCGAGGGCAGCCAGGACTTTGGCATGCGCGGCATGATGACCTCCTTCAGCAAGGTAGGTGCCGTGGAGTGCACCGCCAGCCAGGGCCTGATCACCGACATTGCCCGCAACGAGTGGGGCTTTATCGGCTACATCGTCACCGATATTTTTGATGACACCGATCTGTTTGCGGCTGTGGTCAACGCCGGCGTCACCGGTTACGACCTGCGCGGCAACTTCAGCGAGGAGGGATTTCCCGCCCACACCAACGACGGCCAACCCATCTCTGCCGAGATGTTTGCCGGCGACGCAAACATCCTGACCAAAATCAAGGAAGCCGCCCACAACACCCTCTGGGCCTTCTGCCAGACCAACCTGATGAATGCTTTCGGCCCTGAGACTCACTTCCAGCAGCTGGGAACCTGGTGGCGCACCACCTACAAAGCAGCCATCGGCGTAACCGCCATCCTGTTTGTCGCCAGCTTTGCCGCTTACAGCCTTTCCATCTTCGGCAAAAAGAAAAAGGAGGAACAGTAATATGCTCAAAAGCCAACGGCTCTCCTTCCATCTGGCGGCGGCCGCTGCAGTCCTTGCCGCCATTTCCCTGGTCCTGTTTTTTGTCACCAATGCCACCGTCAGCTACGCGGTGACGGACGGACCCATCGCCATCGCCTGCACGATCCTGGCCATTCTTCTCTGTGGGGGCTCGGTTTTTCTGCAGGCACGGGGTGCTGGTGAATTTCTGCCCACAGTGCTGCGCTTGCTCACGCTGGGCCTGCTGATGGCAGCTTTTACCATAGTACTGTCCGATCGCGCCCTTGTGGCTGGTGGTTTGTTTACCTGGAACGATCTGGACACCTATGGCTGGAACGCCTTCTATACCGGCATTGCCTGCATGGTATTCCAGATGCTGCCCGTTCTTCTGTTGATCGTGTCCAGCTTTATGCGCCAGGACGCAAAGAAATGATATTCCCACCATCTGCATAGATTTTTCCATACGCTGCAGGGCCCTTCGCCCTTCTGGCCTGTCGGCAACAAGCCAGATGCAGCAAAGGAAGCCACGGCCAGTGGAAAGCTGTGGCTCCTTTTTGTTTATAATAAATACAGCAGTCCAATGTTTCCTGCCACACCACGTCTTACTTTATTATTCGGGTCGGGAGAAACTAACCTTCAAGTGTCGGGCGTTCGAGACCAAATTT
>ERZ1643246.2660-NODE-2660-length-16536-cov-8.793823_pt1 | contig 16536 bp, 18 predicted proteins | sample MGYA00579265_ERZ1643246 | MGnify/ENA primary metagenome ERZ1643246 (study PRJEB29033, sample SAMEA4952261) | chicken gut metagenome | biome: Broiler Chicken; feature: Gastrointestinal Tract; material: Caecum | place: Ireland | collected 2018 | study: Broiler... | reverse complement strand
TATGGCGCAGAACCTGCCTATTATAAGCCTGTCGCCTATAAACTCGTAGTGGTGGGTGACGCGCTCTTCAAAGTTCTCCGCGCCCCCGTCGTCATCGTAATAGGTGTAATCGCCTACGATTATGTTGGGTCGGGTAATAACATTTTTTATATAGCACAGGCTGCGTATCTCTTCGTTGGGGAAGATGCTGTTCGGGTCGGGGCCGTATCGCATGGCGCGCTCCTCATAAAAAAGTCTGCATATATTTTAACATAAAAATTTTTGTGTGTAAACATATATTGCATAAATTTATCGGCGATTCGCCTCGGTATATGCCGCAATTACCGCATTTTGCACGCGGCTCAGCCTGCGAAATTTATTTCGATGTCGCCGTTGTTGCAGTCCGCGGAGAGCAATTTTCCGCCCTCTTTCTTATCCGTCGGCAGATTGCTCTCGCCCTTCTTTATGGTGCACTCTATCGCAAAATCGTCAATGCTGCCCGAAACGCTGCCCGTGATGTTGCCGTTCTTGGCTTTCAGCGCTATCGACTCGCCCGCGCCGAGGTTCTCGAATGCGACGTCGCCGCCGTTGCAGTCCAGGCTCACGCTCTGCAAAAAGGTGAGTCCGGTCACGTTGATGTCCTCGTTGGTGGTTGCCGCCGAAAGGGAGTATACGGCGCCGTCGGGCACGCGCAGCTCTATCCTGCGGTACTCCGCTGCGGGCTTGAAGCCTATATAGTCCGTCCAGTCCTTGTCGTAAACCAGCCTCACCGTCAGCACGTTCTCTTCGGATACAGATATTTCAAGGTACTCCTTCTCGCCGTCGCAGTAGTATATGTGCACCTGCCCGTCCTCCGACGCCGTTATCTCCAGCTCCCTGTCCTCTGCGTCCACCTCGATCCGCTCTATCGCCTGTTCGCCCGAATGGTACTCCTTTTCCGTAAAGTTGTCGCCGCCGGCACAGCCCGCAAGCGCGAAGATCATCGGGCAGAGCGCCGCCGCGGCAGCAAGTAGTTTTTTCATGTTTATCCCTCCCGGATACATGTTGACATTGTTGCTCTTTCAAGCTATAATGATGATAAACTTTTGTGTTACACAAATGTCAAGGAAAATTCAAGGAAATGGAAAAATTATTTTCGGTCAGCCGTGCGGCGAAGCTGGCGGGCATGACTGCGGAGGCGTTGCGCCACTACGACAGGATCGGCCTCGTGAAGCCGTGCAGGGTGGACGAATGGACGGGCTACCGCTACTATTCGCAGCAGGAGATAGTCCGCCTGAATACGGTAAAGGCGCTGCGCTGCATGGATCTTACGCTGGAAGAGATAAAGGAGATCCTCTCTTACGACGATTTCGGGAAGATAGTGGAGGCGCTGCGAAGGGCGGAGGCGGGCGCCGACGAAAAGATCGCCGAGCTAAATAGCGCCAGGGAAAGGATACGCCGCGCGCGCATGTATTACGAGGGCAAGGCTGGCGGCGAGGCGCAGGCCGCGGGGCACTGCCTGCGGAACTTCCCGCAGCGCGTCATACTGCTGTCGGATACGCTCGAAACGCCTTCGCTGGACAATCTGTGGAACTATCACCGCCACTTCTTCGCGCAGTTGCCGCAGGATATCAGGGGCGATTTTGCGTTCGAGGATGCGGCGGGGGTCTATCTGGAGGACGGCAGTCAGCGGCTGTTTGCAGTGTGCACCCGATACCGCGCCGCCGACGGGCTTAAAGTGCTGCCGCAGGGCAGATGGCTCTGCGCGGACTGCACCGGTGACGACCGCGACAGCGTTACGGAGCAGCTTGCGGCCGCGGCGCTGGCGGATTACGGCGTTGCGCCGGGGTTTGCCGTGCAGATGATCGTCGTTTCGGGCATTCTGCAGTGGAACTATCAGGCGCAGGTGTTCATATCAGGATAATGCCGCGGCAGGGCTCGCTGACATGCCGAAAGCTCAAAAGGTCGGTTTTGGATTTTATTTGCGCGATGGTAATGGGCGTCGGGCGCGCTCAGCCATGGCAATATTGACAGCGTTGGCAATGTTGTGGTAAAATTTAGATAAGACGTGCAGGGGACGATCCGGTAACGGATTTGTAGGAGATAGGCATGGATAATATTGACGAAAGCGATGAGTTGGGATATTTCGACAGTCTTGTGGTAAAAGCATATCCGCATGTTCAGGCATATGCGTTTATCAATATCGGCCTGCTTGTGGCTACGATCGGCGCATTTATCTTTCTTGCACATGATTTCGGCGAAGCTGCAAGGATAGCGAATATAGTCATTGCGGCGGCGCTTGCCGCGGCATTTGTTGCAACGCTTATTTGCACCACCTTTTCGGGGTTTGTCGGCGTGGTCGTGCTCGACGGCGAAGGCGCAAGCCAGAAGCGGTGGGGTAAGACGATAAAGTGGCGGTGGGAAGATATTACCGATATTGCCTGCACCACGCATTGCCCATGGATGTTGCGCGGGCAAGTGGTATATCCTAAATTCAGGCTGAGATGTTCTGCACATGATAAGGTGCTTGTATTTACATGGAACAAGGACGTTGATAAGTATTTCACCGAATTGTGCACCAAGGAGGAGATCAACGCAAAGTTCAAGGAATTGCTTTCCGCCTGCGATTATAATTATCCCGGCCGCTTTGAGAACAACAACGTCACGAAGAACGAAGAGGCAGAGCGCAATAGGGCAGCATCGATAAGGATATTCAGGATAAACAGCCTTAGCCTTGCATGCCTGGCTGTCGTAGGGTTGATTTTATTATTGGCGACCGACATTGCCGAGTGGATACTTATAGTGGTTTTATTTGCGGGCATAGCCATAAATCTTGCCGTCAACTTTATCATCTGGCTGGTAAAGAGAAGTAAGAATAAATGATGTTTTTTGCAGCCGGCGATTACTCGCCGGCTGCCTTACTTTTTGCCCTTATTGACAGCAGCGGCAATGTTGTGGTAGAATACAAGTACGATGCGTGGGGCAATCACGAAGCCACGGTTGCAGACGAAACGTATGTCGCCCTTGCGGAAATAAACCCCTTCCGTTATCGCGGCTATTACTTTGACGAAGAAACCGGGCTGTACTTCCTGCAGACAAGGTACTATGACCCTGTTGTCGGCCGCTTCATCTCCCGCGACTCAATCGAATACGCCGATCCCGAAACAATCTGCGGCCTGAATTTGTATGCTTATTGTGGGAATAACCCCGTGATGAGCGTGGATCCGAGCGGTGAGTTTTTCTTGACATTTTTGTTATGCTGCTTAATAGGTGGTACGGTTGCGGGAGCTATAGTTGGCGGTGCTTCAGCTGCATTAAACGGTGAAAATATTTGGGACGGCATATGGAAAGGCGCATTAACTGGGTTAATGCTTGGTACTTCTGTTGTTTTAATTGGTGCTGGTTTGACCGCACCGCTGGCAGGCACTATTTGGGCTTCTATTGCTATAGGTGCGGGTGTTGGTTCAGCTTTTGCGTTAGGCGTAAATATCAATTCGCAATTGCAGAATGGTGGATTTGGTAGCTTTAATATTGGTGAAATGTTTAGAGCTTGGGGCACTGGAGCAGTTATTGGTGGACTTGCAGGTGGTACAAGTTTTGCTCTAAAATTAATAGGACAATCGGTAGGCGCTTATTTTGGTTTGTCATTATCTGGAAAATATTTTTTAGGTAAGGAAATCGGTAAAATCATATCTAAAGTTTTCTTATCAGATTTAGGTGAGTTTTTAGGCGGAGCTGCGGCTGGATTTTTAGGAAATTATTTTATTAATAAATTTGCTACAGATACCGCATTGCAAAAGCAAAATATCCCTATGTGGTTGGGGTCAATTTTGAAAATAATATTTGGACGATAAATTTTTGACGGATTATGAATAAATATGTAACACGTGATGTGGCGGGGACATTAAGTTTTGGTGTTTACAATGGCGAAAGCAAAAATAAATTATGGATTGAATATTGTATTGTAGTTGTAATTTTGATTGGAGCAATGACGGCAGCTGTAATCATGATTACTATTGAACGACAAGACAATCCTGAAAATCTTTTAATTTTTATTGGTTCGCTTTTAGCCTGCGTTATACCAATATCATTTGTCTTATTCATTGTTTCGCTTATATTTTTTCGAAACGAAGTGATAAGAAAAAGAATAGGTATATTTATTCAAGATGCTATAACAATGGAGGCATATTCTAAGGTTATCGACAAGAAAATGTGGTTAGGGATAACGCCATTGATTAAATTTCAAGTTTGTTTTCAAATTGAAGGGGTGCAATATGTGCGTTCAAGTGAAATGGAAAAGAAAACAATTTTTAATCTTGGCAAACCTAAAGGTTATTTGTCCGGCTTTAACGGATATGTTAATAAAAAAATTAAAATTTTATATTCACCTAAATATGATGAAGTGATGATCTTAAAGGAGCCCAAGCATTAAAATAATCGGGAGGAGCGATTGCTCTTCCCGATTATTTTTTGTTATAAATTAGTGTGTTAATATAGCCGAAATAATGCAGAACGGGCACCTTGTGGCAAGGTATAAGTACGACAGCTTAAACAGGCTTGTCCGCGAAGATAACAAGCCCATGAACAAGACTGTTATATTCACCTACGATACTGCCGGCAACATAACAGAAAGGTGCGAGTACGCCTATACGTCAAAGGACGGGGAGGAGCTTTCCGAACTTGAATGCACGCATCACACATACGATTACGAAGGCGACAGGCTTGTAAACTACAACGGCGAAAGCGTTGCCTATAATGTTCTCGGCAACCCCACCTCATACCGCGGCAATGCGATAGAATGGCAGTACGGTACCCGTTTAACCAAATTCGGTACTACTACATTTGCATACGACGGAGCCGGCAGGCGTGTAAGCAAGGGGAATATTTCCTTTACATACGATAGTAACGGAAGATTGCTTAAACAGAGCAACGGATTGGAATTCGTTTACGATAATTCGGGAGTAATCGGAGTAAAGTATAATAACGCGCAGTATTTCTACCGCAGGGACTGTCAGGGTAATATTATAGCCCTTATTGACAGCAGCGGCAATGTTGTGGTAGAATACAAGTACGACGCATGGGGCAACCACGAAGCCATTGTCGCGGACGAAGACTTTGTGGCTTTGGCAGAAATAAACCCCTTCCGTTACCGCGGCTATTATTACGATTCCGAAACCGACCTCTACTTCTTGCAGACAAGGTACTATGACCCTGTTGTCGGCCGTTTTATCTCTCGCGATAGCATAGAATACGCTGATCCCGAAATAATTTGCGGACTAAACCTCTACGCCTATTGCGGCAATAATCCCGTGATGAACGTGGATCCGAGCGGACATGCATTTTTGGTATTTTTGTTTGCGGCGCTCATTGGTTTTGCAGTTTCATTTGTTTCATCGGCCGTATCGCAAGCCGTTTTTAATGATGGGCAAATAAATTGGGGCATAGCAGCGATTGATGGTTTGTTTGGGGCTATTTCGGGGGCGTTATGGATGGTTCCCGGATTAGGTCCCGTTGCTACCGGTCTTATAAATTTTGGCTTAACGGCTTTCAATGGAGTAATCACTACCGGTATTGAAAATGGTTGGAAATTTTCTTTAGCTGATGGTTTAACTATCGCGGCTTCTTCAATCATGTCCGGCATTTTTAGCGGTGTTACAAGAAGCCAATTTTTTAATGCGGGTGGAAGAAAGGTTTTGCAAAATACCCATCAATTAGTAAAAACAGTAACCCGTAGGATTGTGACAGGTTATTATAATAACAGTATGGACATCTTTTCAAGCTCATATCGAAGCGCGTTTAGTCAGATGATGAAAAAGCTGTTTGAATTAAATTTTGGCGATGGGTATTATAAAGATTGGATAGCAACGATGTTACAGTCAGTATTTTCTACTTCATTTGCTAATGCATTGCGAGGAATAATGAATGGGAAAAAGTAAAAAGTTATTGGCGCATTATGAGCAAGTTAAAACGATAATAGGGCTATATATTGTATTGTTTTTTGCTGTGCCGGCTTTGTCTTTAATGATTAGTTATGTTGTTTGTTCAGCGGAGATAGAAGCAGGTGAGCAAGGTGCATTAGAAACGGCTTTACAGGTCGGGTTAAAATGGTATGCCATACTGATGCCGATAATTACGGTTTTATTTTTGGTTTGGTTTCTCTATTATTCTGGCAAAGTAGAGTTTGCTGACGCATCATTGAATTATTACCCATATATATTTTCAAAGACACCTCGCATAATACACTATAATGAAGTTACCGAATGTGTTATAACTGATGGCTTATGGAAACATAAAGGTAAATATATTCATGGTAGAAAAGTCATGTTTTTCAATAAGAATAACGTAATATTATCACTAGGACTTTATCCTAAGCTGTGTTTGCGGATTATTTTAATATTTGACCATAATAAGGTTAAGATAATAGATGATAATGAGCATTGCAGGCCAATCGATGCTTATTTTAAGATTAATTTTTTTGACTTGAAACGAGAAGAGCAGCTAAAAATTTTGAAATACTATTGCAGATCCACTCGTACAAGGTATAAAACAGGCAAGGAAATATTGCATAGAGAAACTGAATAGTATGTGCAGCCAGCGAGAAATCGCTGGTTGCTTGCTTTTTTCCCTTATTGACAACAACGGCGCAGTTGTGGTAGAATACAAGTACGATGCATGGGGCAACCATGAAGCCGAAGTTGCAGATGAAAATTATGTAACTTTGGCAAATCTGAACCCCTATCGCTACCGCGGCTATTATTACGATTCCGAAACCGACCTCTATTTCCTGCAAACCCGCTACTACGACCCTGTTGTCGGCCGCTTTATCTCCCGCGACAGTATAGAATACGCCGACCCTGAAACCATCTGCGGCCTCAACCTCTATGTTTATTGCGGGAATAACCCCGTGATGGCAACCGACCCTTACGGAACGACCGCGTGGTGGGAATGGTTATTATTGGGCTTAGGAGTCATTGTGATAGCTGGGGCTGCGATAGTAGCGACTGTAGCGACAGGCGGAACAGCACTTATAGCCGGTGGAATAGCTATTGGTGGTGCAGCATTAGGGCTGACCAATATAGTTGGACAGGGCGTAATTAATGGTTGGAGCAATATCAATATCGGTCAAATAGGTGCCAGTATGTTACTCGGAAGTGCTATTGGCGGCATCGGCGTGCTGTTTGGACTTTCAGCTGGTGTTGGCGGGGCATCTTTCGCTTTGGCTGGTGGTGGAACATTAAGCAGTGGTGGTTTTATTGCTAAAGTTGCTTTATTAGGGCTTAGATATTTATTAGCAAAATGGGTTCCAGGGTCGTGGCCTGGGGATGATCCGACTGTGCCTCCAGGAGACGATTTTGAGTGGCGGGGAAGTGGTCCAATTGGATCGGATAAGGGGGCATGGTATAATCCTTTCACTAAAGACTCCTTGCATCCAGATTTGAACCATCCTGCCGGTATTCCTCCTCACTGGGATTGGGTTAATATTTTGAAAGTAATAGTAAGAATTTTCAAGACTTAAGGAGGACAAAATGAATAATGAGTATATAAATGAGTTAAAAAATGAATTATGTGGAGTAAAGTTTTTACCTATATGGCCTCAACAATATGCTATATATGTTCGTGAAGAATATAAGAAAAATCCGGCAAAGTGGTTTGAAACGATATTGCCTAAAGAGAAAGCTAGAGAACTAAAAGAAAAAACCCAGGATGATTTTTCTAAGATTTGGCATGTTCATTGCGATTGTTGTTTTAAGAATATAGATAAAAATACTGTGGGAGAATGCTATGTATCGGAAGATAATACGGTATGGTTATGTGCTGATTGCTATAATGATATTGTAGGTAAAAAAGTGTAGCATAGAGTAGCCAGCGAGGAGTCGCTGGCTGCTTTACTTTTTGCCCTTATTGACAATAACGGCGCAGTTGTGGTAGAATACAAGTACGACGCATGGGGCAACCATGAAGCCGAAGTTGCAAGCGAAGAGTATGTAACTCTGGCAAATCTGAACCCTTTCCGTTACCGCGGATATTATTACGATTCCGAAACCGGGCTGTACTATCTGCAAACCCGCTATTACGATCCCGAAGTTGGCCGCTTCATCTTCCGCGACTCAATCGAATATGCCGATCCCGAAACAATCTGCGGCCTCAACCTGTACGCTTACTGTGGGAATAACCCCGTGATGAACGTGGATCCGACGGGAACTTTTATATTATCGTTGATTATTGCTGCGGTTATTGGTGCAGCAGCGTCTGCTTTATCGTCAGTGGTAAGTCAATGGCTAACAACGGGAACAGTTAATTGGGGCCAGGTTGGGATTTCAGCGTTGTTTGGCGCTGTGGGCGGCTTGTTGTCGTTTACCGGCGTAGGAGGAGTATTGGGGCAATTCCTTATACAGGGGGCTTTAGGTGTAGGGGAGCTTTATTCCATCTCTGCACTAAATGGTACAATTGACTCTGTTGGCATTGAAGCGGTGGTTGCTACATTCTTGTTTGCCGGCGGAGTTGGATCATTGGGAGCCAGCAGCGCGGCAGCTCAGTTCAAGCGTATCGGACAAATAGAGTCATCATTTATTAAATATACATTGCGTGATATCAAACGGTATGCTAAACCTATACTGTCTACAATCGCAAAACGTGGCGGTAAATATTTTAAGGCGTTTATAGCGCCCACAATGAGACAGGCGGCTATTTCCGGTGGTGTAAATACAGTAGCAAATATTTTTGATTATTGGATGCAAAAGTTTTATGAAAGCAATATAGGAATATTATATGGTTGATATTGTATCTGGGATTGCTGCAACGGTAGCGGTTATTATATCAGATGTATTCGCTACAAGTCTTATAATGCTACAAGTTCACTTGTATGCTAAAAAGAGATGGAATAAGAATGTAAAAACTTATCCGTATTTCAGCTACCCGACGCATAAAAAGATTTTTCTGCTGGGATTAAAGGGAGCTTTAAGTTGTTGTGCCACAATATTAACTATATTACAACATATTGTAACAGTATTATCGATTGCATTTTGTGTTTGGCTTTGTGTTTCGCAAAATGAAATAATATTTTATGGCTCAAGAATAATTTGCGGCATAGGCTTGCTTTTATTTTTATTGAGATGTGGTTGGCAATGGGCTTCCCCACCGAATTTATAACAATAAAATATTAGTTGCCAAAAAACTTGAGATCATGCTGTTTATAACAGCGTAGCAGCCAGCGAGAAATCGCTGGCTGTCTTACTTTTGCCATTTTTGACAGCCTCGGCAGAAAGGTAAGCTATACATACAGCGGCGACATGCTTGTAAAAGCGGCATTTGCGGACGGCGGTTATCTGAACTTCGGATACAGCTATAACCGGCTTTACAATGTGCAAACGGGCGAAGGCTCCTCCACAGAATACCGCTACGACAATATAATGCTCAAAAGCATAACTACGCGCGCGAAGGGCACGGAAAACAGCTATATGGTCGTATCCGACTACGATTTTACCTATGGCGCAAACAGCACCAAAGTAACGGACGGCGAGGGCGGTTCGGAGGAGTACACCTTCCTTGAAACGGGCGAAGTATCGTCGTGCACGCAGCGGGACAATGCCGGCAACGTAACTGTAACGAATTATTCGTATTCGTTCGACAGCGGCAAGAATAAAATAGTAACCGAAGTAACGCAGCAGAACTCCGATCCGGCGGTAACGGTAACCCGCACGTATAACGACATAAGGCAGATAACGAGCGAGATAACAGACTGGCAGAACATATCGGAAAGCGTGCGCGTAAAGACGGAGGTGCAATATTCTTACGACCTGAATAACAGGCTCACGGAGAAAAAGACATGCAAGTATGTCGAAACCAACGGCGAAACGGAGGAGGTCGTCGCGCGCGAAAAGTATAGCTATAACGCGCAGGGTATGCCGGTGCTCACGGAAAGCTTTATAGAGGGCGAGGAGCAGACGGGCGGCATAAACTACGAGCAGAAAGTCTACGACGACAACGGCAATGTTGTAAAGACGATATCGTGGAACAGCCTTGACAGCAGTTCAAAGTTCTATTCGGAGAGCGAAGTAGCGGAAAACGGCCAGGTAACGGCGGACAAGGACGAGACGGGTGCGACCTCCGCAGAATACGAATATATCAGCGGCAGCAATGTGGTAAACAGCATAAAGTACCCCAACGGCGGCAAGCTTTCATACGGCAGAAATCCTTATACCTTTGCGGTAACATCTGTAACGCAGAGCACGGAGGAGGGCGAGGCGAGCACCAACGATATAGTATACAAAAACGGCCTTGCGGTGGAGGTGAAGAGCGGCAACACCGCAATAAGCTACACCTACGACGGCAAGGGCAGGAAGAAGAGCTATGCGATAGACGGCGTGCAGCAGGCGACGTACAGTTATACCGATTATTCTCGCAGCGGCAGCAACATAACCTACGGCACGTCAACGCATAATCTTGCGGACGGCACGGTTATGGTAACGGGCAAGACGGGCGTGGCGGACAGCGCCGGCAGGGTAAAGGTAACCGAAAGCGTAAAGGCGGACGGCACGACCATATTCAGCACGCTGTATAACGAAGACGGGCTTACGGAACAGGTAACGGACGGCGTTTCCGGCGTAACCTCATACACCTACGATAGCTACAAGAACGTAACCAAAATCACTGCGGCAACGCTCACGGAAAGCTATACCTATAACGGCAATGCGGAACTCACGCAGAAAACACTCTCGGGCGCGGTAGATCAGGCATATTCCTATGCGTATAAAGATAATGCCGCGCATAATTTGGAGTATGTGGGCATGGGGAACTATAAGTTCTACCCGCTTACGGACGTAAACGGCAGGAACACCGGCAGGGAGATATACAGCGGCGAAAACAAGCTTGCTGCGGAATATATCACCTACCGCAAGGTGGGCGACCACGCCACGAATATGCCCGCTTCCGTATGGTTTGCAAGCGGTTCCGCTATAAAGGAGAGTATAAAGTATAAATACGATTCGTGTGGGAATATAGCCGAAATAATGCAGAACGGGCACCTTGTGGCAAGGTATAAGTATGACAGCCTGAACAGGCTTATCCGCGAGGATAACAAGCCCATGGACAAGACTGTGCTGTTCACTTACGATACTGCCGGCAACATAACCGAAAGGTGCGAATATGCCTATACTTCAAAGGACGGGGAGGAACTCTCCGAACTTGAATGTACGCATTACAGCTACGACTACGAAGGCGACAGGCTTGTAAGCTACAACGGCGAAAGCGTTGCCTACAATGTCCTCGGCAATCCTACAATCTACCGCGGCAATGCGATAGAGTGGCAGTACGGCAACAGGCTTACAAAATTCGGTACTACTACATTTGCATACGACGGAGCCGGGCGCAGAATAAGCAAGGGGAATATTTCCTTTACATACGATAGTAACGGAAGATTGCTTAAACAGAGCAACGGGCTTGAATTTATCTACGATAATTCGGGTGTGATCGGGTTAAAGTACGCTGGAAATACATATTTCTACCGCCGCGATTGCCAGGGGAATATCATAGCCATTCTTGACAGCGTTGGCGCAGTTGTGGTAGAATACAAGTACGACGCATGGGGCAACCACGAAGCCGAAGTTGCAAGCGAAGACTATGTAACTCTTGCGGAAATAAATCCCTTCCGTTACCGCGGGTACTACTTCGACGAAGAAACCGGGCTGTACTATTTGCAAACGAGATACTATGACCCCGAAGTAGGCCGTTTCATTTCCCGCGACTCAATCGAATACGCCGACCCCGAAACCATTTGTGGTCTCAACCTCTACGCTTACTGCGGCAATAATCCCGTGATGAACGTGGATCCGACTGGTTGCTCTTGGATGGATACTTGGTGGGGCAAACTATTAGGCTGGATCACAACAGCGGCTCTTGTTGTAGGTGCGGTAGTTATGATAGGCGTTGTCGCTGCAGGGGTCGTAGCTTCTGGAGGACTGCTAGGAACTGTGCTTGTAGGAGCAGGGGTAGGAATATTAGCTGGTGTAGGTGGTAGCATTGCAACTCAAGGGGGCTTAACCAATATAGGTAATATTAATCCCTGGTCGGTAGCATTATCTGGTGCAATTGGTGGCGTTATTGGGGCGGTCAGTGGGGCTATGTCTTATGGTTTTTCGCAAATTGGTAAAACAATAGGGCAATTTGTCGGTTTCACATTAAATAATGCTAGGCATATCGGCACTGGCTTAAAAATAGCAAATGTTTTTAGGTTGTCTGCTTCAACTTTAATGAAGGCAGGTTCATTTGCAGGCAGTGCTTTTGGCGGGTTCCTTGGCGGAATGTTGGTAAACAATATTGCAAATGATATTGTTGCAAAGAATTTCGGAGAGCAATTTGTTGTTGATAATCCTAATTATGCTCGTTCTGGATTACTGAAATTATTTCAATGGTTGAATACTTTTAGGTGATTTGTGTTTATGGCTCTTTCAAATATTGAGGCTTCATTAAGTTGTGGTAATTTTTTGAGTAAAAAACAACTTAGTTTTTTGTATATATCAATGGTAATATGTTTAATTATGCCTCTGCTTACACTTATACTTATAATTATTCCTCAGGTCGAGTGGGATAGCAAGCTAATTTTAACTATGACGTTGGTAAACATAATATTTCTTTCTTTTTTAGGGGTAATGATTTATGTTAAGGTTAAAAATGATAAAATCAAGAAAAAAATTATTATGTGGCTTTATGATGCTGTGGAATTGAAAGCTTATTGTAAGAAAGTTGATGAAAATAGGTTAGGAATACAGCCTAAAGCGGTAAAAATTCAAGTTAAATTTGAATATAACAATAAAATATATTCAAGAGAAAGTACAGCTAAGATTTTTGGAGGACAACAAGGCTATTTGAGCATATACAAGAAATATGTTAGTAAAAAAATTAGAATTTTGTATTCACCTAAATATGATGAAGTGATGATCTTAAAGGAGCCCAAGCATTAAAATAATCGGGAGGAGCAATAGCTCTTCCCGATTATTCTATGTTATAAATTAGTGCAGTAATATCTGCGAAATAACGCAGGACGGGCACCTTGTTGCAAGGTACAAGTACGACAGCTTGAACAGGCTTATCCGCGAAGATAACAAGCCCATGAACAAGACTACGCTGTTCACCTACGATACTGCCGGCAACATAACAGAAAGGTGCGAATATGCGTATACGAGTAAGATGGGGGAAGAACTCTCCGAACTTGCCTGCACGCATTACAGCTACGACTACGAAGGCGACAGGCTTGTAAGCTACAACGGCGAAAGCGTTGCCTACAATGTCCTCAGCAATCCCACAAGCTACCGCGGCAAAGCTGTCGAATGGCAGTACGGCACCCGTTTAACCAAATTCGGCGACACGACTTTCGCATATGACGGAGCCGGCAGGCGCGTGAGCAAGGGGAATATTTCCTTTACATACGACAGTGCAGGAAGATTGCTTAAACAGAGCAATGGCCTTGAATTTATCTACGATAATTCGGGAGTTATCGGCGTAAAGTATAATAACGCGCAGTATTTCTACCGCCGCGATTGCCAGGGGAATATAATAGCCATTCTTGACAATAACGGCAATGTTGTGGTAGAATACAAGTACGACGCATGGGGCAACCACGAAGCCGAAGTTGCAAGCGAAGACTATGTAACTCTTGCAGAAATAAATCCCTTCCGTTATCGTGGATATTACTTCGATGAAGAAACCGGGCTGTACTATCTGCAAACCCGTTACTACGACCCTGTTGTCGGCAGATTTATCTCTCGCGACAGCATAGAATACGCTGATCCCGAAACAATTTGCGGCCTCAACCTCTACGCTTACTGCGGCAATAATCCCGTGATGGCAACCGACCCAACAGGAAGAGCTGAATGGTGGGAATGGCTGTTGGGAATAGTAATTATAGTTGCTGCAGTTGCTTTATCCGTGGTAACTGCTGGTATTGCAACTCCGATTTCTGCTGCATTAGGCGGGGGCATGTTAGGGACAATAGTCGGAGGTGCAGTTGCTGGGGCAGTCGGCGGTGCCATCACAGGTTTTGGGATAAGTGTTGCTACCCAAGGTATTTCCAACGGGTTTAGTAATATTAATTGGGGGCAAGTAGGTATCGCGACTTTAAGCGGAGCGATAATTGGCGCGGTTTTAGGAGGCATAGGCGGTGCTGTTTCTTATTTCAAAAATACAACCGCTCTTTATCGTGCGGTAAACGCTGATGAATTGACCTCAATTAAAAGTAGTGGTACTTTTTCTTTAAAAGCAGGAGCAATGGAAAGTAAACAATTTGGTCTTGTTTTACAGGAAGTGAAAAATTATGCAAATTTGCCTCTAAATAAGGGCGCTTATGTTGCAATAGTAAAAATAAGAGTTCCCAATTCAGTACTTAGCCAATTTACAAAAACTGCAGCAGATACTTTTGTTTTTAAATCAGGAGTAATAACTGTTGCGGGTAATCAACTTGATTTACTAAATCGCGTATTCTCGTTTATTAAATATTATAAATTGTGAGGAGAATAATGGCAGATATTAAAGCAAAGGTAAAAAATTTAAGGGAAAGTGGTAATTATTTTTCAAGTGGATATAGACCAGCGTTTAAGATTAATAAAGATTATCTTTCTACAGGAGAAATTAAGTTGATTGGAAGAAAAAAGTTGGATGTGGGCGAAAGTTGTGAAGCCTATATCAGTTTTTTGACTCCGGAAATTTATCCTGAATCTATGTGGAAAGGAAAAAAACTTATCTTTTTGGAAGGAGAAAAAATCACTGGAGAGGCAATTGTTGAAGAAGTATATAATCAAATTTTACTTCTAAAATAACTTTCAGTGTGGAGCTAATATTGTTATGTTGTTGTCATGTATTTGTGGCATGATTTTTATAGTTATTATTTTTACAAACCAGGTAATCGGCACTATTAATTTTAACTTAAATTTTAAGAAAAGTCTGCACAGGGAACTGAAAATTAAAGGGTCAATTTCTTATTTGATACCTAAATCTGGTTTTTATAGAAATTGTGTGCAAGCTGATGGAGCTAACTATAAAATATATTGTTGCACTGTAATATTTACAACTATCCATTACGCACTTATAGCTATAACATTAACCCTATTGTTGATTTTATATTTTCTGTCAGTTGACGGCTGGTGGTCTGTAATTTTTGTTCCTGCTGTTTACTTGATTGCAGTGATAATTGCAGGTACGGTTATAGTAAAAAAGGCCAAGACAAACCCTAACACACTTCATTAAATTTTAATCTTCGCGGGGCGCAAATGCGTCTCGCGATTTTTATTTTCGCTGCGCCGGCAGGCTCATAAAGCAGTCAAACGGGCTTGAATTTATCTACGATAATTCGGGAGTTATCGGCGTAAAGTATAATAACGCGCAGTATTTCTACCGCCGCGATTGTCAGGGGAATATAATTGCCCTTATTGACAATAACGGCGAAGTTGTGGTAGAATACAAGTACGATGCATGGGGCAACCACGAAGCCACGGTTGCAGACGAAACGTATGTCGCCCTTGCGGAAATAAACCCCTTCCGTTATCGCGGCTATTACTTTGACGAAGAAACCGGGCTGTACTTCCTGCAGACAAGGTACTATGACCCTGTTGTCGGCCGCTTCATCTCCCGCGACTCAATCGAATACGCCGATCCCGAAACAATCTGTGGCCTTAATCTGTACGCTTACTGCGGGAATAATCCGGTGATGTTTACAGATTTGTGGGGGACTTCTTGGAATTCTTTCTGGAACGGTGTAAAAAATTTCTTTACTAAGGATATCCCCAATTTCTTTACTAAAACAGTACCGAATTTTTTTACTAAAACTATTCCTGATTTTTTCGTGAACACTGTATGGAATGATTGGATGGTCGATAAATTATGGAATCAATTTATTGTAGGAACGGTTTGGGAAAAAGGTTTAGTGCCCGCTTGGGAGTGGCTGACAAATACGAAGACTGGGATTATAGTTTGGAACAGTATTTGGGTGTTGGTGTCGGCGGTTGGTTTGGGCGTAAGCATAGCTGCTCTGACACCACCCATTACTCCGATAGGGATAGCGGGAGTATCTTTAAGTGGAGTATCTTTATTAGGTAGCATAGCTTCTTTGTTAATGGCAATATTTTCTTGATTTCAGGAGGTGAATATGAAAGTAGTGTTACTAATAATTTCGGCAGTTTTTTTAGTATGCGCTTTGATCTTATTTGTATTGCATTTTGTAATTAATATTGATATTTTTTGGTTTTCCATACCAGTGACATGCTCGGCAGTTATTAATTTGATTGTGGGGATTCATAATTTGCATACAAAAAATAAGCAATAAAATAATCGGGAAGAGCAATTGCTCTTCCCGATTATTTTTTGTTGTATAAAGAAAACCCCCGGATAGTCCGGGGGTTTTCTTTATACAAAAAGCGCTCACGCTTTTGTGCGTGAACGCCTTGACTTTGTTATTTAATTTTTTCGTTTTTCTCTTTGTCTTTTGCCTGCTTTCGGCGGCTTAATCCGTTGTTACCGTGCCGCCATTTTCGGACATATCGGCTTTCAGAAGTACGCCCGTAAATTTGCCGCGTTTTGCGGCACTTGTAA
>ERZ1643246.2659-NODE-2659-length-16539-cov-32.374788_pt1 | contig 16539 bp, 16 predicted proteins | sample MGYA00579265_ERZ1643246 | MGnify/ENA primary metagenome ERZ1643246 (study PRJEB29033, sample SAMEA4952261) | chicken gut metagenome | biome: Broiler Chicken; feature: Gastrointestinal Tract; material: Caecum | place: Ireland | collected 2018 | study: Broiler... | reverse complement strand
CCCTGTAAGGGGAGCTGGATGCGCCGCAAGGCGCAGACTGAGGGGTGCATTGCCGGTTTGCGGCGGAGATATCCTGCAAAGCCCGGCAGAACCCTGCCCTGTACTTCGTAGGGGACGATCTCCGCGCTAAGAGCCGGCACTTCGTGCTTTGCGCTCCGAAACGCCGCCTGCGGGCGGCAGTGCTTGTATCGTCCCGGAAACCCTGCGATGGCGCAAACCCCAAGCGGCGGGCGAAAACGCCCGCCCTGCAAAGCCTCCGGAACCGGGTGCGGCCCCGCAAGCGCCAGCCCCTACACAGAGGCTGCGGCGGCCCGCCGCTCCCGGTTTTACCGCCCGTATGCCTTATATTGTAGGGCGGGCGTTTTCGCCCGCCGGAAAGGTTTGCGGCAGGGCAAGCATTGCGGTTCATGCAAACGCCGTTCCGCCCCGCCCAAAGCTGCCGCAGAACCCCGCGGCGGGCGAAATCTGCCGCCCTGCAAATCTTTCGAGGATCGGCAATTTCACACAAATATCGGCCGCCCCTCGTACCTGCCGTCCCATTGACAACCCCGCCCTGCCGTGCTACGATGCCAGAAAAGGCCGCCCTGCGGGACGGCAAACGAAAGGACGCTGCACCGCCATGATCGTTACCCTTACCCTTAACCCTGCCATCGACAAGACCGCCCGCATCGACGCGCTGTGCCCCCGCGGGCTGAACCGGCTGGGGCAGGTGGAACGGGACGTGGGCGGCAAGGGGGTCAATGTCTCCAAAATGCTGGCGGCGCTGGGGCAGGACAGCATCGCCTGCGGGTTCGCCGCCGGGCAGGCCGGGCGGACGGTGGTCGAGACGCTGCGCGCCTGGCCGGGCGGGCATATCACGCCCGATTTTGTCGCCCTCCCCGGCGAGACCCGCACCAACCTCAAGCTGGTGGAGCCGGACGGCGCCCTGACCGAGCTGAACGAACCCGGCCCCGCCGCCGGCCCGGAGCACATCCGGGCGCTGAGCCGGACCCTGCTGGGCCATGCCGGCCCGGATGTGCTGTTTGTGCTGGCGGGCAGCGCCGGACCGGGCGTGCCGCCGGACATCTACCGCGACCTGACCCGCGCGCTGCACGCCGCGGGCGCAAAGGTGCTGGCCGACGCCGACGGCCCGCTGTTTGCCAGGGCGGTGCAGGCCGCACCCGACGTGGTCAAGCCCAACGCCTTTGAGCTGTGCCAGTATTTCGGCGTCGAGACCACCGGCGACGCGGCGCAGCTGGCCGACATGGGCCGCGCGCTGACCCGGCAGGGGGTGGGCCTGGCCTGCATCTCGATGGGCGGGCAGGGCGCCTGCTTTGTGCAGGGAGAGGACGCCTGGTACGCCCCGGCGCTGCCGGTGACGCCGGCCTCCACCGTGGGGGCGGGCGACGCCATGCTGGCCGGCGTGGCCTGCGGGATGGACCGCAGCCTGCCGCTGGCGGACTGCCTGCGCTTGGGCATGGCGGCCGGCGCGGCGGCCTGCACCACCCCCGGCACCCGTCCCCCGGCCCCGGAAACGGTGCAGGCGCTGCTGCCCCGGGTGCGGCTGCGGCGGCTGTAAGCCCGCCGCCTTGCCCGGCGCGGCCTTGGGCAACCGCTTTACATGTGCACAAAAATGGGGTACAATTAAAATACACCAACACCGTTCCGTTATTTTCGGTCCGGCGCTGCGCCGGCTGCCCGGCAGCGCCCGCCGCTGCCCATGAAAGGAGGCACGCCCATGCGCGCCACGGAATCCCGCGAAGATTACCTTGAAACCATCCTGATCCTCAGCCAGGAGCGCCCCTACGTCCGCAGCGTGGACGTGGCCGAGCGGCTGGGCGTGACCAAGCCCAGCGTCAGCCGGGCCATCAGCCTGCTGCGCACCGCCGGCATGATCAACATGGACCCCCACGACGGCGCCCTGACCCTGACCGAGGAGGGCCGCGCCGTGGCCGAGCATGTCTACGGCCGCCACCAGCTGCTGACCAAAGTGCTGACCATGCTGGGCGTGGACGAAAAGACCGCCGCCCAGGACGCCTGCCGCATCGAGCATGTGGTCAGCGAGGAAACGATGGACCGCCTGCGCGAACATGTGGAGAAGCACAGCGGCCAGTAAGCCCCCGCGCCGGGCCGCCCGGCGAACATCCCTTTGAACAGGAGACCCGACAAAGCGCCCCCGCCGCGGAGATTGGCATCACCGCGGCGGGGGCGCTGGATCTATATAAAGCCTTGCGGCATTGTTTGTTGTCTGGCCTGCGCCGGGCGGCTGCCCTGGCATGGCGTCAGGCTCAGTGGGGAAATCAAACAGAGGAAAGAGGGGGTGGCGCGGTTCCATGCGAAAACAAAGCCGCAAAATTCTGACTGAAAAGCGGCGTCTGCCGCGTTATCGGGGCTTGCCATACAGTAAGTATGCCGCGCCCCTCTGCCTTGCATCCGTCGCGTTTCAGCGATTTTGCGATGCGGCGCAGTTCCTTCGGAACCTTTGTTTTCTTATGTCACTCGCGCGGAGGAACCTGCTGTTTTTGATTACAGGTATAGAATACCCCCGCTGTGTGGAAAAGGTATAAAAGCATTTTGAAGAATCTGGTAAAAAAGCTTTAAGTTTCTTTGAACGCGCAAAGGGGGGACCTGCAAAAGAACAAAAAGCCGCCCGGCTTTCCGCTTTGGGGAAACGCCGGGCGGCTGCTTGTTGAAAATATGTCTGTGCGGAGCGCGTTACTTGCGCAGGCGCTTGTCGCACCGGGCGGCCAGCCAGGTGCCCGCGCTCTGGAACAGCTGCACCAAAACCACCAGCAGCACGGTGGCCACCACCATGGTCAGGTACTGGTAGCGGTAGTAGCCGTAGTTGATGGCGATCTGGCCCAGGCCGCCGCCGCCGATGATGCCCGCCATGGCCGCGTAGCTCAGGATCGTGGTCAGCGCGATGGTCACGTTGGCGATCAGGCTGGGCAGGCTTTCGGGGATCATGACCTTGGCGATGATCTGGAAAGGCGTGGCGCCCATGCTCTGGGCGGCCTCGATGACGCCGCCGTCCACCTCGCGCAGGCTGGTCTCCACCAGGCGCGCCACAAAGGGGAAGCTGGCGGCCACCAGCGGGACGATGGACGCCACCGTGCCGATGGTGGTGCCCATGATCACGCGCGACAGCGGCTGCACCATGATCATCAGGATCAAAAACGGCACGCTGCGCAGCAGGTTGATGACCACGTTCAGCGCCGTCATCAGCCAGCGGGGCAGCGGCAGCAGGCCGCCGCGGTCGCCCACCACCAGCAGCACGCCCAGCGGCAGGCCGATGACCAGCGCCAGCACCGTGGTCAGCACGGTGGCGTAAAAGCTCTCCCAGGTGGCAAAGGGCAGGTCGGGCAGGATGTCCAGCATCGTCTGCCATTCGTCGGATGCAGCAATGGCTGCGAACAGTTCGCTCATGCCGGGTCCACCTCCTCAAAGCTCAGGCCGGGGTAGGCCCGGATATACTCGATGGCGCGCTGCGCCGCGGCCTCGTCCTCCGGCAGGGCCAGCAGCATGCTGCCCAGTGTCTGGCCGTTGACCACGCGGGTGTCCGCCGCCACAATGGAGACCAGGGCGCTGCACTCGATGGCCAGGCTGGCCACCAGCGGTTTGTCGGTGGTATGGGTGCCGTTGAAAGCCACCCGCACCATCCGCCGCCCCGGCAGCAGGTCGCCCTCGCTGCGGGGCGCGCCGGCGGGGAACACCAGCCGGCGGGCGGCGTCGGTTTTGGGGTTGGAGAAGATCTCGGCCACGTCGCCCTGCTCCACCACCCGGCCGCCGTCCAAAATGGCCACATGGCGGCAGATGTCCTCCACCACGCTCATCTGGTGGGTGATGACCACCACGGTGATGCCCAGCTCGCGGTTGATCTGCTGGATCAGCTGCAGGATCGAGTGGGTGGTGTTGGGGTCCAGCGCACTGGTGGCCTCGTCGCACAGCAGCACCTTCGGGTCGGTGGCCAGCGCGCGGGCAATGGCGATGCGCTGTTTCTGCCCGCCGGACAGCTGCGCCGGGTAGGCGTCGGCCTTGTCCGGCAGGCCCACCAGCTCCAGCAGCTGCCTGGCGCGGGTCTCGGCCTCCGCTTTGGGGCGGCCGGCCAGCTCCAGCGGGAAGCAGATGTTTTTCAGGCAGGTGCGCTGCATCAGCAGGTTGAACTGCTGAAAGATCATGGCAATGTCCCGCCGCGCCGCGCGCAGGGCGGCGGGGGAGAGCTGCTGCATGTCCTGCCCGTTGACGACCACGCTGCCCGAATCGGGCCGCTCCAGCAGGTTGATGCAGCGCACCAGCGTGGACTTGCCTGCGCCCGACATGCCGATGACGCCAAAGATGTCGCCGTCGGCGATGGACAGGCTGATGTCCTCCAGCGCCGCCACGGTGCCGGCCTGGGTCTCAAAATGCTTGGTCAGATGTTTCAGTTCGATCATATGGGATTCCCTTCCCTGAAATTTGGCGCTGCCGCCTCAGAACAGCGGCACCACGGCGCCGCCGTAGGTCTCGTTGATGAAATCGCGCACCGCGCTGCTCTGCAGCGCGGCGGCCAGGGCCACGATGGCGGGGTCGCTCTCGCGGCCCTCCTTGACCACCAGCACGTTGGGGTAGATCTGGGCGGCCTCCGAGTCAGCGCTCTCGGCCGCCAGGGCGTCGCTGGCCGAGGAGAAGCCCGCCTGGGTGGCGTAGTTGCCGTTGATGACGGCCATGTCCACGTCGCTCAGCGTGCGGGGCAGCTGGGCGGCCTCCATCTCAACGATCTCGATGTTCTTGGGGTTGGCGGTGATGTCGTTTTTGGTGGCGGTCAGGCCGGCGTCGGGGTCCAGCTCGATCAGGCCCTGGGCGGCCAGCAGCTGCAGGGCGCGGGCCTCGTTGGAGGTGTCGTTGGGCACCGAGATCTGGGCGCCGTCGGGCAGCTCGTCAATGCTCTGGGTCTTGCCGGGGTAAAGGCCCAGCGGCTCGTAGTGGATCTCGGCCACCGAGACCAGATGGGTGCCGTTCTCCTCGTTGAAGGTGTTCAGGTAGTCCTGGTGCTGGAAGTAGTTGGCGTCCAGGTCGCCGCTCTCGGTGGCGGTGTTGGGCTGGACGTAGTCGGTAAATTCGACGATGTCCAGCGTGATGTCTGCCTGGGCCAGGATGTCGGCGGCCACGGCCAGGATCTCGGCATGGGGCGTGGGGGAAGCGCCCACCCGGATGGTGGTGCCGGCCAGCGCGGCGTAGTCGATGCTGTCGTCAAAGCCGTCGCCGGTAAAGGCGGCGCTCTCGCCGGCGGCGGAAGAAGTGCCGGTGCTCTCGCCGGAAGCGGCGGAAGAGGTGCCGGCGCTGCAGGCGGCCAGGCTGAAAGCCAGCGCGGCGGCCAGCAGGGAAGCAGTCAGTTTTTTCATGGTCGGTTCCTCCTGTTTTGGGTTGTTGTTTGGGGACGGGGCCCGCAGCGGGCGCGGGCGGGGGTCACGGGCAGCCGGGCGGGCACATTCGCACGCCGGGCTGTTTGCAGGCCGGGCCGGTTTGCATGGGGGGCCCTCCTTAATGATGTGGCAGTGCGGACAAGACGGACAGGGGACAAAACAAAAAGGGCAGGACGCCTGCGGCGCCCTGCCCTGGAATGTCCCTTTATCGCACGCCGGAACGCGCGCACAGGGAAGCAAGCACAGGCTGCCGCAGCAAACTGTACATGCACATCATCATGCCATAACGACGGTACATTGACGGCAGCTCCTTCCCTGGTGGTTTCCGCCCGGCGGGCGGTCTTGTTACCTGCAAGTATAACGGCAGCGGGCGGCGCTGTCAACCGTTTTGGGCAAAAAAGTGGCAAAAAGCGAACTTCTGCCGCCTGTGGCCGGCGATGTTTGCGCTGCGGCCGGGCGGTTTTGGGCGGTGCGGCCGGGATTTTTGACGCATTGTTCAAATTGGCGCGGACCCCTTGCACATCCCATATAGATTTGATATGATATAGGCGCCAAACCGCGCGGTTCCACATGTCACCCGTGCTGGAAACAGTACCGCTTATTTATTCGGCCCGCGCGCGGCCGACGACAGGAGAGACCGAGGAATGAAGTTTTCCACCAAGGACCGCTATGCCCTGCGCCTGATGCTGGAGCTGGCCGGCCACAAGCCGGACGAGTTCGTGCCGCTGAAAACCGTCAGCGAGAGGCAGGGCATCAGCCTGAAATACCTGGAGCAGATCATCACGCCGCTGGCCCGCGCGGGGCTGGTGGTCAGCGGGCGGGGCAGCCAGGGCGGCTACCGGCTGGCCCGCCCCGCCGCCGACTACACCGCGGGCGAGATCCTGCGCGCCATCGAGGGCGAGCTGACCTCCATCCCCTGTCTGGCCTCCACCGCCGAGCAATGCCCCCGCCGCAGCCTCTGCCGCACGCTGGGGTTTTGGGCCGGGATGAACCAGGTCATCAACCAGTATGCGGACAGCGTTACGCTGGAGGACCTGCGCCGCGCCCCCGACGCCGCCATGCTGTGAAGCTCCCCGCCCGTTTAAGCTCCCCGCCCGTTTACAAAACTTTCGCTTGTCCTGCGGGGGCAAATGGGGTATAATAAAAAATAACACATCTGCCGGCCGGCCGGACTGCGGCGCGGCGGCAGGGATCTTTGCAGGAAAAGCACCCCCGGAGGTTTCCCGATATGAAATTGCATCATCGCGTGCTGGCGCTGCTGACGGCTGCGGCGCTGGCGGTCACCCTGACAGCGTGCAGCCCGGTCACCGTGGCGCAGGATATGGTGGTGGCCATTGTGCAGGCCATGGGGCTTGGCTCCACCAGCACCGACGACGGCAGCGACGAGCTGCACGCCCCGGCCGGCGGCTCCATCACCTTCCCGGAAGGGTTCGAGACGGTGGGCAGCTTCCACACGCTGCTGCAGGACGGCGCGCTGTACATTGCCTTCAATGACATCTCGGTCAACAAGCTGGGCAATACCGACTACTTTACCGTGGCCGGCAGCAGCGTCAACATCACCGCCTACGGTTCCACCGACGAGAGCCTGACCTCTATCGACAGCTACAAGATCGCGCTTTGGGAACTGTCGGAGGACGGCACCCGCGCTACCTATGTGCCGGGCAGCACCATCTACATCGATTTTTCTTCCGACGAGACCTGCCACACCTACGAGGTCACCGGCCTGACCGCCGGCAACCGCTACAAGGCCACCGTCAGCTTTGACTCGGTCATGACCAGCGCCACCGGCGGCGTGGCCATCACCGGCCTGACCAATGACGCGCTGGTCAGCACCGAGGAAGGCGACACCGCCTCGGCCTGACGCGGCCGTGCGCAAAGCCCGCCGGAACACAAAACACAAAAACACCGCCGCCCCGGCCTGACGTACTGTCAGCCGGGGCGGCGGTGTTTCTTTTGCAGGGGTGGGGTCATCCGGACTCTGCGCCGCGGCCCAGGGGCAGGGTGAAGGTGAACGCCGTGCCCTTGCCCAAAACGCTCTCGACGGTGATCCGCCCGCCGTGGGCTTCCACGATCCACTTGACCATCGAAAGCCCCAGCCCGGCGCCGCCGCCGCTGTGGGCCGGGTCGGCCTGCCAGAACCGCCGCCACACCTTGTCCAGGTCCTCGGCGGCAATGCCGATGCCGTCGTCGGCCACTTTGCCGGTCACCGTGTCCCCGCCGGCGGTCAGCGTCAGCGCCAGATGTCCGCCGGCGCGGCCGTACTTGATGCCGTTTTCCATCAGGTTGATCAGCACCCGCATCAGCATCGTCTCGTCGCCCTGCACCACCAGGCCGGGGGCGATGTCCGCCGTAACGGCAATGCCCTTGTCGGCGGCGCGCTCCCGCTGCTCGTCGGCCACGGCGGCGGCCAGGCCGCTCAGGTCCACCGGCTCCGAGCGCAGCGTCTGGCGGCCGCTGTCGGCGCGGGAGAGCAGCAGCAGCTGGGACAGCAGGCCGGCCATCTTCTCGCCCTGGCGCTGGATGGCCTTCAGCGCGGCGCGCAGCTCCTCCGGGGAGGCGGCGCTCTCCAGCGCGTCCTCGCACTGGGTCAGGATGACGGCGGTGGGGGTGCGCAGCTCGTGGGATGCGTCGGAGGCAAACTGCTTCTCGGCGGCAAAGGAGGCCTCCAGCCGGGCAAACATGCTGTCAAACTCGCTGGCCAGGGTGTGGATCTCGTCGCGGCCGGGGCCCAGGTCGATGCGGCGGGACAGATCGCCCCCCTGGCGGATCTCCCGCGCGGTGCGGGTGATGCGCCGCACCGGCAAAAAGGCCCGGTGCGTCAGCCAGAAGCCGCCCACCGCCGCCAGCACCACAAAAAACGGCAGCACAACAAGGGCCAGCCGCAGCAGCTGGGTGATGGTGGAGCCGACATCGTCCACCGCGGCCACCGTGCGCACCCAGACCTGGCTTTCGTCCACCGCAAAGCTGATGTCGTACACGTACCAGCGGCCGCCGGCGTCGGTCAGTTCCCGCAACTGGCTGTCGGCAAACACCACCGTGTTGTCGAACAGGCGGGGCACCGCGCCGTACAGCGGCAGGCCCGCCGCGTCGTAGACCGAAAGATAGACGCCGTCGCGGAAGTATTCCAGGTCGCTGTCAAACACAAAACCGCTGCTGTCCAGGCCGATCTCGCTGCGGGCGGTCTCGGCCATCTCGGCCATGCGGTTTTGGGTGGCGGCCAGCGCCGACTGCCCGCCCACAAAAAACAAAAATGCCAGGCCCACCGCGGCCAGCAGCGTCATCAGCAGCGTGAACCACAGCGTCACCCGCCATTGGATGGAAAGCCGTTTCATGCGTTCTCCCTCAGCACATAGCCCGCGCCCCGCACCGTGTGGATCAGTTTGGGCTCGCGGCCCTCGTCCAGCTTTTTGCGCAGGTAGCGGATGTACACGTCCACCACGTTGGAGCCGCCCTCGTAGTCGTAGTTCCACACATGGCGGCTGATCTTGTCCCGCGAAAGCACGATGCCCTGGTTGCGGATCAGGTATTCCAAAATGTCAAACTCCCGTGCCGACAGCGCCACCGGCACGCCGCCGCGGGTCACGGTGCGGGCGGCGCAGTCCACCGCCAGGTCGGCCAGCGTCAGCACGTCGCTGGTGTGGCCGCCGGTCCGGCGCAGCAGCACCCGCAGCCGGGCCAGCAGCTCGTCAAAGGCAAAGGGCTTGACCAGGTAGTCGTCGGCGCCGGCGTCCAGGCCGGTGACCCGGTCCTCAATGCCGTCCCGCGCGGTCAAAAGCAGCACCGGCGTGGCGTCTCTGGCGCTGCGCATCCGGCGCAGCACCTCCAGCCCGCTGACGCCCGGCAGCATCACGTCCAGCACCAGGGCGTCGTATTCGGCGCCGGCCAGGTAGTCCAGCGCGTCGGTGCCGGTCAGGCAGGCGTCCACGCTGTAGTGGGCTTCCTCCAGGCGTTTTTTCAAAAGCCGGTTCAGCTCCGGCTCGTCCTCCACGACCAACAGGCGCATGGCGGGGCCTCCTTTCCGTGCGGCAGGCAGTGTGCCGCGGCAGGCTTTTATTTTTAAATTTATTATACCGGACGGCGGGGCGGCGGGCAAGGGCAGCGCGGCGCAAAACAGTATCAAAGATGTAACCTTCTGCCGGTTGACAGCCGGGGGCGGGTATGCTACACTATATAAAATCTGTGCCGGTACGCCCGGCGCAAAAGGCTGTGGAAAGGAGCGCACCGGAATGTCCTTTGTCTCCCGTACCTGGTATTCCAGCGGTTTGCAGAGCGGCATGGCGGCGGTGTTTCCTTTTGCAGGTGTTTCGTTGTGACTTTTCCTTTCGGGGAAAAGTTTTTTTTTGCCCGTATGACGGCAGGATGGAAAACGGAGGAAACGCATGATCCTGAAAAACGCGAAAGATGCCAACGGCGCGCCCTGCGAGGTCTGGGTCAAGGACGGCGTCATCCGCGCGGTGGGCTACGGCCTGCCCGCGCCGGAGGGCGAGCCGGTGCTGGACGCCAGGGGCCTGACGCTGCTGCCCGCCTTCATCGACACCCACTGCCACTGGCGCACCCCCGGCTTTACGTACAAGGAGGACATCGCCACCGGCAGCGCCGCCGCGGCCGCGGGCGGCTACACCTTTGTCAACCTGATGCCCAACACCAAGCCGGTCTGCTCCAGCGCCGAGACCGCCCGCAGCGTGATGGACAAGGCCAAAGAGATCGGCCTGTGCGACGTGAACCAGTGCGTCTCCATCACCAAAGACTTTGACGGCAAAACGCTGGACCACCTTTTGGAGCTGCCGGACGACCTGCGCTATATCAGCGAGGACGGCAACGGCGTGATGAACAACGCCGTTATGGCCAGGGCCTTTGCCATCGCCACCGACCGGGGGCTGGTCGTCATGTCCCACGCCGAGGACCGGGAGATCAGCCCCTGGGACTACCGCCTGGCCGAGAACATCGAGACGGTGCGCAACTGCCACCTGGCCGAATATTACGGCACCCGGCTGCACATGTGCCATGTCTCCACCAAGGAGGCCATCCGCGCCATCCGCCAGAGCCAGTTCAGCGGCGGCCGCGTCACCTGCGAGGTGACCCCCCACCACCTGTGGTTTGACGACACCCGCCTGCAATACAAGGTCAACCCGCCCATCCGCACCGCCGAGGACGTGGACGCGCTGGTGGAGGGCATCAAAAACGGCACGGTCAGCTGCATCGGCACCGACCACGCCCCCCACACCGCCGAGGACAAGGCCAACGGCGCCGCCGGCATGGTGGGGCTGGAGACCGCCTTTGCGGTCTGCTACACCAAGCTCTGCCGCGAGTGCGGCCTGCCGCTGGAACACCTGAGCGCCCTGATGAGCGCCGGCCCCGCCGCGGTGATGAACCTGCCCGCCAAGGGCCTGGTGGCCCCCGGCTTTGACGCCGACCTGGTGCTGGTGGACATCGACCATATGTTCACGGTAGATGCGGCGAAGCTCCACTCCAAGAGCAAAAACTGCCCCTACGACGGCCAGAGCTTCTACGGCAAGATCATGCTGACGCTGAAGGCCGGCAAAGAGACCTACCGCAGCCCGGAGTTTGCGGGGTAAGCCGCAGGGGAACGCGATGTCCTATCTGCAATGTAAAAAATAAAGGGAGATGCTGCAAATGACCAACATGGACAAGCTGTACGACAGCGTTGCGAAAAACGGCCCCGTCTGCGTCGGGCTGGACACCGAGCTTTCCTACCTGCCCGAAACCGACACCGCCCTGACCGCCGGCGAGAACATCGTGGCTTTCAACCGCCGGCTGATCGACGCCACCAAGGGGGTGGCCGGCTGCTACAAGGTGCAGATCGCCTACTACGAGTCGCTGGGCATGGACGGCATGCTGGCCTACCAGCAGACCTTGAAAATGGCCCGCGCCACCGGCCTGCCGGTCATTGCCGACATCAAGCGCGGCGACATTGCCAAGACCGCCGAGATGTACGCCAAGGGCCACTTTACCAGCGACTTCGAGGCGGACATCGTCACGCTGGCCCCCTATATGGGCCTGGATTCCATCAGCCCCTACCTGCCCTACTGCAAGGACCAGGGCAAGGGCGTGTTCGTGCTGTGCCGCACCTCCAACCCCGGCCGGACGGATTTTGAGTACCAGACCCTGGCCGACGGCCGCACCGTCTACACCCTGGTGGGCGACGCGCTGACCAAACTGGGCGCCGATTACATGGGCGAGCGGGGCTACTCCTCCGTCGGCCTGGTCATCGGCGGAACCACCGGCGAGGAAGCCGCCGAGATCCGCGCCCGCTACCAGAACACCTTCTTCCTGATCCCCGGCTACGGCGCCCAGGGCGGCAAGGCCGCCGACATTGCCCTGTACATGAAGCAGGGCAACGGCGGCGTGGTCAACTCCAGCCGCGGCATCCTGCTGGCCTGGAAAAAACAGCCCGGCGTCGCCTTTGACGAGGCCGCCTACAACGAGTGCGTGCGCATGAGGGAGGATATCCAGAGTGAGTGCAATAAGCTGTAACGTCCGCGTGCTGCGCCAGAAGGCGATGGCGCCCGACATCCGCCGCCTGACGGTGGCCCTGCCCAAAGAAGGCCCCCTGCCCAAGGCCGGGCAGTTCTACATGCTGCGCGCCTGGGCTGCGAACGAAAGCCCGGTGCTCTCGCGCCCCATCAGCGTCCACGACGTGGACGAGGCCGAAGGCAGCCTGACCTTTTTGTACCAGATCAAGGGCGAGGGCACCCAAAAGCTGGCCCATCTGGCCTGGGGCCAGACCCTGACCATCACCGGCCCCTGCGGCAACGGCTTTGACGTGGAAGCCGCCGCAAAGGCGGGCAAAGTGGCCGTGGTGGGCGGCGGCATCGGCACCGCGCCGCTGCTGCTTTTGTGCAAGCAGCTGGCCGCCGCCGGCTGCAACCCCGACCTGAAAGCAGGCTTCCGCGACAAGCCCTACGGCCTGGAGGAGTTTGAGCCCTACTGCGCCAACATCGACCTTGCCACCGACACCGGCGCGGCGGGCCACCACGGCCTGGTCACCGACCTGCTGGACCCCGCCGCCTACGACCTGGTGCTGACCTGCGGCCCCGGCGTGATGATGCGCGGCGTGGCCAAGCTGTGCCATGACGCCGGCACCCCCTGCCTGGCCAGCCTGGAGAACAAGATGGCCTGCGGCCTGGGCGCCTGCCTGGGCTGCACCTGCCACACCAAGGTCGGCCCCAAGACCGTCTGCAAGGACGGCCCCGTATTCCCCGCCGAGGAGGTGTTTGCGCTGTGAGCGACCTGCATGTGAACTTTTTGGGCAAGACGCTGGCCGGCCCGGTGGTGGCGGCCTCCGGCACCTTCGGCTTTGGCGAGGAGTACGCCGCCATCGAGGACCTGAAGGTCCTGGGCGGCATCTCCGGCAAGGGCCTGACCCTCAACGGCCAGCCGGGCAACAGCGGCGAGCGCCTGCTGGAAACCCCCTCCGGCCTGATGAACTCCATCGGCCTGCAAAACCCCGGCGTGGACCACTTTATCCGGCAGGAGCTGCCGGTGATGAAACGCCTTGGCACCACCGCCTGGGCGAATCTGGGCGGCCACAGCGTGGAAGAATACTGTGAGGGCGCCCGCCGCCTGTCCGAGACGGACGTGGACTTTATCGAGCTGAACATCAGCTGCCCCAACGTCAAGCAGGGCGGCCTGGCCTACGGCGTGCACTGCGCCGACGCTTCCGGCGTGGTATCCGCCGTGCGGGCCTGCTGCACCAAGCCGCTGGTGGTCAAGCTCAGCCCCCAGGCCGAGGACATCGCCGAGATGTGCAAGGCGGTGGAGGCCGCCGGCGCCGACGCTGTCAGCCTGTGCAACACCTTCCAGGCCTGCGCCATCGACCTGGAAAAGCGCCGCCCGGTGTTCGACAACGTCTTTGCCGGCCTGTCCGGCCCAGCCATCCGGCCCATCGCGCTGCGCATGGTCTGGCAGGCGGTGGGCGCGGTGAACATCCCGGTGGTGGGGCTGGGCGGCATCCTGACCGGCCGCGACGCGCTGGAGTTCATCATGGCCGGCGCGGCGCTGGTGCAGGTGGGCACCGCCAACTTTATGGACCCCGGCGCCTGCGTGCGCGTCACCCGCGAGATCGGCGAGTGGATGGACGCCCACGGCGTTGCCACCCTGGACGAGATCCGCGGCTGCGCCCGCGGCTGAATGCTGTGCGATTGCATAAATATACGAATAAACTGTATATTGTAACCGAATCGGCTGAATAACTTGCATTGAATTGCGGCCCTGTGCTACAATATGGCAAATACCGGCAGCAGGGCGGGACGGCCCCCTTTGCGGCGCGCGCCGCGGGGCATAACAACAGGCAGATGGAGGAATACACCATGGCGAGAGACAACAAGGAAATTTTGAAAGAGTGCGAGGCTTTTCTGGAGGGGCACTTCCTGCTTTCCAGCGGCCGCCATTCCGGCGCATACTGCCAGATGGCGTTTTTGCAGCAGTACCCGGACAAGTGCGCCGAGGTGATGGCCAGCGTGGCCGAGCAGCTGAAAGACCTGGACGTGGACGTCATCGTCGGCCCGGCCATGGGCGGCATCGTCTACGCCTACGAGCTGGGCCGCCAGCTGGGCAAGCGCGCCATCTTCACCGAGCGGGTGGACAACGTGATGACCCTGAAGCGGTTTGCGCTGCATCCCGGCGAAAAGTGCATCATTGCCGAGGACGTGGTCACCACCGGCATCTCCAGCCTGGAGACCAAAAAGGTCATTGAGGAGGCCGGCTGCCAGTGCCTGGGCATCGTCTGCGTGGTGGACCGCACCCGCGCCGAGGCCCCGTCCCCCATTCCCATCCTGGCCAGCGCCCTCAAGCTGGACCTGCCCAACTACCTGCCGGAGGAGTGCCCCATCTGCAAGGAGGGCAAGCTGCCGCTGGTCCACCTGGGCAGCCGCAAGATGAAGGAGCAGGCAAAGCAGACGCTGTGACAGGCGCCCAGCGCGCAAAGAGGGCAACGCGTTTGTCCGGGTTATGGAAGGGAAGGTAACATGAACGCATATCTTGTTTTGGCAAACGGCATGGTCTTTGCCGGCAAAAGCGTCGGCTGCCCCGGCACCACCGTGGGCGAGGTCGTGTTTGCCACCGGCATGGTCGGCTTTGAGGAGACCCTGACCGACCCCAGCTACTACGGCCAGATCATCACCCAGACCTACCCGCTGATCGGCAACTACGGCATGAACAGCGAGGACAAGGAGAGCGGCCGCGTCTGGGCCAGGGGCTACATCGTCCGCGAAGCCTGCACCGCCCCCAGCAACTTCCGCAGCGAGACGACGCTGGACGAATTTTTAAAGCAGAACAACGTCATCGGCATCGAGGGCGTCGACACCCGCCACCTGACCCGCACCCTGCGGGAGAGCGGCGTCATGAACGGCGCCATCACCACCGAGTTCGACCCCAACGCCGACGCCGAAAAGCTGGCCGCCCTGATGGCCGAGATCAAGCCCTACGCCGTCACCGGCGCGGTGGTGGCCGTCACCTGCAAACAGCCTTCGACCTTTGAGCCCACCGCCGGCCTGGCCGAGGGCGAGCAGCCGCTGAACGTGGCGCTTTTGGACCTGGGCTGCAAGAAAAACATCGTGCGCTGCCTGTGCAAGCGGGGCTGCCGCGTCACCGTGCTGCCCGGCACCGCCACCGCCGCCGACCTGGCCGCGCTGCACGCCGACGGCCTGATGCTCTCCAACGGCCCCGGCGACCCGGCCGAGAACGTGCAGATCATCCAGAATATCCGCGAAATGCTGGACACCGGCATCCCGGCTTTCGGCATCTGCCTGGGCCACCAGCTGACCGCCCTGGCCGCCGGCGCCAGGACCACCAAGCTGAAATACGGCCACCGCGGCGCCAACCAGCCCGCCACCGAGTTTGCCACCGGCCGCACCTTTATCACCAGCCAGAACCACGGCTACGCGGTGGTGGGGGACACCCTGCCCGCCGATGTGGGCGCGGTCAGCCATGTGAACGCCAACGACAAGACCTGCGAGGGCGTCGCCTACACCAAATGGAACTGCTTTACCGTGCAGTTCCACCCGGAAGCCAGCGGCGGCCCCAAGGACACCGAATACCTGTTCGACCGCTTTGTCGAGCGGATGAAGCAAGCCAAAGGAGGGCTGTGAGAAATGCCGAAGGATCCCAGTATCAAAAAGGTGTTGGTCATCGGCTCCGGCCCCATCATCATCGGCCAGGCGGCGGAGTTTGACTATTCCGGCACCCAGGCCTGCCGCGCGCTGAAAAGCGAGGGCATCGAGACGGTGCTGGTCAACTCCAACCCCGCCACCATCATGACCGACCCGGACATCGCCGACCATGTCTACATCGAGCCGCTGACCGCCGCCGTCATCGAGAAGGTCATCGAGATCGAAAAGCCGGACGCCATCCTGCCCAACCTGGGCGGCCAGATGGGCCTGAACCTGAGCATGGAGCTGGCCCGCTCCGGCTATTTGGACCGCAGCGGCGTGCGGCTGCTGGCCTGCCGCCCCGACACCATCGACCGCGCCGAGGACCGCCAGCTGTTCAAGGACACGATGGAGAAACTGCACCAGCCCATCATCCCCTCCAAGGTGGTGGAGGACCTGGACGACGCGCTGGACTTTGCCGAGGTCATCGGATACCCGGTCATCGTCCGGCCCGCCTTTACCATGGGCGGCACCGGCGGCGGCATCTGCGAGGACCGGGAAAAGCTGCACGAGATCGCCACCAACGGCCTGCGCCTTTCACCCATCCATCAGATTTTGGTGGAAAAGTGCATCGCCGGCTGGAAGGAGATCGAGTACGAGGTGATGCGCGACAGCAAGGGCAACGTCATCACCGTCTGCAACATGGAAAACCTGGACCCCGTCGGTGTGCACACCGGCGACTCCATCGTCGTGGCCCCCAGCCAGACCCTCTCGGACAAAGAGTACCAGATGCTGCGCACCGCCGCGCTGGACATCATCACCGAGCTGGGCATCGAGGGCGGCTGCAACTGCCAGTTCGCCCTGAAGCCGGACAGCTTCGAGTACGCGGTCATCGAGGTCAACCCCCGCGTGTCCCGCTCGTCGGCGCTGGCCTCCAAGGCCACCGGCTACCCCATCGCCAAGGTGGCCACCAAGATCGCCCTGGGCTACACCCTGGACGAGATCACCAACGACGTCACCGGCGAGACCTGCGCCTGCTTTGAGCCGGC
>ERZ1643246.2658-NODE-2658-length-16549-cov-5.972839_pt1 | contig 16549 bp, 15 predicted proteins | sample MGYA00579265_ERZ1643246 | MGnify/ENA primary metagenome ERZ1643246 (study PRJEB29033, sample SAMEA4952261) | chicken gut metagenome | biome: Broiler Chicken; feature: Gastrointestinal Tract; material: Caecum | place: Ireland | collected 2018 | study: Broiler... | reverse complement strand
TCTCCCGTGGTGGATCTCTATGACGGGAAGATCCCGCCGGTAAAGAAGCGGAAGCTGATTCTTGTTCCAACCACCTGCGGTACCGGATCGGAGATGACCAATATTTCCATTCTGGCTCTGACGGCCAGAAACACCAAGAAGGGACTGGCCACGGAGGAACTCTACGCCGACGATGCGGTGCTGATACCGGAACTTCTGGAAAAGCTGCCCTTCGGGGTCTTTGCCACCAGTTCCATCGACGCGCTGATTCACGGAATCGAGTCCAGCCTGTCTCCGAAGGGAAATCAGGTGACCAGAATGTTCGGCTATCACGCCATCGAGCAGATTCTGCGAGGTTACATGAAGATCCGGGACTGTGGCAGAGGCGTCTGTATGCTGTTGACGGAGGACTTTCTTGTGGCCTCCTGCTGCGCGGGGATTGCCTTTGGAAATGCCGGATGTGCCGCGGTTCACGCGCTGAGTTATCCCTTGGGGGCAAAATATCATGTGCCCCACGGGGAGGCGAACTATGCGGTGTTTGACGGCGTGATGAAGCAGTACATGGCGATCCGCCAGGACGGCGAGATGGATCGGCTCAACCGTTTCATGGCCGGTATCCTCGGATGCGGGAAAGAGGAGGTCTACCGGGAACTGCGGAAGCTTCTGGATGTGATTCTGCCCAGGAAACCGCTGCGGGAATACGGCGTGACACCGGAGGATCTGGAGGAATTTACCGAATCGGTCATGACAGAACAGGGAAGACTGATGGCGAACAACTTTACGGAGCTGAGCCGGGATATGGTTTACGATATTTACCGGAAACTGTACTGAGAAAGCGGTCGCGCGGGATGAAAGAGGCCGCGTGAAATAACGGAACCCATGCAAGATGGAAAAACCGCGCAGAGAGGAGGCCTGCACATGAGACATCTGGATACCAACGACTGGCTGATGATGAACGGCATGATCTACAAGATTTACACGATGGAGGATGAGAAAAAAATGCGGCAGGACTTCCTGGAACAGCTGAAACTGTTGATTGACTTTGACGCCGCTGATTTCTATTTATCTTCCGATACCCAGGACACCGGGCTGACAGACCCGGTGTCCTGTAATTGTGACTGCGTGTCCGGGGAGTATGACGGACTGGACTACAGCCGGGGGCTGCTCTACGGCGGCAGAAGCATGGTGTACCGGGAGACGGATCTCGTCGACGATGAGAACCGGAAGAAAAGCTCTTATTATCAGAAAGTGTACAAACCCAACAACTGGCATTATTCCATGCAGATGATTCTGGCAAAGGATAAGCAGTTCCTCGGCGTGATTACCCTCTACCGCGCTGTTGGGAAGGAAAATTTTGCCTACGACGATATCTTTCTGGCGGAACTTCTGGTGGACCACCTGTCCTTCCGTCTGGATCAGGAGCGGAAGCGCCGTCTGGAGAATGCGAAGAAATGGACCGTATCCCAGGCGGCGGAGCATTTTCTGCTGACAAGGCGGGAAGAGATGGTGCTGCGGCATATCATGGAGGGCAAAGAGCGGGAGGAAATCTGCGAGGAACTCTCCATCAGTGTCAATACTTTGAAAAAACACACGGTAAATATTTACCGCAAACTCGGGGTGGGTAATCGGGTACAGCTCTTCAAGAAAATTCTGGAGCGGGAGTAGCGCCGGAGATAATCCAAAAGGACCAGAAAAATTATCTGAAGAGATGATTGCCATCGCCGGAGGAAAAGAGTATATTTCAATCTATAAAAAATTTGACAGATCAACAGGAAAGCAATGGAGCTTTAAAAGAAAGAAAGCTCCGTTGCTTTTTTTGTTTTCCGAATTGTTTTCAGGGAGGGATGCCAGATGAAAGAGATGGTTATCATTATCCGGCCGGAAAAGCTGGAAAAGGTAAAGCAGATTATGGATCACGAAAAACTGGGTGGAATCTCCATTTCCAGTGTGATGGGATGCGGTACCCAGCGGGGCGTTGAGGAGACCGGGGTCCAGAGCGCTGTGCCGGCGAATCTGCTCCCGAATATCCGGGTGCAGATCGTCCTGGAGGATGAGAAGGTGGAAGATATCATCGCCAGAATCCGGGATGAGGTGGCCACCGGCCATGTGGGAGACGGAAAGATCTTCGTCCGGGACGTGGAGGACGCGGTGCGGATCAGAACCGGGGAGCATGGGAACAGAGCTTTATAACAGATCCGGAAAGGTGTGACAGAGGGTATGGAAGAGAAAAAAGTGATTGTGGATATCAGACATGTAAATAAGGTTTACCAGGGAGACAACGCGGTGGTAAAGGATCTGGATCTTCAGGTTTACGAGGGCGAGTTCCTGACGCTGCTGGGTTCCTCCGGCTGCGGCAAGACCACGACGCTGCGGATGATCGCCGGCTTTGAGAGCATTACCAGCGGCAGCATCCTGGTGGAGGGGGAAGATGTGGAGAACAAGGAACCCTATGAGCGCAACGTCAACACCGTGTTCCAGACATACGCCCTGTTTCCCCACATGACGGTTTTCGACAACGTGGCCTACGGCCTTCGGATCAAAAAGGTGCCGAAGGAGGAAGTGAAAAAGAGAGTGACGGAAATGCTGGGCCTGGTGCAGCTGGGCGGCTTTGAAAAGCGATTTCCTTCCCAGCTGTCCGGCGGACAGAAGCAGAGAGTCGCCATTGCCCGGGCCCTGATTAATAAGCCAAAGGTGCTTCTTCTGGATGAACCCCTGGGGGCCCTGGACCTGAAGCTGCGCAAGCAGATGCAGCTGGAACTGAAACGGCTCCAGAGGAAGCTGAAGATCACTTTCATCTATGTAACCCACGATCAGGAGGAGGCGTTGACCATGAGCGACCGGATCGCAGTCATGAGCGATGGGATCCTCCAGCAGGTGGGAACGCCGAAGGAGATTTACGAGCATCCGGCTACCCGTTTCGTGGCCTCCTTCATCGGGGAGACGAACCTCTTTGACGGAGCGATCAGCGAAAGCCACGGCGATCTTCTGACCATCGCGTTGGAGTGCGGAATGGTGCAGGCCAGGGCGTCGGGCTTTGGCGACAGGGAGATGGTGGCCTTATCGATCCGGCCGGAGCGGGTAATGTACTCCACGGAGCCGGTGGAGGGCTTTACCATAAAAGCTGTGGTGCGGGAACAGATTTACGCGGGTTCCGTGCTGAAGGCCATCGCGGTGCTGCCCAACGGGAACGAGGTGCGGATCGAGCGGCTGGCGGGAGATAAGCTGCCGGAGGACGGATCGGTGTATCTGTACTGGAATCCGGAGGACGCGCGGCTGGTACATACCGAGGACAACAGTATTTTCAGCGCCTTTGAGAGTATTCAGCTGGCGTGAGAAAGACAGAGGTGATGGATATGATAAAGCGAAAAAAGAGGAAAGGCGAGGCGGTGCCCGCCATGGTCATGATCGGGCCGGTAACTCTCTGGCTGATCGCCTTCGTGGCGGTGCCTCTGCTGTATGTGGTGTTTATGACCTTCTGCAGTCTGGACAACAATTACAATCTGGTGTTTTCCTTTACCCTGGACAATTACCGGAGGCTTTTCAATCCGGATTACGTGCAGATTTACGGCCAGTCCCTGATCATCGCCTTTGCGACCACGGTGCTGTGCATACTGATCGGCTATCCCTTCGCTTTTCTGATTGCCAGGACTTTTACAAAGAAAAAGGCGATGCTGTATATGCTGGTTATCATCCCCTTCTGGACCAACTCCCTGATCCGTATCTACGGATGGAGGACGTTCCTGGGGACCAACGGATGGCTCAACAATGTGCTGACCGGTCTGGGCATTGTCAGTGAGCCGGTGCAGTTCCTCTTTACCAGAGGGGCGATCATTCTGGGCATGGTTTACTGCCTGATCCCCTACATGATTCTTCCGCTGTACACGGCGGTGGAGAAGCTGGACCAGAGCATGATCGAGGCATCCTCCGATCTGGGGGCAAAGGGGCCGCGGACTTTCTTCAAGGTCATCCTCCCCCTGACGGCCAGCGGTATCTTTTCCGGTTCCATCATGGTGTTTATCCCCTGTCTGGGTTATTTCTTCGTGGCGGATATCCTGGGGGGCGGCCGGACGGATATGATCGGAAATCTGATCGAGCGTCAGTTCCAGAGTGGAAACAACTGGCCGCTGGGCGCAGCGCTTTCGGTCATACTGATCGCGATCACGCTGCTTCTGGTAAAGATTTATCAGAAATGCGGCGGCGACATGGAAAGTCTGGGGGTGTAGGATATGACGAGAAAAACAAGAAACAAATGCAAGCGGGGCGGTGGAATCCTCTACTGCATGCTGGTGTACCTGTTTTTATTCCTTCCCATTGTGGTCATTGTCATCAATTCCTTCAATGCCACCACATCCAAGCCCTACCTGACCTGGAGGGGATTTACTTTCGACTGGTACATCAAGCTCTTTGACAATACGGCGCTGCTGGAATCCTTTGGAAATACGATTTTCCTGGCGGTGGTCAGCACGCTCCTGTCCACAGTGGTGGGAACCCTCGCCGCAGTGGGCATGTACAAATACAAATTCCGGGGAAAGAGCGTGATCGACGGACTGCTCTACATTCCGGTGGTCATCCCGGAGATCGTTCTGGGCATCTCCCTGCTGACCATGTTTTCCACTGTGGATATTCCCCGGGGAATGCTGTCGCTGATTCTGGCCCATGTGACCTTCAGCATCCCCTTTGTGATTTTCAATATTCGGGCCAGGCTGGCCGGCTACGACAATTCCATCGAGGAGGCTTCCATGGATCTGGGGGCGGGAAGAGCCTACACCTTCTTCCATGTGACGCTGCCGGTGCTGGCGCCGGGCATCGGCGGTGGAGCGCTGCTGGCCTTTACCCTCTCCATCGACGATGTGATTATCAGCTATTTTACCAACGGCCAGGTCAAAACCTTCCCGCTGAAGGTTATGGAGAGCATCAAGAGCGGCGTGGCGCCCGACGTCAACGCCCTGTCCACTCTGATATTAGTGGGAACATCCCTTCTGGTCATTCTGACCCAGAGCGGTGTTTTCTCTAAGAAACATAAATAGGAAATAGAAAAAAGAGCGCCTGCTTTGAAAATTGGAAAAACGGCGCGAAAGACCCTGTGAAAGAAAAGGAGGAGTTATATGAAAAAGAAAATGAGAAGAAAAACGGTCGCCCTGATGATGACGGCGGCCCTGGCGGTTACCGGATGTCTGACCGGCTGCGGATCCTCGTCGGATTCGGCGGACAACGGAGAGCTGAACATTTTTATCTGGACCGAGTATGTACCGGATTCCGTCATCGAAAAGTTTGAGGATGAGACCGGTATCAAGGTAAATGTCAGCACCTTTTCCTCCAACGAGGATATGCTGGCAAAGGTGCAGGCGGAGGCCTCCGATGCCTACGACATTGTTCAGCCCAGCGACTACATGGTACAGCGGATGATCGAGCAGGATATGCTGGCGGAGCTGGATAAGGACGCGCTGCCGAACCTGAGCAATATCGGCGAGCAGTATCTGAATCCTTCCTATGATCCGGGCAATGTGTACTCCGTTCCCTATCAGGGAGGTGTGGCGGCCATCGCGGTCAACACCGACATGGTGGACATTGACATCGACAGCTACGCTGATCTCTTCGATCCGTCCCTGAAGGATTCCCTGGTGGTGCTGGACGATTACCGCGCCGTCATCGGCATGACTGCCAGGAGCATGGGCTACAGCATGAATGAGACAGATCCCGCTCATCTGCAGGAGATCAGTGACAAGCTGATGACTTTGAAACCAAATATCAAGCTGTATGATTCCGATTCTCCTAAATCCGCATTGATTTCCGGAGATTGTGCTGTGGGCATGGTATGGAACGCGGAGATCGCTCTGGCTATGGAGGAGAACGACAGCATCGAAATCGTTTACCCGAAAGAGGGACCCTATGTGTTCATGGACAACTGGGCTGTCATGAAGGACAGTCCCAACTATGACAACGCCATGACCTTCATCAACTTTATGATGGATCCGGATGTGGTGCAGATGGTGCTGGAGGAATTCCCCTATCTGAATCCCAACACGACGGCAGTGGAGGCCATGGGCGAGGAGTATTCCTCCAACCTGGCGAAGAATCCGCCCGCGGAAGTGATTGCATCCGGCGAGTATGTGCAGAATCTGGATGTGGATACGCTGGCTATCTACGATGAGATGTGGACACAGCTGAAGCAGTAAGGGAATGGAAACAGTCGGACAGCCGGAGGTTGTAAGAAAGCTGAGGCTGTGACGGGAAGAGAAAGATAAACGGGAGGTTTCAGAACATGTTCCGTGAGATGAGATTGAAGCGGCAGGCCCTGGACGAGGGGGCCTGCCGGGAAATTCTGAAAGACGGCAGCATCGGCGTTCTGTCGGTGGCCGGCGATGACGGCTATCCCTACGGCGTGCCGCTGAACTACGTCTATGACGAGCAGGCCGGGAAAATTTATTTCCACAGCGCCCGAGACGGCCACAAGCTGGACGCCATCAGAAGAGAGCCGAAGGTTTCCTTCTGCGTGGTCGGGAAAAATCAGCTGGTGCCAGAGGAGTTTACCACCTATTTTACCAGTGTGATCGCCTTTGGACGGGCAACTGTCCTGACGGATGACAGGGAGCGGGAGGCAGCGCTGCGGCTTCTGTCGGAGAAATATGTGAAAGCCTCGAAGGAGCGGGTGGACGCGGAGATCGCGAAGTCCTTCCCGGCGGTCTGCCTGGTGGAGCTTGCCATCGAGCATCTGTCGGGCAAGCAGGCCATCGAGCTGGTGCAGGCGTGAACGTATGGAATTTCCGAAGATCTGTCGGAGCGTTGGCGCAGGATATCAGACATCTGGGAGATTGTGAGAAACGAAAAACCTTCGAGAGAAGGGAAAAGAAATTTGTAGAGAGGAGTGGGCGAGAAGATGAAAGAACTGGAAATCATTATCCGGCCCGAAAAGCTGGAGAAGTTGAAGAGTATTCTCGATGAGTTTCACTGCGGCGGCATGACCATCTCAAGTGTCATGGGATGCGGTACTCAGCGGGGAAATACGGAAGGCGAGACGAAGGTCATCAAGGGACTGAAGACCAACATCAATCTGCTGCCGAAGATTCTGGTGGATGTGGTAACCGACGATGACAAGGTGGAGGGGCTGGTAGATAAGATCAGCCGGGAGATCTCCACAGGCAGCGCCGGCGACGGAAAGATCTTCATCCGCAGCATCGAGGAAGTGGTCCGCATCCGGACAGGAGAGCGTGGCAGCGAGGCGATCTGAGGCGAGGCAGGGAGCAAGTTAAGGACTTGCCGGAAAAGTCAGCCTGTAGGAGGAAAAAGAGCCCCAGGGGCTGAAAAAATCGGAAGAGAAGGTAAAAAAGGAAGGGCTCAACGGGAAAGCCCCCGCAGTTTCCTGCGAGGGCTCTCTCGTTGAGATTATTTATTGAGGGAAAGTTATCCAAATATTGGATGTATGTCAGTTTGGTTTTGTACAGCTTTTTTACCAGAGCTGCTTTCTGGAACCTTCTGCGGAAGCGAAAGGTCCGGGGATCGGAGCAATGCCTCTGTGATCTCCAAGATAATCGCTGTCGAAGGTAATGGAGGATCCGTCCGGATTCTCGAATCTCTCCTCCGGCTCGAAGGCCTCGCCGAGGATGTCGCTGTTGATCATGCCGTCTTTGAAGTCGCCCATCAGATCGTATACGTTGGTCTCGATCCGATATTTGCCATCCTCCTCGATCAGCTTCACATAAGCTTTGTTTTCCGTGTCGATGAAGTTGGACTTCTCGTTCTTGCAAGCCTTAGCGCCGTTGAAGTAAGCGTTTCCGTCTACCCATACCGGCAGGTGGGAGAAGTGAGCATCCTGTACTTCCATCATGAAGAATTTCTCTGCGGTCTCATCCAGACGGAACTGTTTGATCCACTCGTCGTAGGTGGGGTACTCGTCGAAGATCGCGGTACCAACTTCCTGGTTTTCCACCATCATGAAGCCCATGTCTTCCTTGGCTTCCACTTCCTCTACCGGCCAGTTCTGGATGAAAATGTTGTTGTAGAACCGGTCGTCGCCGTGAAGGATGGTCATGAAGCCGGCCACCTCGGTGCGGTGCGGAATGTGGTAAGGCGTATATCTGGGCTGATTGACGCCGTTTGCGGTCTGGTCCGTTCCGCCGCCCACGGAGGTAAATGCTCCGAGAATCAGGTTATGTACGCAGGCAACGCCTTCGGTTGCGATACGGACGGATGCCTTGGACAGCAGGATGTTGTTGTCGATCAGTGTGGGGCCGTGGCCGACTTCCACAAAGACATCCTGGCTCATCATAGCGCCCATGACGCCGGTCGCGCTCTCAGGCGGATAGTTGTCATGCAGCAGGTTCTGGGTAATTCTCGTTCCCTGAGCCTCCCAGTCGCACCAGATACCCATCGTGCAGTTGTGGATGTGGTTGCGGCGGAAGATCACGTCGATAGCGGCGTGGAACTTGATGCCGGCGATCTCAGCGCCTGCCAGCTCCTGCATATTGTTGATGTTGTGAATGTGGTTGTCTTCGATGATGGAGAAGACGCAGCCCTGACGTCCTACGATACCGGTCTGCTCGCAGTGATGAATGTGGCAGCGGCGGACGATGTGGCTCCCCACATTTTCCTTGAGCCATCCATGGTACTGGCCGCGGCAAACCGCGTCGCGCTCCATCTGGGTCGGGCTCTTTACATGTTTTCTGGTAAAGTAGTGATCGTTGTCGGGATCACAGTATTTTCCGAGGGAGATACCGCAGCACTTGCTGTTGCTGATCTCGCAGTCCTCGATGATCCATCCCTTGGACCAGTGGGGGCCTACCATGCCGTCCTGATAAGCGGCGGGCGGAGCCCAGGTTGTAGCAGCCTTGTTTACATTGAATCCGGAGAAGGTAATGTAGCCTACACCGGTCTTGGAGGGCATGAAGCACTCCCTGCGGACATTGATTTCCACGTTCTCCTCGTTGGGGTTATGACCCTGGAAGTTCGCGTAAATCACGGTCTCATTGCCGTCCTGCTCGGTGTACCATTTATAGATGGAATACTCCGGCTCCCAGGAGGGGGTGTAAACCTCGCCCTTGATGCACTCGTCCAGCGTCAGCGCCTCGTAGAGCATCCGGTCATTCAGATAGACAGCGCCGGTGTGACGCTCAAATTTTCCGAAATACCAGTCGCCTGCCACGAAGGTGGTATAGGGGTTGTAGTTTCCGAATACGCTGTTGTCGATCCGGCATACCCAGACGTTGTCGCGATATTTCTTCCAGGATTTTACCTCTTCGACACCGGTAATGATGGCGCCAAGGGGTTCCTCGCTGCGGTAAACGATGCGGGCATCCTCGCGGCCGGCGTTCTTCGGATCCACATACTCTCTGTAGATTCCGGGAGCGACTACAACCTCATCTCCGGGCATTGCCACCTGAGCGGCGGTGTTGATGTGCTTGAAGGGCATTTCCTTGCTTCCGTTCCCATCCCTCTCAGCTGAAGCATTTACATAGATTACCATAAGCATGTTCCTCCTTGTCTTGGATTTCTTGCTTTTCTCAGATGTGTGCTCGTGCACATAACTGAGTAAAAAAATTTTTGATGTAACTGTATTATATCTTTCGGCAAAAAAAGACGCTATAACCAATTCGGAATAAAAAAATGTTTTCTGTGTCCATTTCCGACTTTTGTCGAAGAAATTTCATGAGTGGGAGGAGATGGTATACAGATGATGGCGGGGTGTGGTATAATGCTGTTACATATAAGAAGAGTAAATTTGAAGGAGGAGGAGCTATGTATCATGAGAAAATCCGCTCCCAGATTCTGGAGGGGAGCCTGGCAGATTTTCCGGGACATCTGTCGGGGATGTACCGGGGATATCATGTCTCCATTCAGAACCGGAACGCGCAGTTTATCGTGAAGATCAACGCCCACATGGAGGGGGATGTAAATAACGGAGCGCTGGCCCAGTTTCTGGAGCGGCAGAAAGAGATTTCCAGAGAACTTTTGAAGGTGGACGTTTTCCCTACATGGCGGTGCTGACCATCAAGGGGCCGAATCTGGCAAAAAATATACCGTCTGTGCTCAATGAAAATCTGATGCCGGTATTTCAGTTTCTGTCCGGCAACGGCTATGTGTCGGGATGCGAGCAGTGCGGCAGCGACAACGGGGATGTGCACTGTTATGAGGTCAACGGCGACGCCCACATCCTCTGCAATAACTGCCGGGGCGAACTGGAGGTGGCGCTGCAGAATTATCAGCAGCAGAAGCGCTCGGAGAAATCCCGGCTGGTTCCGGGGCTGGTGGGTGCGTTCCTCGGTTCTCTGATCGGCTGCGCGCTTTGGGTAGTCATCTACCGGCTGGGCTACATTGCCGGGATTGCCGGAGCGGTTACCGCCATCTGCGCCATGAAAGGCTACGAGATGCTGGGCGGGCATCTGGATCGGAAGGGTGTGGCGGGATCGGCTATCATCATGGTGGTCATGATCTATTTTGCCAATCGCCTTGCCTGGGCCTGGGCCGCTTACTCGGCGCTGGGAGATTACGGTTGGGGATTTTTCGAGTGCTTCCAGTATCTGGGCAGCATTCTCGAGTCCTCGGATCTGACCGGAAATTATATGGGCGATCTGATCATCGGATATGTGCTGACCGCAGTGTGCAGCATCCGTCCGATTGTACAGGCCTTCCGCACCAGCAGCGGAGAGTACACGGTTAAGTAAAACGGGATAGGACGGAACAGATGAACAGGACGGATAGTGTCGGTGTACAAAGGAACAGATAGACAACAGAGAGAAGAAGCGGAGGCGGAAGCCTCCGTTTTTTTGAGGAAATCTATCAATTTAACCACTTGACGTCCGAACAATGGTAAGTTATTCTAAATTAGAGTTAGAAATAACTAATTAAAAGGCGAGGCGAAGGAGGCAGATATGAAGCATAAAGTCTTTCAGATGATAAGGAGCATGGACGGGGAAGATATACAGCTGCAGCTGGCGATGCAGTGCGCGCCGCTGATCGCGGGACTGAAGATGTCAAATCTTCTGATTATCCCCAGGGAATCGCTCCCGGCGCTGAGGGAGATTCTGGAAGGAAGTGATATCGCCCATGCCCTTTTGCTGGAAAAGGGGAAGAAGGCGACGCTGCTTCTCTACTGCAGGAATCAGCTGCAGCAGTATCTGGCAAGGCCCCAGATCCTGGATTTTCTGCGGGGGCAGGGATACGACGATTGCAGTCTGGAATGGTTTCTGGCATCCCTTCGCATCCGTTATCGGAATCATATGGAAAAGGCAGGTCCTTTTCCCCACGAGATGGGCATCGCTCTGGGATATCCGCTGGAGGATGTGGAAGGCTTTATCCGCAATTCCGGAGAGCATTTTCTCTACAGCGGATACTGGAAGGTTTACGGGAATCTGCCGGAGAAACTCCGCCTGTTCCGCTATTACGAGAACGCCAGGGAACATCTGGTGCAGCTGGTATTCGGGGGCAGGCATATGTCCGAGATCATCGCCTGTTATGGTAACTCGAGAAAGAGAGCGCACGACGATACGGCCCTGGCGGAGTGCGAAGCCCTGGGGAAGCAGCTTGCCCGGATGGCATAAGAAAAAATTATAGATTATCATGCGCCTGAATTATTTGACAGGCAGTCCTTTTCTTTCTAAAATATAAGTAGTAACCCGCAGTCTGCCTTTTTGGCAGACTGTGGCGTATCAGGAAAAAGTAAGGAGGAGAGGACTTTGATTTACAGAGATTTTCAGGATCTGAAACTGTCGGCGCTGGGCATGGGAGCCATGCGGCTTCCGGTTATCGATGGAAACGACGGCGTCGTGGATGAGAAGGCCGCCGCAGAGATGGTGGATTATGCCATGTCCCAGGGCGTCAATTATTACGACACGGCCTGGGGATATCACGAGGGTAATTCCGAGCTGGTTATGGGCCGGGCCCTGAAGAAATATCCCAGGGAGAGCTTCTATCTGGCGGATAAGTTCCCGGGATACGATCTGGCAAACATGCCGAAGGTTAAAGAAATTTTCCCGAAGCAGTTGGAGAAATGTCAGGTGGAGTACTTCGATTTCTATCTGTTCCACAATGTGTGCGAGATGAACATTGACGCCTACCTGGATGAGAAGTACGGTATTTACGAGTATATGAAAGAAGAGCGGGACGCGGGCCGGATCCGCCATCTGGGATTTTCCGCCCACGGCAGCTATGATGTGATGAAGCGTTTCCTGGAGGCTTACGGCAAGGATATGGAGTTCTGCCAGATCCAGCTCAACTATCTGGACTGGTCCTTCCAGGATGCCAAGGCGAAGGTGGAACTTCTGAAGGAGTACAATATTCCCGTTTGGGTTATGGAACCGCTGCGTGGCGGCAAGCTGGCTAAGCTGGATGAGACCGACGAGGCGAAGCTGAAAGCGCTGCGCCCCGACGAGGGAATCCCGGCATGGGCCTTCCGTTTCCTGCAGTCTATTCCCGAGGTCAAGGTGGTTCTGTCCGGCATGTCCGACATGGACCAGTTGAAGGACAACATCGCCACATTTGCCGAGGATAAACCGCTGAGTGATCAGGAGATGACGACTCTTCTGGGCATCGCCGACGAGATGGTAAAGAAGATCGTGCTGCCCTGCACGGCCTGCCGATACTGTACGACTCACTGTCCCCAGGGACTGGATATTCCGTATCTGCTGTCCCTCTACAATGAGCACTGCTTTACCGGCGGAGGCTTTATCGCGCCCATGGTGCTGCAGTCGATCCCCGAGGACAAACAGCCCAGCGCCTGTATCGGATGCCGCAGCTGTGAGGCAGTATGTCCCCAGCAGATCAAGATTTCCGAGGCGATGGCGGATTTTGTGCAGCGGATGGGATAGGATTTCCCCGGCGTCTGCGGTATTCCCGGGGGCTTAGCCCGAAGCGCTCCCGGAAGGTTTTCGTGAAATAGCTGGCGCTGGAAAAACCGGAAGCAGTGGAGATCTCCAGCACCGTGAGGTCAGTCTGCTCCAGCAGTTCCGCGCTCTTGCGCAGCCGGTGGTCGATGAGACAGGCGATGGGCGACTGCTGCAGATAGTGATGGAAAATTTCGTTGCAGCTGCTCTTGCACACATGTCCGGCGTCGGCGATCTCCTCCAGGGAGATTTTATCATCATAATGAACCTGAATAAAATGAAGCATGTCCTTTAAGGCGGTAAGCTGTCTGGGGACGTGCTTTTTTTCTGTCGTATTTTCCCCCAGGGTGTGGGAGAAGAGCAGATCCCAGACGGCGAATCCCAGAGACTGGAGAGCCAGCAGGGGATGGGGCTCCTGCGATTTCTCATCCATCTGAATGAGAAGTGACATCAGTTCTTGCTGCCACTCCTGCTCTTTTCGCAGTTTCAGCCAGGCGAAGGGCGGCGCGTCCCGGAGCGGGGCAATGTACGCCTGTTCCACCGCCGGAGTGGAACAGAACAGCAGTGGATGCAGCAGGACACAGAGAAAATCGCATTCCCGGTGTTCATCGGAAAAGCCGTAGTGGAGCTGTCGGCTGCTAACCACGAGGCCTTCGCCGGCCTGAAGCGTCAGAATTTCCCCGTTGACGTTGTACTGCATCTCCCCGGAGAACACCACGATAAATTCCAGATCCTCATGCCAGTGGCTGATGAAGGAGTAATCGGGGTAGTGGGAGAGCAGGCCTCTGCGGATGTAGGCCGGAAATCCGGGGAAGTTGTAGTTGACCTCCTCGGAGTCGTCCGCACGCAGAACGGTGGTATTCTGATCGATGGTCTTTATTTTCCGAACACTTTTTTTCATGATGGTGCCTTTCTTATGTATGGAAGATAATTATATTATTATCAAAAATATTAGGAGAAATCAAGAAAAATATACGATATTATCATAATTATTAGGAGCGACAGATACCCATGGGCGAAAGTTCGCTGAAGCAGAAGAGAAGAGGAATGTTCGCAGAGAGAGTATCCGGCCGGAACTGGAGCGGGTGCTGCCTGGGCAATAGAAAGGAAGAGAAGATGGATAAGATCGAAAAACAGACTTTTTATCGAAAACTGATGGGACTGGTACTGCCCATCGCCCTGCAGCAGTTTCTGCTGGCCTGCGTCTCGGCGGCGGATGCGCTGATGCTGGGGTATCTGGACCAGGATGCCATGTCGGCGGTTTCTCTGGCCGGCCAGGTAACCTTTGTCTTCAATCTCTTTGTGGCGGCGCTGACGATTGGTGGCAGCATGTTCGCGGCCCAGTACTGGGGCAAAGGGGAAAAATCCATGGTAGAGGAGATTCTGGGGCTGATTCTCCGGGTGGCGCTTCTGGTGTCTTTCCTTTTTACGGCGGCTGCCCTTTTCGTACCGGAGCTTCTGATGGGATTTTTTACGAAGGAGCCGGCGCTGATCGTATACGGATCGCAGTATCTGCGGATTGTGAGCCCTTCCTATCTGCTCTGCGGCGCCTCCCAGATGTATCTGTGCATTATGAAAAACAGCGGGAGAGCTTTTCAGAGCACGGTCATCAGCGGAACCATGGAAGCGGCGGATATTGTGATGAACCTGGTCCTGATTTACGGACTTTTCGGGATGCCGAAAATGGGAGTGGCGGGAGCGGCGCTCTCCACCGTTGTGGCAAAAGCCGTGGAATTGCTCTGGGCCATGGCGGACAGCCGCCCTTCCGGCAGGATTCATCTGCGGCTTTCCTGTCTGCTGCATCCGGACGGGGAACTGCGCAGAAGATTCTGGAAATACACGACGCCGGTGCTGGGGAATGAGCTCGTCTGGGGCTGCGGATTTGCCATGTATTCCGTGATCATGGGCCATCTGGGCAGCGATGCGGTGGCAGCCAACTCCGTGGCAAACGTGGTAAAAAATCTGGTGGTCTGTGTCTGTCTTGGTATCGGTACCGGCGGCGGGATTCTCGTCGGAAATGAGCTGGGGGCTGGCGCCCTGGAGCGGGCCAAGCGCTACGGCGACAAACTCTGCCATTTTGCCATCATAGCGGGGGCAATTTCCGGTCTCGTCATTCTGTTCCTGATACCGGTGGTGCGCATGATGGGTATGTTGACGCCTTCGGCTCAGTCCTATCTTGACGGAATGTTGGTAATGTGTACATATTATATGATTGGAAAATCGGTAAACAGCACCGTCATCGCCGGTATCTTCTGTGCCGGAGGAGATTCCCGGTTCGGTTTTCTCTGCGACGCTGTAACCATGTGGTGTGTAACGGTACCGTTGGGATTTCTGTCAGCCTTTGTGGTGGATCTGCCGGTGCTGGCGGTGTTCTTTATCATCAATCTGGATGAGATCGTCAAACTTCCGGCTGTCTACCGGCATTACAAGAAGTATCTCTGGGTCAATGACCTGACGCAGAAGGAAAGCGCTCAGCCGATGCAGTGAACATGGAGGCGGGTAAACGGGAAAAGAAAAGTGAGCGTGGAAACATGCGAAGAGGAAAAGAAAAGTGGGCGTGGAAACATGCAAAAGGAAAAAGGATAAGGAGGATAAAATGACAGAAAAGATGACAAAAAAATTGACAGCGAAAGAAAAGCAGCACCGGGGAGATCTTTATCTGCCGGGGAATGAGGAGATTATGGAAGAACAGCTCCAGTGTCTGGGAAAATTGTATGATTTTAATCAGACCCGTCCGCTGGAGCAGGAGAAGCGGGAGGCTATGCTGAAAGAGATGTTCGCCGAGATCGGGGAGGGATGTTACATCGAGCCGCCGCTTCATACAAATTTCGGCGGAAAGCATGTGCATTTCGGGAAGAACGTCTATGCCAACTTCAATCTGACCATGGTGGATGACACTCACATCTATGTGGGGGACTGCACCATGTTCGGCCCGAATGTTGTAGTTGCCACAGCCGGACATCCGTTACTGCCCGAGCTGCGGGAGCAGGGCTATCAGTACAACATGCCGGTGCATATCGGGAAGAATTGCTGGATCGGCGCCGGTGTGCTCATCGTTCCGGGTATTACCATCGGCGACAATGTGGTGGTGGGTGCCGGCAGCGTTGTCACGAAAGACCTTCCCGCCAATGTGATTGCCGTAGGCAATCCTTGCCATGTGCTGCGGGAGATTAACGATCATGACCGGGAATACTACTTTAAAGACCGGAAGATTGATTATGAGAATCTGTGATGTGGATTGATTCGTGATGCGGTTTGGTTTCTGATGTGGATTGGTTTCTGATGTGGATTGGTTTTGGCTGATGGTCTGGTTTTTGCTGATAGTTTGGTTTCTGCCGGTGGCCTGATTTCTGCTGTGGTCTGATTTGTGATGATGGGAAAGTCAGGCTGAGGAAGTTCTTCTCTGTTCCGCCCCTGGAAGGAAAAAGCAGGAAAGAGGCGTAAGATTTCCGGCGAGCGTTCAGGAAGGAAGAAGCGAACCGTGAAAAAGTTCCGCCCCCTGAGGAGAAAATCAGGAAAGGGGCGTAAGATATCCGGCGAGCGTTCAGGAAGGAAGAAGCGAACCGTGAAAAAGTTCCGCCCCCTGAGGAGAAAATCAGGAAAGGGGCGTAAGATATCCGGCGAGCGTTCAGGAAGGAAGAAGCGAACCGTGAAAAAGTTCCGCCCCCTGAGGAGAAAATCAGGAAAGGGGCGTAAGATATCCGGCGAGCGTTCAGGAAGGAAGAAGCGAACCGTGAAAAAGTTCCGCCCCCTGA
>ERZ1643246.2657-NODE-2657-length-16557-cov-3.839838_pt1 | contig 16557 bp, 16 predicted proteins | sample MGYA00579265_ERZ1643246 | MGnify/ENA primary metagenome ERZ1643246 (study PRJEB29033, sample SAMEA4952261) | chicken gut metagenome | biome: Broiler Chicken; feature: Gastrointestinal Tract; material: Caecum | place: Ireland | collected 2018 | study: Broiler... | reverse complement strand
GAGCAGGGGCCGCAGGGGCCGGAGCCGTGCTCCCAGAAGTTGTCCTCCTTGCCCATGCGCACAATGCGATCAGGCGCAACGCCGACTTCCTTTGTCCAGATGTCAAACGCCTCGTCGTCGTCCTGGTAAATCGTGACCCAAAGGCGATCCACAGGCAGCTCCAGCACCTTGGTGCAGAACTCCCAGGCCCAGGCGGTTGCCTCATGCTTGAAATAGTCTCCGAAGGAGAAGTTGCCCAGCATTTCAAAATATGTGCCGTGGCGCGCCGTCTTGCCCACGTTTTCAATGTCGCCCGTGCGGATGCATTTCTGGCAGGTGGTCACACGCTTGCGGGGCGGCGTAACCTCCCCGGTATAGTATTTCTTCATCGGCGCCATGCCGGAATTGATGAGCAGAAGGCTGTTGTCGTCTTTCGGAATCAGCGAAAAGCTGGGCAAACGCAGATGCCCCTTGCTCTCAAAGAACGACAAAAATTTCTCCCGCAACTCGTTAAGCCCTGTCCACTGCATGATGTAACCCTTCTCCTTTATTTTTGACTTTGAAACCGTCTTTCTGCTCGAAAGAGCCAAAGACGAAAAAAGGGCCTTCCCCTCCCACAATGGGACGGGAAAGCCCGTGGTACCACCCAAATTGCGCTGCAGCAACGCCTCTCTTTTTCCGATAACGCGGGAACCGCGCTGCACTCTTCGCGCAGAGCTCAGGGACGGCCGCCTCCCGCACAAAACCGCAGCTCCCTTTCAGCGCCCTCAGGCAGGAACCTCTCTTTTGCGATCTGAACACGGTGCGTTTCCCATCAAAGCCTTTACCTTCGGGAAAACCCGTTGGCAATATGTATGCTTTGCAGGACTGCAGCTCTGCAAAGACTTTTATATTATAATCGCCTTTTTTATTGTTGTCAACCGGTACTCCCCATGTTTTCCGGGCTTCTCGTGACCAGATGTTCTTCCCACAGGGCGTTTGCGATTGTTTGAAAGACAGGTCCGCAGGTGGGACCCCCTCCCGTTCCCTCTTCCGAGAAAACGACGATCACATACTGCGGAGAATCATAGGGGTAAAAACCTGCAAACCAGGAGTGCACTTCTTCCTGTCCGTTTTCATCAAACCGCCCGGTCTGTGCTGTGGCGGTTTTTGCGCCTGCTCCGCCGTAAGCCGGCGCATATTTTTCACTTGTCCCCTCCTGAATGGAGGCCAGCATGAAGTTCTGCAGCAGAGCGGCCGTGTAGGGACTCAGAATGCGCACGGGCTCCTCCCCGCTTTCACGCGACGTCCATTCATATGAGCTGTCTATGGTTCCTTCTATGAGCCGGGGAGGCGTGTATTCCCCACCGGAGGCAATGGCATTCACCATGGCGGTAATCTGAAGGGGTGTCGCCGTCAGATCTCCCTGTCCGAACGAAAAATTGGCCAGGGCCTGCGGGATTTGAAGGGATGATTCTTCCGGCAAAACGCCGCTGTCCGTTTCCAGGCCAGGTGCCAGTGTGATGGATTCTCCAAAGCCGAAACGGCGTGCCATCGTGAGAAATTGAGAAGGATTTACCTGCTGCATCAGATTGATGAAATACGTGTTGCACGAGTTTGCGATGGCTTTCTGCATGTTTTCCTCTCCGTGTGCCTCAGATGCGTAACACCGAAACGTACGGCCTGTCACCACCGTCGAGCCGGAACAGGTGTACGCATACTCTGGAGAGATACCGGATTCCAGCGCTGCGGCCGCAGATACGAGCTTGAAAACAGACCCCACACTGAATGCGGAAAGGCAGCGGTTCAGCAGAGGGGATGCAGGATCATCCAGGGAATCGGAAAGGCTGTCCCGATCAAAGTCAGGGAGGCTGACCATGGCTCGAATTTTACACGAGGGGATTTCCGCCACTACGACAGCTCCCGATTCAAGAGTGGAGGAAGCCGCTTCCTCTGCAATGCGCTGAATTCGCTTATCGAGTGTGAGGACAAGCCCGCCGTTTCCCAGCGAGGAGGTATCCGAAACTTCCGCGCTTTCCCCCGCCAGCACATGGTTGAGGGCGTCCACTTGGTATGTCACAGAGATTTCCCCGCCCTGTTCAGAAAGGAAGTCGTCGAAGGCAAGTTCCAGTCCTGATGCACCGTGGCCTGAACCGTCCAGATATCCGATGGTGTGCACGGCAAGTTGTTCCCCCGCATATCGATCCGGTACCTGAAAAGTCAAAATACCGCTTCCCGAAACATTATTCGGCAAGGCCAGGGAAAAAGGCTTTCCGGCTTGCAGAAGCGGCAGCAGAGAGCTGACTTCTTCTCTTCCCAATGTGCGGCTCAGATCGGCCGCCGTCTGCACACCCGGCGCCACGGCGGCTACCCAGCGGTTTGTCTCCCCTGTGAAGGGCAGCAGGCGGCAGTCATAAATTTTCCCGCGGGTTTGGCTCACGGTCAACGTGTATATGCTTTGCCGCTGTGCGGTTTCCGCAAGCACTTCTCCGTTTGAAAGCGAATAGACACATAGCATACACAGAAAAAGGACACTGAACAGGAAACCGAAAAAGGCGGCAATCCTCCGTTCCACACCAAACGCCTCCTTTTGTGCGGATAGAAAACAGGAGGGAAGCGTTGGCACTTCCCTCCTGTTTCTGCACACCGCTTTTCCGCAGTGTTCCCTGTTTTGATTTTTTTATTCCGAAACGGCCGCCTGATATCTGCGCAGAATGGCACCAGCGGGCACATCCGCCGCTGTTTTCAGAAAGACACGCATCATCGGATGCGGCGCTGCTTCCAGAGGCTGTCCTTCCTCATCGAACAGTTCGTCAAGAGGCAGATTGTATGGCTGTTTGCCAGGTTCCAGGACATCCGCTGTTTCTCCGCGGAAAAAGCGATTGCGCTGGGAAAGGATCAAATGTTCTCCTTCCCGTCCTTCGCAAATGGCAAGCACTTCTCCGTTGCGGATATACCCGCCGTGCACCGTTTCCTGGCCCGGTTCGCCGCCGAGATAGAAGCCGGTGCTGTAGGGCCGGTGGCTGATTTTTTCTGTTTCCTCCACAATCCATTGCGGCACAGGCTGACCAGGGTGTTCCATGCACCAGTCCACGGCGAGCCGGTAGGCGTTTGTAATGACGGAAACATAGTAGGCAGACTTTGCCCGTCCTTCAATTTTCAGGCTGGTGACACCGGCCTCAATCATGTCGGGAATCTGCCGGATCATGCAGAGATCCCGGGAATTGAGAATGAAGGAGCCACCCTGCGTTTCTTCCACGGGAAAGTACTGGCCCGGTCTCTTTTCTTCCACAAGAGCGTATTTCCAGCGGCAGGGCTGGGCGCAGTCTCCGTGGTTGGCGTCGCGCCCGGTCATATAATTTGAGAGCAGGCACCTGCCGGAAAAGCTCATGCACATGGCGCCGTGCACAAACGCTTCCAGTTCCAGTTCCTTCGGCGTATGAGCACGAATTCCAGCAATCTCTTCCAGCGTGAGCTCTCTTGCAAGCACGACGCGGGAAGCTCCCATCCGGTAAAACGCATTGGCAGCTGCGTAATTTGCGACGCCAGCCTGCGTAGAAATGTGAATGTCCACATGGGGAGCAAAGCGTTTGGCGAGCTCCATCACGCCAAAGTCTGTCATGATAAAGGCGTCCACACCCGCATCCTGCGCGAAGGACAGGAATGGACCCAGCCGTTCCAGCTCTGCGTTTCGAGGGATCGTGTTGCAGGTCAGATACACGCGAACCCCCTGCGCATGGGCGGCAGTGACTGCCGCTGCCAGCTCCTCCTCCGTGAAATTGGCAGGGGCGGAACGCATGCCGAATTCCGTTCCCGCCAGGTAAACGGCGTCTGCGCCAAAGCGCAGGGCGGCTTGCAGCCGTTCCATGTCGCCGGCGGGAGACAATACTTCAGGTTTGTTCATCAGCGCAGACCAGCCTCCACAAGATTCTGCTGATGTTCGGCGGCAGTCTGCGCATAATAAGCGTTTCCGTCTGCATCGTGGCAGAAATAATAATAGTTTGTATCCGCAGGATTCAGTGCAGCCTCAATCGCTGCCATACCGGGATTGCAGATGGGTCCCGGCGGAAGTCCGCGCAGTGTGTAAGTGTTGTAAGTGCTCACGAAGGTATCTCGTTCGTTTTCCGGAACATCGTCAATGGTGCGATAAGGATAGTACATCGTGGAATCGCAGTCCAGCGTGTAGATATCCTGCGACGCACCGTTTTCCAAACGATTGTGCAGCACGGAAGACACCATGGCCATGTCGTCATTGTTGGCAGCTTCGCGCTGAATGATGGAGGCGAGCGTCAGTACCTCATCCGTCGTCATATTGGAAGCAGAAATCTGCTCCTGCAGATCTTCATCCATCACTTTTTTGTTGCAGTTATTGACCAGCTTCATGAGAACGGATGTGATATCATCGTTCTGATAAAAATCGTACGTATCCGGGAAGAGATATCCTTCCAGATGATAGTAGCGCTCACCGCGATCGGTGATATTGCTCAGGACATCATAGCTCTCATCCAGTTCCGTCGTATTGCAGGCTTCCAGAAAATCACTTGCGCTGCACACTCCGTTTTCCTCCAGAAGCTGTGCCAGTTCGCGCACACTCGTTCCTTCCGGAATCATGACGGTGACAACATCAAGCCGGTTGGAGGTTTTCTGCAGCGTGTTGATAATGGCCTGATAATCCATGGAGGTATCGAGCTGAAACGTTCCGTTGCTGTAATAATCGCTGGAGTTGGTGAACGCGGCGTAGAGCTCAAAGAACGAGCGATCTTTGATTATCCCCTTTTCCGCCAGAATTTCCGCCACCTCTTCGTTGGTTGGGTCAACCGGCAGATCAACCGTCACGCTGATCGATTCACGGCCGACAGCCAGCATATCGTTGATGCCATTCACCGCATAAAAGCCGGCAGAAAGTGCAATCAGCAGCACCATAACAAGCCATAAAATGCGGAAAAACCGGCGATTTCCCTTGCGTTTCTGTTTGTTGCGCGCCTTATGCGCCTGCATGGCACGCTTCTTGGCCTGCTTTTCGCTTTTAGCCTCCTGTTCGGACTGGCGCTCTGCCACAGAGGGATCGCTGTAGCTGTTGAGAGAGGAAGGCTCCTCATATCCGGTGTCCTCTGTCCATTCGTCGTCTGATATGTTCAAAGAAAAATTGTTGACGCGTTTTTCGCGCAGGCGGCGGCTGAGCTCCTCCTCGGAAAGGCGGCCATTGCCGTTCTGGTTATTTTCGTTCATCTCGTCTGGTCCCTCCGTTTCCTGTGCGGAGATTTTGTTTCGGAATATTCCGGATGCTTTGTTCGGTAATCAATATTTCAACGGGACGATCATAATATCCATGAGGAAGCAATCGTCTCAGGCAGCCTTTGTAGCAGACACCTGCCGTGATACCTGAAAAGCGGGAAAGAAATCGATCGTAATACCCTTTTCCATATCCCAGCCGGTACCCTTCCATGTCAAAGCTGAGACCCGGCACAATGCACAGCCCTCCCGTTTCCTCCTGCACAAGCCGGGCGTTTCCCGGAACAGGTTCCAAAACGCCGAATGTGCCGGGACTCAGTTCGGAAAGGGAACGGATCTCATAAAACTCCATTTCCCTCGTGCCGGGCACACACCGCGGCACCGCAACATGCTTCCCGTGGCGCAGAGCATTTTCTATCAATGCAAGAGTGTTTACCTCGATCGGTTTGCTGACATATGTATAGATCCACTCTGCTTTCCGGTATTCCCGCAAAGAGAGCAGGCGCCGCAGAATCGCCCCGTCTGCCGCTTCTTTTTCCGCCGGGTCCATGGATTCCCGAAATGCGCGGCTGTACAGGCGAAGAGAATTTTTCCATTCTTTAATGTTTCTGCTGTGCATAGATCACCTGTCCTTCCGGCAGCGACCTCATGGCCCTGCAGTTTTTACATGCCGGGTACGCACATGGCGGCACCGGTTTGACGGGCTTTTTCGGTCCCTTTCAAAACTTCTGCCAATTTAAGAGCAAACGGCAGTGCTGCGCCTGCACCACGCCCCGTGATGAATGTTCCATCCACTTCCACGGGAGCATGCGTCACTTCCGCACCGATCAGCTCTTTCTCAAAGCTGGGGTAAGAAGTGGCTTTTCTCCCCTTCAAAAGACCGAGATGACCAAGAATGGACGGAGCGGCACAGATGGCAGCTACCCAGGCCCCGTTCTTTGCAGCTTGTTCCACGGCAGCCCGAACAGCGTCGGACTGTTCCAGATTCGGCGTTCCGGGGATGCCGCCCGGCAGAACAACCATTTCTGCTTTGTCAATCTCGATCTCTGACACTTCCATATCTGCTTTTACGCAGATCTTATGGGAACCGGTGATTTCCTTGCTGCCCACACCAACGGTCTTGACTTCACAGCCTGCACGGCGAAGAACATCCACCGGCGTGAGCGCTTCCACTTCTTCAAATCCATTCGCAAGAAAAACATAAATCATGATTAAATATCCTCTTTTCCTTTCATTTGCTTTATTATAATTTTTTTATTGCAATAGCAGCAACTGACTGTAAACTCAATCCAGCGTCAGCCCAAGATACGGCAGCGCATCAGCTTCAGTGCCGGGAAGTTCTGCACCGGAGAGGGGCTTGATCAGGCCGAACGGTTTCCGCTGCACAGGAAGATCCGGGAGAGGCGGCTGCATCCCGGCCGGAAAACGAAACAGATACGATTCCGACGGCGTACGATCGAGAAGCAGGCGGAGTAAAGCAGATCTGCCGGAAGGCTCGGCAATCCATTCCGTCACGGTGCACTCTTTTCCTCCGCTGTAGAGAGCATAGGAAGGAGCGGAAGAACTGCCAGCCGAGATCAAGCCTCCTCCATAAAGATGAGAGCTGCGTTCCCCATAGAAAAGAACATCTGCTGTCCACAAAGCTGATCCGATCCGGCTGCGCAGGACGTTGTTTCGGACACGCGTAAGTTCTGCAAATGATGGCACCTGACGTACTGTGGATTTGGATGAGGAAGCATACGCATTCAGCTCCTGCGCGGATGCTGTTTGCATGTCCACCTGAAAAAACGGAAGGTATCCTGCAGCTTCATAGAAGGCGTAAAGGCTATCGCTTGCCGGAAGGACCAGCGAATACATTTGCCCGCGTCCCGCGCCGTACAGCGCAGCATAGGCCAGCAGCGATGCCATCAATCCTTTCCCCCTGTATTCCGGAAACGTCGCAGCGGCGTAAATGTAATGCGCCTGCACCGTGCGGCCGCCGCTCAGCTGCACTGAGCAGGGCAGAAGATGAACGGCAGAGGCTACTTTGCCGCGGAACAAATAGACAAGGCAATTTTCCGGCCGGTAGACCATTCGGAAAAACAGGCTGACAGGGCGGCTTTCTTCCTGAAAAGAGACCATCCACAGCTGTTTCAGTTCCCGCTCCATGCCCGGAGCAGCAGATGCAATCATGTGGTTTCCTCCCGCAGAACAGCCACATACTTTTCCAGCAGAATAGCAGGATAATAGGAAAGTTTTGCTTTGCGCAGTCCTTCGATTCCCATGTCTTCCTCACGGTTGATGTATTCATAACCCGCGAGAGCATGAGAGGCAAATTCGTGGTTGATAGCAGGATAGAGGCCATCGTAACCGTCCAGCGCTTTTTCAAAGTGTACGACAAAGCATTGGGGATTGATTTCTTCACCGAGTGAAAAAGCAACCGGCTTGCCTTCGATGCAGAGGAGCCCGCCTTTCATCTGGAGCTCTTCAAAATGGTGAAGGGCGACGGCAACAGCACAGTTTTCCTCACTTCGGCCATCTTCCCCGCAGCTTCCGTTTTTCCGGCACCATTCCTGAGCGATCTCCATGCAGGCAGAGAAACGGTCGCGCTTGATTTCCTCATACGTCCATTCGTAAGTGCGGGTAAACCGCGCCAGATGGTTCCGCTTCCCGTGATATTTTCTGCCGGCAAGTGTAATCAAATCCTGGCTTCGGTAAATATAATCCGCGTCGTTGCGCACTGGCTGGAACAAAAATTTTCCGGGAAATAAGCTTTCAAATTCCGCTGTTTCCTCCTGTGTGACACCCCACATGCGGAAGGGAATGCCTCTCTCCCTGGCATCTGCCAGGAGGGCCTCCACAGCTTCTTTCCTGCTTCCGTTTCCCACGGGAACGGCGTAAGAATGCGGTTCATTGCCGAGGGAAGAGAGAACGAAATCATTCCAGCGGCAAATTTGGCGGTGATAGGTCCACCTCCAGATATACATGGTTCCAAACGCGTACTCACTTCCCATGCCTCCGGAAGAGGACAGGATTGGCTGCACCCAGGCTCTGTCTTTGATTTCAGGGTAATGGAATTCCAGCATACGTTTTTGCGGCGCTCGCCGCTCTCCTTTCCCTTATTGCACCTGTGTATTCTGCAGAAGGCAAGCTTCCGCAACTTCCCGGATCTCTTTTTGAATCTCGGGGATTGTTTTAGGATTTTGCCCGGAGGCGCAGTCAATCATGCGCCAGTTCATTTTATTTGCCACATAGAGGGCAGCAATGCGGCAATTTTCCATGTATTGCAAATCTCGTTCGTGAATATCCTTTTTTGCTTCATTTCCATGGTATCGGCCAGCAAGCAGTTTTTGGGAAATGGCAGGAGGCATGTCAAGATAAAGCGTCAGATCCGGCTGCGGAAGGCCGAGTTTTCCATATTCAAAATCACAGATCCAATCCAGGAAGGGGTCCCATTCATCCCGCGGGAGTTTGGTAACCTGATAGATCATGTTGGACGTCGTGTACCTGTCTGCAACAACCCATTCCCCGCCTTCCAGCGGGGCTTTCCAGTATTTCCGGTAGCTTGCATACCGGTCAACGGCGAAAAAGGAGGAAGCGGCATAGGCGTTGACATCTTCAGGCTTTTTGCCGAATTCCCCGTTTAAATACATTTTTACCAAAGCAGAGGAAGAGTGATCATAGTCCGGGAACGAGACTTCGCGCACAGTGATTCCCTGTTCCTTGAGAAAATCACAGAGAAGATTTGCCTGCGTGGCTTTGCCGCTCCCGTCCAGCCCTTCCACCGTCAGCAGCCGCCCTTTCATTTTTTCACCCCAAAGGCACGCCGCACTTCATCGGCCTTTCCACAGGACATCTTGCCTTCCGGACAGGCACCGCGCAGGCACGGCGGACCTGCAGTGGCAAAAATGTGAGGCGCCTTTTCCTTCACAAGGGCAAGCATCTGGCAGGCGACATCTCGAATTTCCCACTGCGCGCGGTTGCAGCAGCGATGGGAAAAGAAATTCAAGAGCGATCTGGCGTTCAGAGTGCAGATCATTTTCGTGGTGCAGGCATTGGGAAGAACAAAGCGAGCGTCCTCAATGGCGCGTTTTTGTGCGGCGCGTTCTGCTTCCTTTTCTGTTTTTCCCGCTTCCAGCAGCTCGCGGCGGTGTTTTTCCTGCAAAATTGACGTCAGCTTTTCATAATGGCGCTGGTCTTCCTCCATGGCTGCCAGAAATTCCTCTTTGGCTTCCGGAATGGAGGCGATCTCCGGGGGAACGACATACTCAAACGCATGTTCTGCCACGTATCTCTGACTTTGCACGCTGAAGGAAGCGATGCGGTGACGCGTGATTTGTGCCAGAAGCGACCGGGAAACGCCTTCCAAACCAAAAGTGAAGCTTGCGTGTTCGATAGGGCTTTCATGCCCAATTTCAGCCAGCATCTGAACAAAGGATGCGGTTTTCTCTTCCGTCAGCCCATCCATGACAGTTTCAATGGAGGCCGGAGAATAGCAGAGCTTCGCGGCAGCGGTCACTGTTTTTTCCGGCTCCGGTGTGTAAGCCAACAAGGTTACTTTTGCCATCTGCAATCAAGGCCTTTCTTGAACAGAATCCTGCCGGCAGCTTCTACATGATTCTGCGATCTGTTTTAAAAACTGCGGCAAACAAATATAGTATACCAAAATAACCGTAGGGATTCAAGATTTGGCCTTCGGCTTTCCCTCTCATTCCACAAAACGGCTGCGCAAAAGGGCGATTTCCGCCGCATATCCTTCCGCTTCGTTCGGTGTTTCCAGGCAGAAGGGAAGGTCACGCAGGAAAGGATGATTGATCACGCGGACCAGTGCTTCGAGGCCGATATGACCCTGGCCAATCTTTTCATGCCGGTCTTTCCGGCTGCCCATCTGGTTTTTGCTGTCGTTGAGATGCACGGCTTTCAGACGGGAAAGGCCGATGACCCGATCAAATTCTTCCAGAACGTCATCCAGATGGTTCACGATGTCATAGCCTGCGTCAAAAACATGGCAGGTGTCGAGGCAGACCCCGACCTTTTCCGGCAAAGCAATGCGATCCAAAATGGCGCGCAGTTCTTCAAACCGGCCGCCGACCTCACTCCCCTTTCCTGCCATGGTTTCCAGAAGCACAACCGTGTGCTGATCGGGGCGCAGAATCCGGTTCAGCAAGTCGGAAATCATTCGGATTCCCTCCTCCGTTCCCTGGCCCACATGGCTGCCCGGATGGAAATTGTAGTAATTCCCAGGCAGATATTCCATGCGGGAGAGATCGTCTGCCATGGTCTGCTCGGCAAACTCTCTCGTTTCGGGGGAAGCGGAGCAGGCATTGAGCGTGTAGGGCGCGTGTGCAAGGAAGCGGGAAAAGGCATGTTCTTCAGCAAACGCCATGAGAGCGGCGGCATCTTCTGCGTTCATCGGTTTGGCGCGGCTGCCCCGCGGATTTCGCGTGAAAAACTGAAATGTGTTTGCACCAAGAGACAGGGCAGTTTTGCCCATAGCGAGCAATCCTTTGGAAGGCGACAAATGGCAGCCAATATTCAGCAACGGAACCCCTCCTTAACATAAGCAAACATTCATTCTTTTCCTAGCTTTTGTTTGAGAAAGGCAATTCGGTTTTCGTGGGACATAATGGCGTTTTTTACGCGCTCCTGCGTGTCCCGAGGTGCAGTTTCCGCTCCTTCTTCATATGCCTTTTTCAGGCGGCGAAGCCTCTCTTCATATTCTTCCAGTTCGATTTCCAAAGGGATAGTTTCTCCGAGCGCATCGCCGTAGACGGCGAGCAGTGTCTTTTTTGCCTCCGGGTAGGAAACAGTATCGTTGTCCTTCAGCGCAATGCATTCCAACGCTTTCAGCAGGAGGCGTTCCACGGGTTCACCGCTTTGCAGCCCCTTCATGATTTCCACCTGAAGCTGATTGGCATGGGCAAGTTCACTTCTGCGTTCCTGTGAAAGTTCCTGTGCCATAGTATTGCACCCTCTCTTTTTCCTTTGATTATCCATTTCAGTATACGTTCCTTCCTCTCTTCTGTCAAACTTTGTCATGCTTTTGACATAGATTTCTTTTTCGATGTTCATACCAATGTCATAATCTCGGGTTACCATAAGCTCTGAAAACAAGAGAAGGAATTACGCATTCCCGGCTTTAAAAAACGTCCGGGCAGCGCGGACATGCCTTCGGAAAGAGGTAAGGAATTATGACAAAGCAACTGAAAAAAATGGTGGCTGTTCTTCTGGCTTGCGGGATGATCGCAATGCTGGCTGCCTGCAATAACAATACGTCGTCCAGCTCTTCTTCCGCTTCCTCCGACGCTTCGTCTTCCCAGACGGCAAGTGAAACGGTTTCCGGCGAAGAGAGCAATGCAGGTTCTTCTGAGGCTGAAAACGGCGAGACGGTTTCCGGCAGCACGGAGTCTGTGGCTGCAGAATCCTCTGCCTCGGAAAGCCCGTCTTCTGTAGAGGGGACGCCCATGGAACACATGATGAAGGGAACCATTGAGGATGCGACGATGAATTCCTTTGTCCTCAAGACGAGCGACGGTTCCATCACCTTCCCCATTGGTGCAGATACAAACCTGAGCAATCTTCCGGATGGACTCAAGATCGGCGAAGAAGTCTATGTCATGTATACGGGCAATGTGGATGGAACGGACGGCAGCGGCACAACCGTAACGCGCGTTAATCCCACGCAGAAGGGTTGACATTCTGTCTTAACAGGCGGCCCTTTTCGAAATTTGTTTGAGAAAAATCAAAGAGAGCCTCCGCACAGCACTGCTGCTTGCGGAGGCTCTCTTTGATTTTATTTTTGAATTTTTGAATTGCGGCAAAGAGGGACAGAGCTTTTTTACACCTTTTGAAGCCTTGCAAAATTAGCCATGAGCTTTTTTGTGCCCACCCGCTCGAAAGCAATTTCCAAAAGGGTGTCGTTTCCCATGGGGGAGGCTGAAAGAATCATGCCGTCTCCAAAGGTCTTGTGGTGCACGGTGTCACCCGGCAAGAAGGCGGTTTTGGGTTTTTCCGGTTTGGCTGAAGCGGCCGGCCCAAAGTGGCGCGCTGCCTGCACAGAAGCAGCCCTTGTTTCCCGATAGGATACCGGTAAAACGGTGCCCGGTTCCGGTTTTTTCCATTCCCGTTCACTGTGGCGGTCGATCAATTCTTCCGGAATTTCCGTGCAGAAGCGCGAAAGCTTGTTCCGTGTGGTGCTTCCGAAAAGCATTCTGTGTTCGGCATTCACGATGGTGAGCTCTTCACGGGCCCGTGTCATTGCCACATAGGCCAAACGACGTTCCTCCTCAATCTCAGAGGGATGGTAAATGGCCTGCATGCCAGGGAAAATGCCTTCCTCAAATCCAGGCAGGAAAACGCACGGATATTCGAGTCCTTTGGCGGAGTGCATCGTCATCATCACGACGGCATCCACGCTTTCATCCAGGTTATCTACGTCGGTCATAAGCGAAATTTCTTCCAGGAAACCGGAAAGCGATGCTTCTTCCCCATTGTCCATTTCATATTGGCGAAGGTTTGAGGCAAGTTCCTGAATGTTCTCAATCCTATCCTGGGCGGTTTCTTCTTCTGTTTCGCGCAGATATTGCTGATAGTTGGTGCGTTCCAGGAGGAGTTCATAGAGATCTCCCGGGCTGAGTGTTTCAGAGGCGCGCATCAGTTCCTGCATGAGCGCGGCAAATTGCTGAAGCTTTCCTGCGGACCGCTTGAGCTGCTCAAATTCGTCTGCGTGGGCGATGACTTCAAACAGGCTTTCTCCCACGCCCGCGGCAATTTCTGCAGCCTGTGCGATCGTTTTATCCCCGATGGATCGCTTCGGCTGATTGATGATGCGGCGCAGGCGAATTTCGTCTTCCGGGTTATTGATGACAGACAGGTATGCAATCATGTCCCGAATTTCACGCCGCTCATAAAAGCGGAGTCCGCCCAGCATCCGGTAAGGAATGCCTGATTTGACAAAAACACGTTCCAGCGTACTGGACTGGGAATTCATGCGGTAAAGCACAGCATAATCAGAAAACTTCCGATTCTTTTCCACGCCATCGAGAATTCGTTTTGCAATGTAATCAGCTTCCCCCAGCTCACTGGCTGCCGTGTATACAGAAATCGGATCACCCTTGGGGTTTTCTGTCCAGAGCGTTTTCCCTTTTCGTTCCGCATTGTTGGCAATCACTGCATTTGCGGCGTCAAGAATGGTTTGAGTAGAACGATAATTCTGTTCCAGCCTGACGACATGTGCGCGCGGAAATGTCTTTTCAAAACTGAGGATGTTTTCGATTGTGGCGCCGCGAAATTTGTAAATGCTCTGATCGTCGTCGCCGACCACGCACAAGTTCTGGCTTTGCTGGGAGAGAAGTTTGACGAGCATGTACTGCGCATGGTTTGTGTCCTGGTACTCATCCACCATGATATACCGGAATTTGTTCTGGAAATATGAAAGGACATCAGGGCATTCCAGAAACAAATGGACGGTGTTGCAAATCAAATCGTCAAAATCCATGGCATCCGCTTTTTTCAGCTTTTCCTGATAAAGGCTGTATGCCTGGCCAATCAAGACAAGGCGGTTATCGCGGCCTGCCGCTTCCAGATAAGCCTGCGGTGTGATAAGGCTGTCTTTTGCACGTGAAATTTCATTGAGAATTGTTTTGTGAGACAAAACCTTGTCTTCAATTCGCAGCGAGCGCTGGCATTCCTTCATGAGCCGTTTGGAATCATCCGTGTCATAGATAGTAAATCGGCTGGTGTAGCCCAACCGATCGCCGAACTGGCGCAGGAATCGGGCGCAGGCTGAATGGAAGGTGGAAGCCCATATTTCTCCGCCGGCTTCGCCGAGCAGATCCATAAGCCTCTTTTTCAGCTCTCCCGCCGCTTTGTTGGTAAAGGTAATGGCCATCACCTGCCAAGGCTTGCAGGGGGAAACAGCGATGTGACGCAGCGTTTCGGGGTTCAGCGCTGCCCCTGTTTCGAGGTAGGCACGCATATTGGCTGCGTCCTCTGCTGTTATCCACTCCTCTTCCTCGGAATGGTATGCAGAGCCGTATCGAATCAGGTTTGCAATTCTGTTTACCAAAACGGTGGTCTTACCGCTGCCCGCGCCGGCAAGCACCAGCAAAGGTCCCTCTGTCCAGAAGATGGCCTCGCGCTGCCTGTCGTTCATCCGACTGAATTCTTTTTCCAGAACCTTTCTGCGGAGATCTGTCCATTCACTCAAAAGAAGTTCCTCCTGACAAAATTACCCGCACACGCCGAACCGAAGTGTGCGGGTAATACGTTTTCTGTTGGTTTTCTCTTATCTCAAAATGCTGATCAAAATACCGGCCGCAACAGCGGAACCAATCACGCCGGCCACGTTCGGACCCATGGCGTGCATGAGCAGGAAGTTGCTCGGGTTATCCTGCTGGCCAACCTTCTGGGAAACACGGGCGGCCATCGGAACAGCAGACACACCGGCAGAACCAATGAGCGGATTGATCTTGCCGCCGGAGAATTTGCACATCAGCTTGCCGAACAGAACACCGCCCGCCGTGCCGAAGCAGAATGCAAGCAGACCGAGAACGACAATGCCGATTGTCTGGGGCGTGAGGAACACTTCACCCGTGGCGGTAGCGCCAACCGTTACACCAAGGAAGATGGTGATGATATTCATCAGCTCGTTCTGGGCCGTGTTGGAAATACGGGAGACAACGCCGCTTTCACGCATCAGATTGCCAAGCATGAGCATGCCCACAAGCGGAGCAGCATCAGGCAGAAGCAGCGAAATCAGAATGGTAACAAGGATGGGGAACAAAATCTTTTCCAGCTTTGTCACGGGACGGAGCTGCTCCATCACGACCATGCGCTCTTTCTTCGTGGTGAGAGCCTTCATGATCGGAGGCTGGATAATCGGGACCAGCGCCATGTAGGAATAAGCAGCCACGGCGATGGGGCCTAAGAGATGTGGTGCCAGAATGGACGTCACATAAATTGCGGTCGGGCCGTCTGCACCACCGATGATGGCAATGGCACCGGCTTCCTGAGGCGTAAAGATGCTGAGCACCATAGCACCGATAAATGTGAGGAAAATACCAAGCTGAGCGGCCGCACCGAGCAGAAAGCTCTTCGGATTTGCAATCAGGGGGCCGAAGTCAGTCATGGCACCGATGCCGAGGAAAATAAGCGGCGGATAAATGCCGAGTTTGACGCCCTGATACAGATAATAGAACAGACCGCCGTTTGTGGGGATCTGATAATACTCCTGTCCATTGAGCAGCACAATGGGATAATTTCCCGCTACGTTGCCGTGGGCTGCCATGTAATCTGTGACCAGCTGCATTTCCGTGGAGGGGTTCGCCGTAATGCCGGGGAACACGTTGACCAGCAGCATACCGAACGCGATCGGGAGAAGCAGCAGCGGTTCAAATTCTTTTTTGATTGCAAGATACAACAGTGCCAATGCAATGATAATCATGACATAGTTGCGGGGATCGTTTCCGAGAAAACCGGAGGACGCCCAAATTCCCTGGAGGGCATCCACAAATCCCTGCGCGACTTCCTGGAAAATGTTCACGGGAAAAATCATCCTTTCTAAATTGATAAAGTAAGAAAATAACCTGCTGAGATCGCCTGCTTAAAAAGGACGAGTGTTCTCCATGATGCCGGCCATGCCCCACGCCGAACGGGATGTCTTGCGGGCACGGCGGATAGAATGAATGGCGGAACCGGACATGCCGTCAAGCGAGTAAACGGCAGCGGCAATGGCAGCAACCACTTCACCGGGAATGCCGGCTTCCACATGCGGAACAGCCTGAGCGGCGGGAGCGACAGGAGCCGCCGGATGAGCAGCTGCAGCCGGCTCTTCCTTCGTCTTCTCCCCTTTGTTGGCAATGTTGAAGATGGCCGTTCCATAGCCCTTGATGATGGCTGTGAGAACAATCAGAACCAGGAAAACAACAATCAGACCCGTTACCAGGATGGTTAAGGACAAAACCGCCGGATTGTCTGTTTGCAGTGCTAGAAAATTGGGCATGGTCGACTCTCCTTTGACACATGGTTTTTCATTGCTCCTGAGGAACCTTCTCAGAAGCAGGATTGGTTTTATTATAACCGATACAAAAATCAATTTCAATTCCCTTTTCGCAAAATGTTTTTTCTTTTTCCATAATTTGCGGGAATGATTGAAATGAGACTTTTTTCGGCTTATAATAAATAGACAATAAGCGGAAAGGCGGCGGGAGGTTTGGTCAGCGATCCGTTTCGCAGATCCTTCAAGCAGGATTACCATAACAGTTTGGACCTTGCGGTGTACAGCTGCGGCATTCAGAAATGTACGCCCGGCCACGCATGGGGGCCGGCTGTAAGGGATCATTACCTGATCCACTGCGTTACTTCCGGAAAAGGTGTGTTTTCGTTCGG
>ERZ1643246.2655-NODE-2655-length-16572-cov-172.066416_pt1 | contig 16572 bp, 24 predicted proteins | sample MGYA00579265_ERZ1643246 | MGnify/ENA primary metagenome ERZ1643246 (study PRJEB29033, sample SAMEA4952261) | chicken gut metagenome | biome: Broiler Chicken; feature: Gastrointestinal Tract; material: Caecum | place: Ireland | collected 2018 | study: Broiler... | reverse complement strand
TGTGGGCCTTCGTTTTTCCCAATGACGGCACGTTCCCCTATAAAGTGCTTAAAATACATCAAGAAAACGTCCAAACATGTTAAAATTGTCACTGGTATTCTGCACGTTACGAGAGTATAATACAATTAAAGATAAGGAAAGGAGCTGATAGCAAGAAACACACGAAATAGTTGTAACGCACTACAGAGCGTTGGGTCTGTAGCACTACTGGCAGACAGTAGCCGATTGGGCCGGGTTATAAGCCAGTATACAGGTGAAAAGTGCGGTCATGTCCACTCTGTCTATTAATCTCGTTTATGTTGATGTGAATATATGTTAATATATTCAGACAATGTAAAGGAGGTAAAAATATATGAGGTTAAAAGTGCAGGATTTAAAAGATGAAGTTAATAGCATCAACATATTTCTGATGAAAGATTATATTGTGGGGAATTGGAATGGGTATTATCACGTTTACACAAAGAGTAAAGGAGAAGCATTAATCACAGGAACATTAAGACAGTGCTATGATTATTGCGTAGCATATAAACAAGGCATAAAAGACGCAGACGCAAGGAGGGTATACTAATGGAAGAAAGGAAACCGATGTATGAATTTGATTTAGGATTTATGGGTAAAGTAATTTGTTCAGCAGACACAGCTAGTTTTATCCAAGGACTTGTACGACTGGCAAGGCTGGACGCACAGGAAATCAACACGGATTGTCTTATAGACGCCTATGACGAAATTTACACAAACATATTTGACACTCTGAAATCAGTAGGTTACTACAACGAAGTTTTATAGCCACAAGGTGTACAGAGGGTTCGATTCCCTCTGGTGGCACTCTGTAAATGACAGAAAAATATAAACATATTTATAATAGGAGGATATAAAAAATGAAAAAAAGTGAGCAAATGAGAATTAATGAGTTGTGTGAGATTATGTGCGACAAAGCTATGAGAGAATATGATGAAGAATATAGCAGCCGTGTAACGCCTTGGAGTAGATTAAGAAGCTGTCAAGCATGGACAACGGAGACAGAACACTATATATTTTTAAAGTCATATAACACAATAATCGCAGTTATAGATAAGAGAACAGATACTCTATATGATTTATTAAGATTTCTTTATGGTTATACTTCAACGTCTGCACAGCATATAGCAAAATTTAATAGAGAGATGGGAACGGGGAAGTATGGTTGTAAAAATAGGTATACGTATAGAGATATTTAGCCCGCAAGTGTAAGCCGGATTCACGCCCGGCACGGGCATTAGCTCATAGGAGCAAAAAAATAATCAACCATAAGGAGGAAAAGAAGTATGATTACAAGAACAACTATTTTTGCACAGGTTAAAGGCACAAGGATGTACAAGGAAGACGGGAAGGTTAAAAGTGACACTTTTGAGGTATCAATCCCGAAGTGCGACACCAGAGACAAGGCTGACAAGGAACTTGAAAAAATGTTCAAGGGTGAGCTTGTTTCAGCGGATGAAGTAACATTCAGATATGAAACCCGCCAGATGTCAGACGAAGATTTTGAGCGTCTTTCTACAATTAAAGAAGAAGGCACTCTTGACGAAGCAACTCTTCTTGCAAAGAGTGAACACAGAAAGAGAAAATAGCTATGGGCGAGTTTGATAAGTTTGTAAAATGGATAAGGAAAAATATGTTACCATTGCTTGTTACAGTGGTGGTAACAAACGTACTTGGCATTTATGCTTTTATAGTATTACTCGTATTATTATTTATTTTTGGGTGATATAATTGAAAGATTAATTAAATTATGTGAAACAAAGAAAAGGAGAATAAAAATGACCATTAATGAGTTAAAACAATTAGAAATGATTAGAGAGGACGTTAACAAAGAATTGTCTAATCATGACATGGAGGGCTACAAAAAGTCTGTAGTTGCTTTGAACATGATGATCAATGACGGAAGTTTTGATTATAATGCACGCTTAAAAGAAAAGGCATGTAAATTGCTTTATGATTTACTTACAGATAAAAGGGCGGATATACCTTACAGTGTGGATATTTCCGATAAACCATTAACTGACAAAATATATTATTCTTTATTGGGGTCAGTTTATTCTGGAAGTGACGAGATATCAGATATTCTGATGAGACAGGCTATGTTATTTACAATTCTTGCTATTATGGAGGTTAGGCATAGTGAAAAAAGAAAATAAGGAGAGAGTATATAAGGTTATGTTTTGCAAACAATCATCCGGGGCATACACGCCCCGGGTAGTAATCCCGGATAGTATGCTTCGAGATTTAAACATTCGTCCCGGAGATTATGTGCAGTACACAAGAGTTGAGGACGGCATTTTAATGAGGAAGAAGGTGTAAATATGAGTAAGCTTGAGGATATCTTCACCGCAAAGAGGGCGATAAACGACATTAAGAAAATATGTTCTCATTATAAGCATTGCGTGGACTGCCCGTTAATTGATACTGGAGTATGTGACGAAGAGACGCCGATTGAGTGGAATACTTTTCCAATGTTTAAAGAAAAGAGGTAACACATGCCAAGAAAATCAAGAAAGAAAAACCCGAACACAATACGAGCACAGTATAACAAAGCTTATCGTAACTATTTAGCTCGTGTTAATCGGCAGGTCAGAGTTGGCTATAATGTGGACGTTATAAAAAGGGTTAAAAACCCGACAAGGGCGTCAATAAGAAGACTAGAACAGCAGACCGGAAAAACTATAAAAGAACACTCCACCTTGTATGACATGATTACAGGTGAAGAAGTGACACGGCAAAGAAAATCAGCAGAACGCATAAATAGAGAGTTTTCTTCTTTATCTCCTGTAGAACAAGAGCTATCACGAGAGCAAGGAAAAATCACGAAATACCAGCCAGTGGAAGACGCTATTTCATCAGTGGATATCACTATAGAAAACTGGTATGATTACGTTGAAAAATCATTCACACCAAAGATAGCACAGTATATAAAGGAGCGTTCTGACGCTATGATAAACACTGATAGAGACGCTTTTGCATACGCCATAGCAGAAAACCCCGATGCCCTGCCATCTCCGGGCTATCATAATTCTGAAAGAATGGTGGACGCTTCATTTTCCAATATCGCTAGAATTATGAATGTAGATAAAAATTCAGAAGGTTTTCAAAGTTTCATAGACGGAGTATCTGGCATAGTAGAACGAGAGGACTGAGATGATTGTCACGGCAAAAGAAAGAGGTGATTTATTGGGCTTGTGACTTTGAGACAACGGTTTGGGGTAAATCTCTTGAGAAAGAGCGTGGTAAGAAGCAAGATAGAACAGAGGTATGGTCAGCGGCTTATACAAGATTATATGACACATCAGAAAAGGTTGTAATTCGTCATAGTATAAGAGACTTTCTTGAAGACTTCTACGATATGCCCGGAACAAATGTCTTATATTTTCATAACCTGTCATTCGATGGTTCATTTATCATAGACTTCTTACTCAGAGAAGGTTACAAGTTCTTTTATGGTAAAGATAAAGACATGATATCCGGCACGTTTACAACTTGTATCTCAGACATGGGACAGTGGTATTGGATAAAGATTAAACACAATAAAACGCTACTTGAAATCCGCAACAGTCTAAAACTTATGCCATCCTCCTTAGCCAGAATAGGTAAATCTTTCGGAACAAAGCACCAGAAGCTAGACATGGAATATGAAGGAGATAGGCACGCTTACTGTAATATCACATCAGAGGAAAAAGAGTACATAAAGAATGACGTTCTACTCCTAAAAGAAGCCTTAGAAATGATGTTTGATGAAGGCCACAAAAAGCTCACAATAGGCTCATGCTGTCTATCAGAGTTTAAATCCACATACGACAAGGAGGAGTACAGTAAGCTCTTTCCAGACTTGAGAGAGTACCCTGTAGATTATGACTACACTAACTCATGGAATGAATGGGAATATGTTCATAGGTCATACCATGGTGGATGGTGCTATGTAAATCCAAAATATGCCCACCGTATTATCAATCTTGGCCTTGTATTTGATGTTAACTCTTTGTACCCAAGCATGATGCATAGCATTTCTGGCAATAAATATCCTTTTGGATGTGGAACATATGGAATAGGAGATGTACCAGAAGATATAAAACACTCTGATAACAAGTACTATTTCATACGTGTTAGATGCAGGTTCAAACTCAAAGACAGGTGTTTCCCTTGGTTACACATCAGGAATAAGCCCTATTATAAGTCAAATGAAAACTTGTATACATCTGATGTAAGATATAAAGGCCAGTATTACAGATACATATTAAATCCAGACGGCACAAGGGAGGACACTATACAAGAGCTGACATTTACCTGTACAGACTGGGAATTATTTCAAGAGACTTATGAAATATACGACTTGCAGATACTAGACCATGTATGGTATTGGGCTAGAGTTGGCATGTTTGATGAATATATAGACAAGTATAAGGCTCTCAAGATGAAATCAAAAGGCTTTCGTAGAGAGTTGGCAAAGTTATTCCTAAATAACTTATATGGAAAGTTTGCCATGTCTGATAATTCATCCTATAAAGAACCATATATTGACCCGGAAACTGATACAGTCCACTTCATTCTTCATGAAGAACATGAAAAGAAGGTCGGATATATACCAGTCGGCTCTGCTATCACATCCTACGCACTTAACTTTACAGTGCGTCATGCAATGGCAAACTATGACCGTTTCTGCTATGCCGATACTGATAGTATACATCTACAAGGAACAGAAAAGCCAGAGATGGTTGTAGAGCACCCAACAGAGTTTTGCTGTTGGAAGTGCGAGGGGCTATTTGATTTCGCCTATTATGAGAGACAGAAAATGTATGCTGAACACATTATTGAAAAAGACAGCGAACCATGTGAGCCAGACTTACAGATAAAATGCGCTGGAATGTCAGAGCAGGCTAAGAGAGCATTTGTGGAAGGTGGACATTCTATAAGCGATTTAAGTGTCGGCCTTAAACTTGACGATTGCAATCTAAAGGCCGAAAGAGTGCCCGGGGGAATTATCCTCAGAAATAAAGAATTTAAAGTGCGAAAAACTGTTGACAAAAAAGTCACACCTATGTTATAATATATAATGTAAAGAATAAAACAAAAAAAGGAGGATGTAACATGGTAACAAGAACGACAATGTATGCAGACATTACTGCCGAACTTATTTATAAGGATGGGGGTAATATCGTCAAGGACGCAATCGAAGAGACTATCCCGAAATGTGACAGCAAAGAGAAAGCTGAGATGATTTTGGAGAAAGAGTATAAAGGAAAAATCGTCTCAATTCTTACCTGTGAAATCAGAGAGGAGAAGAGAGGCATGTCAGACGATGACTTCTTCCGCTATTCACACGTTATTAACCCCAAAGACCATGAGTAGGGGTTAATATAAATCAATAATATTATCATTAAGAAAAGGAGAATGAAACATGGAAAAGCAGAACGCAAACTACAAAGCAGAGGTAAAGGGATGCACAAAGGAACTTACAGGAAAGGAGAAAGTTGCACTTAAAAACTTTGCAGACATGATCCAGCTTGACGAAGCAACGCAGAACGCAGAAGGGGCGGGAGTGATCATTGATGTAGACTATGTGGCAACGGTGCATGTCCACAATGAGAAAGCAGATAACCCGGACTATATGAAGTACATCTATGTTGACAAAGATGGAACAATGTATATTTCCGGCTCTGAGCCGCTCTACAGGCAGTATACAGATATCGCTGAGGACATGAAAGACGAGAAAGAACCGTGGTCTATCAAGGTTATCAGAAAGCAGAGCGATAACTATAAAGGCAAAGACTTCCTTACCTGTGTTATCATTTAAAGTTTAATCGGCGAGTTCAATAAGCCCCGGAGTTATTCTGGGGCTTTTTATTGAGGTGATATTATGAAATCAAATAGTAAATACTATAGTGGGGACTATCTATTAACACTTAAAGATAAAGATAAATCGTTGCCAGAAATATATATTTGTGATGGCAACAGGACAGCGGGAAAGTCCTACTATTTTAAATCAAGACTTATAGATACATTCATAAATAAGAAAGGTGTAAATGAATTTATATACCTTTACAGATATAAAACGGACATGAACGATTGTGCCAATAATATTTTTGGTGATATAGCTGATAAATATAAAGGTTATGAAATGACAGAGAAAAAGCTGGCCGATGGCGCTGTTGTAAAGTTGATGCTGAACGGAGTGCAATGTGGATTTTGCCTTGCTCTATCAATGGCTACAAAGTATAAAAAGATGTCAGCACTGTTTGTCAATGTAGCGCATATGTTCTTTGATGAATACCAAGACGAAGACGGAAACTATCTTGACGAAGAGCCGAAGAAGCTACAATCTATACACACAACAGTGGCTAGAGGGCATGGAGAACAGACAAGAAGAGTTCCGTTATATATGTGTTCTAATACTGTTTCTATACTTAACCCGTATTACAACGCTTTTGGAATTAATAAACAGTTAAAGAAATCAACTAAATATCTGAGAGGGACTGGGTGGGTATTTGAGAGAACATTTAACGAGAACGCAAGTCAGGCTTATAAAGCGTCAAGTTTCAATAGAGCTTTTGGAGACAGTTCCTATAACAAGTACGCCGCAGAGAATGTATATCTCAATGACAATATGGCACTAATAGGGAAGCCAGACGGTTACTCTACCTATCTTCTTTCTGTTCTATATAATGGAGAGTGGTATAACATTAGAAGGTATTCAAGCTGTATCTATGTATCAACAGGGGCAGACCAGACATACCCCTCAAGAATATGTTTCAATGTTGACGATGTGGTGGATGATAGAAGTCTCATGGTTTCTAGTAGTTCATTCATTGTGGTGTCATTAAGAACATACTTTAACAAGGGTCTGATGCGGTTTGAAAATCTGAAATGTAAGAACATGGCTCTTGACTTATTGTCTTACATGTGATACTATAATAGTGGTTCCCCGGTTTGACAGATTTTCTGCCAGTGCAGGATGGATACATACGCAGGTAGCGTGCCTGTAGCTGAACGGGTTTATCCCCCCTTAAAATCATCTTATCGGTCACGGACTAAAAGGGCGGCAGAAATGCCGTCTTTTTTTATTGACAAGATTTATTCATTGTGATATAGTGTATTCAGAAAGGAGGGATTTTATGAACATGGGCGACATTGTTTCGTTAATCTCTACGGTTGGCTTTCCTATTGTAAGTTGTATTGCAATGGGGTGGTATGTGAAATACACCACAGACAAGAACCGTGAACAGATTAACGAGATGAACACACAGCACAAGGCAGAGATGGATGTGTTGACAGCCGCTATCAATAACAACACTCTGGCCTTACAGAAACTATCAGACAAACTAGAAAAGGAGTGAATGTATGAAGCGATTAAAGAGGGCGTTTTGCACTGTACTGTTGCTGAGTATGTTTCTAGCAAGTACGGCATACGCAAAAATGGACGGGATTGACGTTTCCTCATGGCAGACAGGCATAGACATTTCACAGGTGGAATGTGACTTTGTGGTAACAAAAGCCACCGAGGGGACAAGCTACGTCAATCCAGATTGTGACCGTGTATACCAGCAGGCAAAATCACTAGGTAAAGAACTTGGCGTGTATCACTATGCAAGCGGCGGTGATGCAGTGGCAGAAGCTAACTATTTTGTAGACAACATTAAAGGCTATATCGGAGAAGCTATACTCGTGCTTGACTTTGAAGGCAAGGCAGTAAACCTTGGCCCGAAATGGGCGAAGACGTTTCTTGACACTGTGTATACAAGAACAGGCATCAAGCCGTTAATATACATGTCAGCCAGTGTTGTGTTAAGGTATGACTGGAGTTCGGTCAGAGCAGGAGACTATGGTTTGTGGATTGCAGGGTATTCCAGAGGAAACGCTATATTCTATGGGTATAATACTGAGATTGCAATGAATTATAATGCAGGAGCATGGTCTGATTGCGTTGCTATGTATCAGTACACTTCAAAAGGAAGACTTTCCGGCTATTCTGGAAATCTTGACATGAATGTATTCTACGGAGATAAGTCTACATGGGACGCATACGCAGGTGGCGGAAACGCTGTGACTGCTCCGAGTGAACCTGTAAATACTCCGGCAACTACATACACTGTACGTAGTGGTGACTGCCTATACAACATAGCATTAAGCTATGGCGTGTCGTGGCAGGATATTGCAAGCAGGAATGGTATCCGATCTCCGTATATCATTTATCCCGGTCAGGTGCTTACAATATCAGGAAGCAGTGCTACCACGTACACTGTACAGAGAGGTGACTGCCTGTCAACTATAGCCGCAAGGTATGGTACAACATGGCAGAATTTAGCTAATATAAATGGAATAAGTAACGCTAATCTTATATATCCCGGACAGGTGTTAAGGATAGCATAGTTTACAGGGGGTGGCCACATGCCGTGGATAAGCGGTAACAGATATCTGAGCATGGATGAAATGACAACGAATGCTCAAGAGATTATGAACCAATTGACGAGTAGAGGGTGGACTAAAAACGCCGTGGCCGGTATGCTAGGAAACATGCAATCTGAATCCACTATCAATCCCGGCATATGGGAAAGCCTTTCTCCGAACGTAAACAGGGGTTTTGGTTTAGTCCAATGGACACCTGCCACAAAGTTGATTTCATGGGCTGAGGGTCAAGGCCTTGATTACACGTCTGGTGATGTACAGCTACAAAGGATAGATTGGGAGGTTGCTAACAATCAACAGTGGATAGCTACATCACAATACCCAATGAGTTTTCAAGAGTTCAAGGTTTCAACCCTCACGCCAGAATACTTGGCACAGGTGTTTATCAGAAACTATGAAAGACCATTAAACCCTAATCAGCCAATAAGAAGTACACAGGCCAGATATTGGTATGATAACCTTGAGGGTAGTGGGTGAGCGTTTACACCTAGGCTGTCGAAGACAGTCCCGACATCCATGTTAAATAGCAAATATTGGTATAGCTCCAATCCATTTTATCAATCTGGATATGGGCTCCCAAACTGTACTGCTTACGCTTGGGGAAGGTTTTGGGAAATAAGTGAACAGGCAGGGGTAACAGGTGTCACGCCCACACTCTCAACAGGAAATGGTGGTGAGTGGTACGTATACACCGAAGACGGATATCCACGAAGCAGTGAGCCATCACTTGGAGCAGTGATATGTTTTAGCCAGCCAGGTGAAGCAGGTCATGTGGCTATCGTAGAGCAGATACTCGACAACGGTGATATAGTCACAAGTAATAGTGGATATTCACGAAATCCCGGAGGGTGGTCAGACAGTAAGTATTTCTGGACAGAGACTAACCCAAAAGACACAGGCTACAGGAGTAGTTGGGAGGTGTCTGGGGGATATGAGTTCCAAGGATTTATCATAAATCCAGACGCTTGTTCCGGCCAATATCAGCCCGGTTCAAGAAAAAGAAAATTACCACTTTACTTTTATCTTTTCCCGTGATACAATTAAGAAAAAAGGAGGTACAATCATGGAGGAAAATGAAATGACTTTTGAAGAAGCATTAGGGATGATTGTCGACGCCGTGTCTGACGTGGAGGGGTTGGAAGACGCCTTTGACGTTGTAAGGGCGGCGGGATCAAAGGAGACAAACACAGACAGTGAAGACTATAAGACGATGTATGAAGACCTCAAGGAGAAATACAAGAAACGCTTCAAAGAGGAAATCACATCCACACCCACGCCTGTTGAAAGGACAGAGAAAGTAAGCAAAAAACTTACAGTGTCAGACCTTGATTTTGACGCTAGGACAGAATAAGAAAGGAGATTAACATGGCAGAAAAAGTAAAGGCTACAAATGCCAACATTCTGAACGCTGTCAGAAACACACTTTCCTATGAAGTGCAGAACCATCTTCCGGAAGTGACTTCTGACAACTTACAGCAGGTCTATAATGATATCCTTAACATTCAGCCGTTAAGAAATGAAATCGTTCCGGCTCTTGTACAGAGGATTGGATTGCAGACCATCGAGAGCGTGGCTTGGAGAAATCCGCTTGCCCGCTACAAGAAAGACCCTATGAGATATGGGGCAACAGAAGAAGAAACATATGTGAATATGTGCAAAGGAAAAGTGTATGATTCAAGAGAGTCATACGAAGCGGCTTTCCAGCAGTACCAGAGTTACATCATGTCTGTGTTCCACAAGGTGAACTTAAAGTTGCAGTATCCTGTAACTATCACGTTTGACAATCTGAGAAGTTCCTTTACATCTGAGTGCGGCATTAGAGATATGATGTCAGCAAAAATGGAAAGTGCTATCACTGGTGCTAACTGGGACGAGTACCTTGCTATGAAAGGACTTATTGCTACTGGCTACGGTGCTGAGATGCTCCCGGCTGTGACGGTTGACGCTGTAACAGATGAAGCCACCGCAAAGGCTCTTCTCACAGAAATCAAGGCGGCCGTTGGTGAGTTCCAGTTCCCGGAACCTGCTAACAATATTCTTGGGGCTACATCATCCAGCAAGCCGGGAAATCTTATCTGGATTACAACTCCGAGAGTAAACGCGCAGATTTCCGTTGAAGCTCTTGCATATGCTTTCAATATGGACAAAGCTGACGTTGAAGTTTCTACGGTTATTGTGGACAATTTCGGTAATGATGCTATACAGGGTGTGCTCTGTGATGTGCGTTTCTTTAACTGCCGTGATCAGTTCAGAGAAATGAGCGACCAGAGACTTGCAAATATCCTCTCTTGGAACTACTTCTATACAATGGTTGAGATGATTTCCCCGTCTCCGTTCTTCCCTATCCGTGTATTCACCACGGATACCGTGGCTGATACAGGGGTAACTATCACAGTGACAGGCGGAACGTACACGCCGGGCACAACAGTTGAGGTTCCTTACACTGTGACGGGTGGGACTGGCACCTATCATCCGAAACTTGTTACACTTGAAGTGACGGCGGGAGCTGTATCACGTGATACATTTATCATCCCCGGCACTAACCTTTTACAGGTTGGAGCAGATGAAACTGGTAGCTTGACTGTGACTGGCACGTTCAGACCAGACCCAAGTATCACAGGTACCGGGGCATACACAAAGAAGGGTGAATAAAGGAGGTGATGGGCGGTGTAGAAGCCGCCCACTACATGATAAATATGCCATTACAAGGTGACATTATTCCTAGGTCACCACAAACACAACTACGTTTGTATAGTGGTGTTCCGTGGGATAACAGTTATCAGCATGTCAGGCTTTACAATAACCAGAATGACCTGTTATCACACCTTGAGCAGTGGAGAGTTGTCCCGTCTGCACAGCTTGACAAACTTGCACCTATACGAGTAGGTGACTATGAGGTTCGTGTGCCGTTCACGGAAATGTCTGCGCTCAATATCAACTATGTGGCTTTTCTAAATGCTGGGCTTACGAGTGAATGGGTATTCTGTTTTGTGACGGATGTAAAGTGGAGGTCTGAAAACACAACGATTCTTTCACTTGAGTTGGATGTATTCCAGAATAACTTCTACAATGTAACTGTGAAACCATGTTTCGTAGAGTACCACCACATACCAAAAAATGAGGACTTCATAGGCGGTAACTTATTCCCTGTAAACATGGAAACTGGCGAGCCTGTTGTCAGCAAATACACATTCTATGGGCTTACAAACTGGCATATATGTGCATACGCTACAGAAGGAACCACGGGCAAAGATTTTGAAGGAAGAATTTGCAATAACGTGTATAGAGCGGCTTCATTATGGCATGTACCAATTTCAGATGAGGACGCAGAGCAACAGGCAAATGCGCTTATATCTACATACAATGACGCAGGAAAAATTGACGCTATCATCGCGTTGTTTATGGCTCCTGAGTTATGTGTTAATGTAGTCGCAGACCCGGGACATTCAGAAGATGAGAAAATAATACCTATGCCTACTAGTTTCGAAGGGTATATACCTAAAAATAACAAGCTATTTTCATATCCATGGTGTTATCTAATGGTTGATAATAATGAGGGTGGCTCAAACATATATAGGTTTGAGCTGTCTAGGGCTAATAATCATCAGTTAGAATTTGTTATACAGGGAGCGTTAGCAACATTACCTCAGGTAATATGCTTTCCAAGAGAATATAAAGATAATTCTCTAAACTATGATGAAGCCCTTATAATCAATGGGTTCCCTCAGTGCGGATATAGTTCAGACACATTTAGAGCTTGGATTGCACAGAACAAGAGTACGATAGCTTTAACTGCTTTTAGTGCACTCAGTGATGTCGCAGGGGGTGGTTTTAAGCAGATAGCAGGAACAGCCGCCGTTGCTACGGGAGCTATTGGCGGAATTGCAGGAGCCGCTATGGTAGGTCAAGGTGGAAGTCAGATGTCACAGGGGATTGACACAGCGAAAAGTTTGATTGCTGAAGTCATGGATAAAAAACGATTACCGGCCACATCAAGGGGGAAGGCGTTATCTGAAAACATTAACGCCGCTATCAATCTTACAAGCTATTCCTTTTACACCATGACGTGTAAAAGAGAATTTGCAGAAGTGGCAGACAGCTTTTTCACCACATATGGTTATCCTATCAACCGTGTTGTTACTCCTAACTTGCGCACAAGAAGTAGTTGGAACTATGTCAAAACGATGGATTGCGGTTTCACAGGTAGGGTTGACCTTGCACAGCTTAAAGAGTTGAGAAAAATATTTGACACAGGTGTAACTTTATGGCATACTGATGATGTAGGGAATTATGGCCTTGACAATAACTAGGAGGTGATAACATGAAGAAAAACCCGTGGAGGGTGTACGAAGATTTTCAAAAAAGCTGTCATGGGGATGGTTATGAAAGTCAGATGATAGACTTTCATAAAATAAAGACAATCTTCTTTAACAATATATACAACATATTCATCTCTAGGTATATATGGGATGGTCTTCCTCCGGAAATACAGCCATACTATATTGAATCAACGCTATTCTGGAGAGCGTCTGGCGTGTTTATCTATGACGATATTGCTGAGATGTATGCTTTTATGAAAGTTGCACTTCAAGGTATGCCAGATATTTATAACATACCAAACGGGAGAACTGCTTTTGCTCCGAATGGGTATATAGAAGAATATGGAAAAGATAACTCGGTTATCTTGTGGGATAATCCTGCCACCCTTCCATTCTGCTATGAAGCTGAGATGTATGCTTGCAGGTTAGCTAACGTGTGGAAAACAAAGGACATTAACATATTTACACAGAGGACGCCAGTGGTTCTTGTCTCGTCAAGCGAGCAGAGGTTGACATTCCAGACGCTTGGTGAACAGTATTCCAATTATGTTCCGATTTTAAAGGTTTCTGACAATGTTGACCTTGACAGAATAAAGGCTCTCAACATTGGCGCTCCTTATATTGTGGACAAGCTTGAGGGAGAAATCAGGGCTGTGAAAAGCTCACTGCTCACCTCTCTTGGATACGAGAGTAATCCGATTGAAAAGAGAGAGAGACTTGTGGTTGGAGAAACACAGGGGAACAACGGGGAGACAGAAGCCAACAGAAATGTTGGGCTTGATTTAAGGAAAAGGTGCGCCAAAGCAATGAATGAGTTATGGGGGCTTAATGTTGACGTTAGATTTAACAGTAAACTTCCATCAATGGTAAATGGATTTATACCAGACACATTTACTCAGACTGGCAAAATCGGAGAAGAGGGTGGTGAGATAGTTGAGTAAGTACACTACTACCATTAGAGAGATATGTGAAAGCTTTCTAACAGAAGAAGAGAAACACAGCGATTTACCTGTTTACGATGTCATAAACAAGGTAAAAACAAACTTCTTTAACTTCACTTTCCCTTGGTATAGTAATAACAACGAAGGAAAAGACGATTTTATGATTGCTTTCCTTGAGAGATATTACAATGATTATATTGGGTTCGAAACACTTGGAATGTGGAAAACGTATTTCTCCGCAAAAATGTCATCGGTGATGCCTTACTATAAAAAACTATATTCTGCGTTATCTTCTGGAGATGACCCATTTTATAACGTGGATGTACACCACGACACAAACGAAAAAGAGACAAGGGATACAAACGATTCATATAATGATAAAGCTGTGTCAAGTACACAGACTGATACCAATACACAGGATATACATTCAGATAATCCGCAGGTAACAGTGGCCACAAATGATTATGCGTCTACTATGGACAGAGGTGAAGGTGTTACAAATAGCCACGGTACAGGGGATGCAACTCATATTGGCAATGAAAATGTAGACAGAGAAAGGGGTGAGCAACGCCATGAATACGGGATAAGAGGTAAAACAAGGGCTCAACTTATTGACGAGTATAGAGGACAGATTGTCAATATCAACAGAGAGTTGATTGATATGTGTTCTACTCTGTTTCTTGGTGTATGGTAAAGGAGGTGCTATATGGCTGAGACAGATGGTCTGTTAAAACCTAGTATGTGTATTGGCTTATGTGATGTCCCGTCAGTGTACAGTAATAAGCAGTCATACTATGAAGTTCTTTGCTACATTAACTATAAGGTTAATGAGTGCATTGAAGCTATCAATGGTTTTACTGATGCTTATAAAGAGTACACAGACCAGGAGATTGCAAAGCTGAAAGAGTATGTTGATGGATTGAACAGTGATATGAAAGAATACGTTGACAATCAAGTGCATACTCTTAACGAGAAAATAGACGCTAACTATAATACTCTTGATAGTAAGATAGATAGCGTCAAACAGGAGTTACAGGATAACATTGATACTCTTACTAACTTAGTCTATGAACTTAATCACAGAGTTTATAACTATATTGAGACAGAAATCAATAAGTTATACAAATACATAGACACATATGCATGTAAGAATATGAAATGTTTAAATCCCACAAATGGGTTATATGAGAGCATTTGTAAGATACTTTCTGATATCTGGGATAAGTTAAGATACTGCGGGATTACATGTCAACAGTTCGATGATGCTGGACTTACGTGTAATGGTTTTGAAAGCCTTAACTTTGATTGCACAGAATTTGACTTATATGCAGGTTGTATTTTACACAAGTCACCTAGGTTCTACATGCATGATCCATTTACTGGTGACTATGTTTTTTACCAGAATGTTATTTATGAGTTGTACAATTTACATCGTAACAATCCTATCACAGCACAGGAGTATGATGATTTACAGCTCACAGCAGAAACATATGACAGTAAAGAGCTTACAGCGTTTAATTATGATGATAACGCGAAAACTCTTCTGGCGGCATAAAGGAGGAATATTATGGCAGCAACAAATAAAACAGAACACTATGAGTTACCTATCTTTGTTTCTTCAGACATACCTACATGGCTGGGTGATTGGAACACTACAATGGGAGACATTGATGAAGCGTTATATACGCTTTCGCAGAATACAGCAGACGTAACAAAAGCGTATGTTGACAAGCAGGACAATGCTCTTGATGGTAAAATAACTGGTCTTACGACAAGAGTTTCAACTCTGGAAACGGAGGGAGATACTCTTGATGGTAAGATAACTACCCTTACATCAAAAGTATCAGCTCTGGAAACGGAGGACGATACTCTTGATGGTAAAATAACTGCCCTTACATCAAGAGTTTCAACTCTGGAAACAAAGGTTAGTCAGTTACAGGCGGCCCTGAACAATATGGTGCAGTATGCAGAATCCAACAGTGGTATCACTGCTGGCCAGTACGAAAAACTTGGCTTATATGCCAATGAATAATAAGGAGGTATTGATTTATGAGTTCTACAAACAAAACGCCTAACTATAAGTTATCACAGTACGTTGGTACGGATAAGCCAACATACCTCGGAGACTACAACGGAGATATGTTGAAGATCGACACGCAGATGAAGGCAAATGCCGATGCCGCTACTAATGCAGAAGCTAGCGCAGGAGAAGCTGTTACTAAAGTTGGACAGGCGCAGACACAGATTACTAGCATTGATGGTCGTCTAACTAGTGCTGAAACGGATATTACACAGTTACAGAGTAATGCCGCAAATACGGCACAGACTATTAAGTCTATTTCTGACAAGGCAGATGCCGCTAACACTGCCGCAAGTGGAGCACAACAGACAGCAAACACTGCTACTAGTGAGATTACAAAAATTAATCAGGGCGTGGCCACTTGGTATGGCGGTCAGGTTACACTTGGCGGAGGTCTGGTAAATAATGGTTTCTATATTTATGAAAATCAGTACCTTAACTTACTGAATATATATGGTTCAGTTGGAGTAGTAACCCCTTCAACAGTTGGTAAAACAATTGTTCTTGGTTCCTTACCTAGTGGCGTTAGAAGACCGTCTTCTAATCGTGGAATTTCAAGTGGGGCAAGCGTGGCAAGAAGCGTGGATGGTGGAGATAGAGTTCCGGTTGATTTAACAATAGACACAAATGGAACTGTTTCGGTAGATAATCCTACGAGTGGGGCTATCTATGCTATTAACTTCCAGTGCTTGTTAAATGAAGCTGGATGGTTTTAATTGATATAGGAAGGGGCAGAGTTTTCTGCCTCTTCTTTTTTATTTTAGATGATAACGTGCCGTCATTGGGAAAAACGAAGGCCCAC
>ERZ1643246.2654-NODE-2654-length-16593-cov-5.440622_pt1 | contig 16593 bp, 20 predicted proteins | sample MGYA00579265_ERZ1643246 | MGnify/ENA primary metagenome ERZ1643246 (study PRJEB29033, sample SAMEA4952261) | chicken gut metagenome | biome: Broiler Chicken; feature: Gastrointestinal Tract; material: Caecum | place: Ireland | collected 2018 | study: Broiler... | reverse complement strand
ACTGTTTTGAATCAATTAAATACCGTTCATAACAGCTAGACAGCACCCGATCAATTTCTGGCTGAGTCAGCTGCGTACAATCCACCCATACATGGTTTTCCATCATTACATTCTCCTTTGAAATAATGTTTTTTCATCAATTTTTCCTAAAAAAAACTCATAAACTTCTTTTACAGCATCCTGTGGATGGAGGGAATAAAAATAATCAAAAGAAGTTTTCAGTTCCTCCTCTAAAGTCTGTCGGAAATGAACAAGATGATAATTCGTCGCCTCCATACTGTAAAGAAACTTACATCCAAGTTCTTTCAACCGATATCCCAGCTCAAAATCTTCAAATCCCCAGGTAAGGCCGAATCCCTCGTCAAAACCGCGGACTTTCTTTAAATCCTCAAGGGAGACTGAAAAATTAGCTCCGGTACAGCCCAGCCATTGCAAAGAGGAAATTCCTTGTGTAAATACAGAATTAATCATCTTCTCTGTGACAGAAAGATTCGAATTCTTATGAACCTTTCCTTCAAAGTCCAAGGAAATATCTGTCTCACTGATGCACTTACTGCGAAGCCTAGTAAGTGAAACCCCGCTGTCCATCCCTTTATACAGCTTTCCAGAGGCAGGATCCTCAAAAAACTTAACAAACGGGAGAGTTCGGATTTGTCCATGTACCACACAGGAGTCATACAATTGGTGCATTTGGTAATGGGTTTTCAAAAAAGAATCCTTCCAAATCACGTCGTCATCTGAAAAAATAACGATTTTTCCGCTAGCCGCTGCGATCCCTCGGTTTCTAGCAAAGGACCTGCCTCCATGGTTTTCCTGAAGCAAGATCAAATTCAGTTTATTTTTGTATTCTGCTACAACTTGATTGGTTTCATCTGTAGAACCATCGTCAACAAGTAACAATTCTGCATCATTTAAATTAAAATCCTGACAAACGGCAGAGGCCAGCATCAATTTCAGACGAGGCGCTTTGTTAAAGGTCGGAATCACTACACTAACGTTCATTTGTCATCCCCTGTTCCCGAATTTTCTGACAAAAGGCCGCTCCGACACATCCGCCATATTCGCATAGCAAATCATGTGTTTTCTGCAAATTTTTCCACATCTCTTTACGTGTATTACTGTGCCAGATTTCATATAAACTCATATCATGGAGATTGCCGATCACAGCTTCTTTAGTCCCCTTCATAGATGCACATCCATACACATCCAGATTGGTATCCACATAAATTTCCTTTATCATATGTAATGCAGCGCATTCATGCATTTCCAAAACAATATTTGTAGTATTGCTCAGACGCTGGTATATTTCTCTGCCCGCCTTACAGTCCAGATAATGAGGGTAGAGCTTGACATTTAAAAACAAATCATCCTGATAATTTTTAAAACGGTCAAGAATCCTGTTTAATTGTTCAAAGTATCGGTCACGGAATTTCTCGTCGTTTTCTTTTCTGCTACCGACCATTATGACTGGGGAATATTTGACTGACAGACAAGAATGCTCTTTTGCAAAGGAAAGCATCTGCGTTAGGGTATCCACATTATATTCAGTAACTGTGCAAGAGAGGTGAACGGGCAGTTTATCGGAAAAATGGTCGATAGTAGATACTACCTTCTCAAAATCAATGCCAATCCGCGTCAGCCGGTTCACCTGAGGGTCTACAGAATCCAAAGAAATATCTACGGAAAAGCCGCCGTCTATCAGCGCCTGTTTGATTTCTTCGGAGTCAATCATACCGTTTGTTGTTACATAAAATACGGGCAATCCGTTTTTTATCAGCGTTTTTTTATATTTCAGCTGGAATTCCTCCGGTTTGACACGGAGTTTGAGTAATTCCTTTAAATCTTCGAACAGATGGCTACCTGGTGTCTTCCTGAATTCACCAACACTTTTTAGAATAGGAACAATATCTTTTCTGATCAATGGCTCACCTCCCTGCAAAACTACAAATGTCGATCGGTTTTTTACAAACTGCTGGATGGTGTCCAAAATTTCCTGTCGGCTTGGTTCCTTAATTTTATTCCTGTCATATTCCCCTCTGCAACAATAGATACAACGCAGGTTGCAAGCATTGGTAATATCAAATACTGCCATTTTCTCATCTCCCTGTCCCTGTTTTCCATTCACAAATACCCTTTAATAATTGCCGTTCCTGCTCCATCACCCAGTCCATACGCTGAGAAATCCTGATAAACCCTGTATTGGTCCGCCCGTAACTGTATTTCATCAAGGAAAAGGTGATTTTATACCATTCTTTCACGAACTGTTCCAGTTGATCCACTGCTTCTGAGTACTCGTGACCAGCTCTCTTAAAAACATCCGACAGCAATTTACGGGAAGGGACCACAGAGTCAAACTGCAGCGCAAAGCAGATTTGCCTCACATTTTCCCGAATTGTCTGCGGATTATTTTCCGCACATTCTCGAAAATCCTGTAAGAACAACGCTATTCCTGTTCTCCCCGTTTTCAGATACTCTCTCAGTTCAAACAATAACTTTTCATAGTTTATTTTGCCACAACAGTTTTTTTAAGAAAGTCAGTCTCTTCTCGATTAAAGAAGTATACTTTCTTAATCGAATCCTCCCAACCGGATCTTAGCTCTTCTTTCCCAACCCATCCATGAAACTCGGATACAGGGTGCGTAGGAATAAAAAAATCATGGACATACAGTCTGTTCGATTCTACAGTGCTGACTGCAACACAATGCATATTGGAGCTTGTACTATGAAACGCGGCATGATAGGGGATTTTCCGGGAAAAAAGAGAGATTATAACGGGAAAACCCCTATCATTTTCTTGTTTTATTCTTTTCAAAAGCTCCGGAAAAGAATAATTCACATCAACATATTCAAAATTCAGACCATTCCTCTCAAAAAATACAGGATACAGTCTGCTAAAATGGTTTGTCAGCAAAAGGCCAGAAAAATCGCACTTTTTTTCTATCTGGTAATCCGTTTTTAGTCCATGCCCGGCTAAAAAAACATGGGCGCTGTTGAATCCCGGAACCAAAGCATTCAGGCAACCGGTAATGGAGGACCAGTGACAATGCACTCCTGGGCTATGACACGTATTCATTGTTTCAGGCATTTTCCCACCTACCTACCGGTCAGAATATTTTCGTTTTACATATTCAATTGCACCAAGTGCCACGGATCGAACTGCGTCACTTGGCGGAAGAATACTGCAGGCTTCTCTGGCTGGAAGAAGAGCGTAGTGATCACATACTTTCATTGCTTGGTCAAGATACCCTGGGTAAGTGATTGTTCTCCCTCCGACAATCAATTTGCTCGGGTTAAGTATATTGATAAGACCTGCCATAGCCATTCCAAAATAGGTGCCTGCAGTTTCAATCAATTGAACCGATTCAGACTCTTTTTTTTCAATTTTTTCAAGTAACTCTTGCGGTGTCAGGCCGGTTTTTCTCAGCAGTGCATTCCCTCCGCTCATATCGTCCTCATATTGAATTCCTGTTTCCGTCATAACCGGGAAGTATCCTACTTCCCCGGCAAATCCGATACTTCCGCCAAGCACTGTGCCGTCTATCGCAATTCCAGCAGCCGTCCCAGAACCCACCAATACTACAACCAGCACTTCATCATTCGGATAATTTGCGACTTCCGCATACGTTGCGCAACGCAGATCATTAAGCAGCCAGGCATCCATTCCATCAGAAAAATAGTATGCCGTAATTCCATTCAAATTTGGAAGCGTAACGGAATGGGCAACATACTGGTCACCTGACACCATTCCACTGATGCCAATCCCCATAGCATCTACTTTTACGGGCAACCGGGACAAAAATTTATGGATTTCTTCTCTCAGGTAATCAGGTGTGCATTCCTTGCCAGTTGGAACCGTATGTTCGATATATGTACCATCCACTGGAATGCACAGGTACATCTTGGTTCCTCCAATATCTACTCCCACAATGTTCATCGGAATCCTACCCCTTTTGTTATATTTGTTTTTTACTTATTTTATTGAAAATCTTATGATCTAAATTTACATAATCTTTTGAATTTCACAAAACTTTATTTAAAATATATAATATTTTTGCTAGTTTGTAAATATATTTTTAACATATCGACATTTTTCGACAAAAATTTTCTTTTCTTAATAAAATTCAATATTTTTATTGTACTATTTTGATTTTTGATAAAACCCTACATCGTAAATCAAATTGTGAAAAGACTGGATAAAAAATATATTCTATACAATTTATTATGTCTTGATATTTTAACTCTGAATAGCTTATTCTGGGAGCATTTTTTCATTTTGCTAAAATATCAATTTTCCTGAAAATATAAAAATCCATTAATCTTACCTATGCCATCTTTCATGATAGTCTAAAAGTTGAAGAAGCATGTAACATGTCACTGTAGTAATACCAGCCTCTGAAAACAAACTATTCCTTGTCCATCTTCGTCATTACTCTCTTTTATCCATTTCTTGGGCTTCATGAAAAGTAAGGTAAGAATCTCTGTCTTACCTGTTTTAATATTTAGGGAACGCTGTTTCATCCTGATATTGCCTATTACTTCACATTTTATATTCAATGTTGTTTTACCATCAAAACAGTAAATACTCTCTTTATCTGATATCTCTACAAATAAAGCTTTTATTAAAAATCATCACATTGTTTTATGAGAAGTAAGCATTCGCCAATTCATCCAAATTATGCAGTTAAAAATGAGCTTTTCCTGCCCTTAGACACTTGTCTTTTTATTATTTCAAATTAACTACTTATCCTAGATAAATAGCTTTTTTCTATGGAATACAGCCGTTTTTCTAAAATGTCATACAAAATGAACCCATGAAATCATATAGATATGAATCAATTACATTTTTAAATATAATGATTTTTGACCTTCCTTACTGTATATCATGATGTAAAAGAAGGGATTTATAGTACCTAACTAATTAATTTCTACCGTTATCTTTGTCGCTACTCTCCTTCCGAGGAAAAACGACGCAAACTTGCTCTACTTGCCACTGCATTTACTAAACTCAGAAACACGCTTGCGGTATAGCCACTCAAATGGATATCTGTGACTCCTTTTGCACCCACAAATAACTATCCGTATTCTGTAATATACTTTTCTATATCTACTTCTTGAATTATAAAACCTACTCCAGAAAACAAAAGTACAGAAACAATAAAGCGTCAAGCAGCTTGAAGCCTTTATTTTTGTTTTAAACAAAAAAGTACATATGGTGTAATATTTTTCAAAAATATTTTTTGCATTTTCTGATAAATCTCTGCTTCCATCCAATCTGAGAACTTCGCATGATAATGAGTCCAACCATTTCATGTGAAGGTCCTTGTTTGTGGATCCTCCACCATGATCATAGCTAGCAATATCATCAAAAAAACTGTTGATGTGATTGATACAAATCCCCACCATCCAGAACTCTGTTTCCAAATATTTTATGTTCCGGTTGATATACTCTTGTAACACGCACTTCTGGGGGCAGATAAATAAAAAAATGGATCAAAATATTCATGAAAGCTATCCATAGAACTAGCCATAACAAAATGATCTGTTTTAGGGATTACCTTCATGAGTCTATTAATTTTTTCTGTACGAGAGTACATAGCAGAAAAAGTAATTTCAGTATCTTTACGCCAGATATGGTCATCAATATCCAAAAACAGTATTTTTAGTTGCTGGGCAACAATTTTTCCAAGCGTTATTTTTCCCGAACCAGATGGTCCAAATATGATAATACCCTGTTTCAATTTCTTTTCCTCCGTGTTTATAAAATAAAAAATAGATACTAATTGTGACTCCCATCATGTCAAAATTAGTATCTATTCATGTTATGTAAAGAGGAACTGAAAAAGATGCCAAACTGTTTAGCCGAGCATAAATCAAAAAATAACGCTGAACCCAAAAACGAATTGGGTCCAGCGTCACGCTGGCGGAGATGTGGGGATTTGAACCCCAGCGCCGGCAGAACCGACCTACCGGATTTCGAATCCGGACCCTTCAACCACTTGGGTACATCTCCGTATATGTTAACTCGCATTCGCGAGGTTAACGCATTATTTAATTTTATTAGAATTTTGATTAGAACTCAGCGTGTTCTGAAACTGCTGGTATGTGGTAAACCCGCATGGTTAAAGGCTTTGTTAAGTTTTGACTTCTCAAAACAGCGCAACATTTCGAGTGCTGCACCTTCGACCACTCGGACAACTCTCCATCTTTGGATAGCCTATATAGTATAACAGTTTTGTGCAGGGATTGCAATCCTGTTCCCAATAAAAAACGGGAGACGAATTCGTCTCCCGTTTTTTTAATCATCGTTTTGTGTGGAAATGTAGTGCTTTGCATAGGTCTCATAGAGGTAGTCGACCAATGCAAGAATTCCGCCAATGACAGCAACAATCACCAAGGTCCACGTAAAAAATTTTCCAAAAGTACGCATACAAATCCAACCCCTTTTCTCAATAATCTACAACTTCAAAATCACCAAAGGATTCCGGCAAAAAAGCCGGAGTCTTGCTGTGTACCGGATACAAACAACCAAAATGTTCTTTTATTCCATCTAAGCGGGTAGAATAGAAATTTCCCTGGAAAACCACTCCCGGCTGCAGATCGGGAAACAAAAACTCCTTTTGCAGAAACTCATTGGAAAGTAAAAACTCCACTCCCCAATATTCCCCCTGCAAGTCCTCGCCCTGAAAGGCATGGAGATGCCGTAAAACGGTGGAATTATACTCTTCCACCACCTGCTCTTGTCGGCATTTCTGGATACAGGCAACCGCCCTCGCGTTGGAAGTAATCCTGAGATACTCTTCTCCCGCGCACACACAAACTGTCATGCAGCTGTCTTCCAACAAAACCCGGGGCTCCCATTCTTCACATCGCAATTCCACTTCAAAAGACCACATTCTAAGATAGAGGCCCTCAGATGGGACAAAACAGATTCTTGCCTGGGAAAAAGGTCGGTAAGCCCCCTTGGCAAAAGGATACTGTGTAAGTTTTGCCACCGGTAGCGTATCCCAGACAACCGGCGAGGATTGGATACTGACTGGAAACGGCATAACAGCTTCCTTCCTATCATCAATTTCTATCAATACTCTTAATAAAAGCATGGACTATTATTCTGCGGGGCATTCACTCAGACATGGAAATCCCCTTCTTTCTTTGATTATAACACAACTTGTCCATTTGAGAACCCTTAAATTCCTTAAACTTCTTTAAAGAACGGGAAGAAAACCCTTTTTTGAGTTGACATCTCTTTTTGGAGACGTCTATAATAAAGAAAAAAGGGAAGCCTTTTCCGATTTAGGAGGGGACAAATTTGCAAGATCCTGTTTTTCATAAATTACTTGGCGGAATTGTCAACGCACACCGCAAACATGCAGGGGAAGGACTTGCTAAAAATGGGTTGACCCGCGGGCAGCCCATGTTACTTGACATGTTGGTCAAATATGACGGATGCAACCAAAAGCTCATTGCGGAAAAGTGCCAGTTGGAACCCGCTACCATTACAAGCATTCTCACGCTGATGGAAAAATCCGGTCTGGTAGAACGAAGACCCTCGTTGGAAGATAAGCGCGTTGTAACCGTCCATCTGACGCAAAAGGGCCGCGACGCGCACCAGCGTATCAGCGAAGTGTTTTTACAGGAACAGGAAGAAATCTGTTTCTCCGGTTTTTCCCCGAAGGAACGGGAGGAAGCCATTGCCGTTTTACGCAAAATCCATAAAAACCTTACAGGGCACGAACTGGAATTCTGACTCAGGAAAAATCAGGCGTTGTACTTTAAGCGCCTGATTTTCTTATTTTAATCCCATTTTAAAGGGAGGAATACCACAATGCATATTTATGTGGATGCAGATGCCTGTCCGGTAAAAGATATTATTGTAAGGCTTGCCCGGCAGTATTCTGTCCCAGTGACCATGGTGACAGATACCAGCCATCAACTCCATGATGGATACAGTCGTATTATTACTGTGGACAAGGCAAGGGATAGTGCTGATCTTGCCCTTATCAATCTTGTACACTGTGGGGATATCGTGGTCACCCAGGATTATGGGGTTGCCGCTCTGGCGCTTTCCAAACACTGCCATCCTATCCACCAAAATGGGATGCTCTATACTTCTCAAAACATGGACCGTCTTTTATTGGAACGGCATCTTGGACAAAAAATGCGCCGCAGCGGAAAAAGAATACACGGGCCAAGAAAACGGACGCCGCAGGATGATCGAGCGTTTGAGTCGGCGTTTTGCAGCCTTTTGATTTCCCTATGCGGCCCCAGAAAGGATCTGAACATATGAATCTCACACTCTCCCAATTTCGGGAATTCATCCCCCAACGTCCTACTTTTGGCCTGTTTGGTTACCCAGTTGCACATTCCGTGTCCCCCCAACTTCATGCTGCGCTTTTTCAGCAGAATCATATAAAAGCGGATTACATTGCTGTGGAAGTCCCCCCTGATCAATTGGAGGAGGCTTTCTCACTGGCAAAAGAAAAGCTTTTGGGGTGTAATCTCACAATCCCGCACAAAATAAACATATTGCCTTTTCTGGATGAAATCGATGAGGACGCTGCGGCGCTCGGCAGTGTCAATACCGTCTTATTTTCGGCCGGGAAATCCCATGGATATAATACCGATATCGATGGGATGTCTCTTGCCTTCAAACGGGACAATCTCTCCCTGAGGGGAAAAGAAGTCTTGATTCTTGGTAATGGGGGAGTCAGTGCAATGGCTGCCTATCTCTGTGCAAAAAACGGAGCACGGGTTACAGTCTGCGCCAGAAATCCCAAGGGTCCGAAAGCAGAGCGTCTGTATCAGCTGCTCCGTCGCTGCGGCTATTCTATCAGGATAACGGATTTTTCCCATGTTCCTGAAAAAACACAAATCATCATCAATGGTACCCCGGTTGGAATGTCCCCAGAAGAAGGACACACCCCACTTTCCCTCTCCCAATGCCCATGGACACAATATGTCTTTGATTGTATCTATAACCCCAGACGGACAACTCTGCTAAAAGAGGCGAAAACAAGGGGAATCCCCTATCAAGACGGACTTTTGATGCTGGTAGGACAGGCCGCCAGGGCGCAGGAACTCTGGACAGGAGCCCACTTTCAGCCTGAGCAGTTGCTAGAAACAGAGCAGATGATTGCGGTCCAGTTGATGTTTAAGCGTCTACAGGAGCATTACCGCAGGGAAAACCTTGTCTTGTGTGGGTTTATGGGCTGTGGAAAAACCTCCGTCGCGAATCGCCTTGGGAGGTTCCTTGATATTATCCCTTTGGATACCGACCAACTGGTGGAACAGCAGGAGAAAAAGACCATTGCTACCATTTTTAAAGAACACGGGGAGGAAACCTTCCGGAGCCTGGAGCGGGAAGCCGTACGGAAAGCATCCTCCCAGAAAGGTACCATTATTTCTCTTGGCGGCGGCGCTGTATTAGATCCAAGAAATGTAGAGGTTGTCAAGCAAACCGGACTTCTGGTTTGGTTGGATACGCCCATTGAACGAATTCTAGAGGTTCTACGGGGCGATACTACCCGTCCGCTTGCCAAAGGAGGAGAACCCGCTCTGCGGGCAAGGCATGATTCCAGAACCCCCATTTACCGTCATGCCTGTGATCTCCGTGTCAGCGGCATTACCATTGAGGATTTATGCAGAGAAGTATGCGAATCCATATGAAAGGAGCAAAACTGATGAAAGCAATATCCTGGAATGTAAATGGGCTGCGTGCCTGTATGAATAAAGGCTTTTTGGAAAGCATTGCTTCCCTTGATCCAGATATTCTGTGCCTGCAAGAGACCAAGATGCAGCAGGGGCAGGCGGAAGTCCCCTTGGAAGGTTATTATGAATTCTGGAATTCTGCTGAAAAAAAGGGGTATTCCGGTACTGCTATTTTTACCAAAACCGAACCACTTGAGGTGAGTTATGGAATTGGAGTTGAAGAGCATGATAAAGAAGGCCGGGTTATCACATTGGAATACGATCGGTTTTATCTGGTCAACGTCTATACTCCTAATGCACAGCGTGAATTGACGCGTCTTGAATACCGGATGCAATGGGAAGATGCGTTTCGCGCTTACCTAAACTCACTCAAAGAAAAAAAGCCTGTTATTGTCTGTGGAGATATGAACGTAGCCCACAAAGAAATCGATCTAAAAAACCCAAAAACCAATCAGGGAAACGCAGGGTTTACAGTAGAAGAACGTGAAAAAATGACCCAACTCCTTGACAGCGGCTTCCTGGATAGTTTCCGCGTTCTATATCCGGACAAAACGGATGCGTATTCCTGGTGGTCATACATGTTTAAGGCCCGGGAGAGAAACGTTGGGTGGCGCATTGACTATTTCCTGATTTCTGATGACTTAAAAGAAAAATTGGAAGACTCCTTTATTTGTCCCCAGATTATGGGGAGCGATCACTGCCCTGTTGGAATTCTTATTTCCCTTTGACACAAATCTACAGATTTTGAATTGAAAATCTTTGTCTGTTATGCTATGATAGGGGTGTCTTAATGGGATATCTCCCCTGTAGGGCAGTTTGAAACACTTGCCGCTGGTAAAAACGGATGGTTTGCAATTTATCGGTTTTACCGCGTTTGACAGACAATGTTGTGACAGAAAGAGAAAGCGAGGAGACAGCATGCTCAAAGAACTTACCCAGATTTTCGGCGTCAGTGGACGGGAAAAGGAAATCGCCTCCTATGTAGCTGAATTAGTAAAACCCTATGTCGATGAAGTGAAAATTGACGCGCTTGGAAATGTCATTACTTATAAAAAAGGAACAGCTGCAAATCCGAAAAAAATCATGGCCAGCGCACACATTGATGAAATTGGCTTTATGGTTACCAAAATTACGGATGACGGATACCTGAAAGTCCGGGCTGTCGGCGGTATTTCCATGTACACTTCTTATGCAAACCGGATTGAATTCCAAAACGGCGTTAAAGGCGCGCTGATGACGGAAACAAACATTGCTGAAATTGGGAAAAATGACGTCTCCAAGCTCTATGTGGATATCGGAGCTACTTCAAAAGAGGACGCAGAAAAATATGTCCGCGTGGGCGATACCGCTCACTACGTTGGTGACTGTGTGGAGCTTGTCAGCGGGCGCTATATGAGCAAATCCTTTGACGATCGGATTGCCGCCTATATTTTGATTCAAAGCATTCAGCAAATCAAGGAATGCCCAAACGATCTGTACTATGTTTTTTCTACACAGGAGGAATTGGGGCTGCGCGGTGCAAGGGTTGCCGCACAGGGGATTCATCCGGATATTGGAATTGCACTGGATGTTACCACCAGTTTTGATACCCCGGACAACAAGGAGGGCAATGTTGTGCTGGGCGGAGGTGCTGCAATCAAGGCAATGGATTCCTCTGTTATCTGTGATGAAATGCTGGTAAACCAGATGGTGGAAGTAGCACAACGGGACAACATCCATTACCAGATAGAAGTACTTGCAGCCGGTGGAACCGACGCTGGAGCAATCAACCAGTCCAATGACGGTGTGCGCAGCTGTGGAATCAGTATCCCGAACCGTTATGTCCACGCTCCGGTCTCCGTTGTAGATATGGCCGATGTCGAAGCTTGTACTGCTCTTCTCACAGCGTTTGTCTGTGAAACTTTTGCGTTTTAACCAGTATCTGTTACAGGTGAATGCCTGTATTGATTTCCGACAAATAGAGTTAGGAAAGAAGGTATCCTGAGTATGAGATGTGGAATTTGTGAACGAATTGATATGATTAAAAAAGGGATGAATCCCTACTTTGTGGCAGAACTGGAAACTGGGTATGTTGTCATTGGCGACCACCAGTATTTCAAAGGCTACACGGTATTTATCTGCAAAGAACATTACTCCGAGCTCAGCGAACTGGAACCGGAGTTCCAAAAACAGTTCCTGGCAGACATGGCCCTGGTTGGAAAGGCAGTTTACAACACCTTCCATCCAGATCATGTCCAGTATGAACTTCACGGGAAAAAGGGTACCCATCTGCTCTGGCATTACTTCCCACGTGTCCATGGGGATACTCCGGAGGATGAAGGTGGCCCGGTTTGGTGGGTTCCCAAGGAGCAGATGTTCGACAACCTCAAACGCCCAACCAAAGAAGCGCTTGCCGATATGGTCTCGGCCATGCGCAAAGAACTCCACCTTTTACAGCACCCCGAAGAAGCAGAAGAAGAAGAACAGGTACAACAAGCGTAATTACAAAACCGGGCGGGAATATTTCCCGCCCGGTTTTTATCTTTGTACAACCACTTTACAAGACCCGTTGACGGCAGAAACTTTGTGTGCTACCATTTGGTTAGATTTTACTAACCTCATATTCCACAAAATAGACGGTAACCACTGTGAAAGGTAGGAGTATGGCAAACTTTAGATTTTAATAGGAGGAAGACAGCTATGACAAAATATACAGTAAAGGTTGATGGAATGCAGTGTGGGATGTGTGAAGCCCATGTAAACGATACTGTGAGGAAAGCATTTCCCAACGTTAAAAAGGTCAGTTCTTCTCATACCAAAAAGCAGACTATTATCATTACAGAACAGGCCATCGATGAACAAGCTCTGACAGAGGCCATTAACCAAACGGGATATACCGCGCTCTCTGTTTCCAGGGAACCCTATGAGAAAAAAGGCTTTTTCTCAGCACTTCGCAAAAAGTAGTGACTATTTTTCAAACCTCCCATTCCCAGGTCACAATGAAAAAGCATGGGGACAAATACCGGAAAGGTACTGTCCCCGTGCTTCCTTTTACAATGCTTTTTCTATTGCTGCGTCCCCTTATCATCTTCCAAAGAGGATTCCTGTACCTGTGCTTGTCCTTTTTTCTTTTTTAAACGACGTCTGTAGAAAATAATTCCGACAATCAACACACAGATTACAAGGACAACAAGTGCTATTTCCGAATAGACCCCCAGATATCCCACAATTTTTTCCCAAGAAGCACCGGCAAACACGCCCAGCCACACAAGGACAGTATTCCAAATAGCCGTACCAAGGGTTGTCAAAACCAGAAAGATCCCCGCATTCATCTTCATCATGCCCGCCGGGATGGAAATCAAACTGCGCACAATTGGGATAAAGCGGCAGAAAAAAACGGTTGCCTTCCCTTTCCGGGAAAACCATCTTTGCGCTTTTTCCACATCCTGCGGCTTCAGGTGCAAAATTTTCCCGATCTTTCCTGAAAGAATCCTCTCCAGCCGATCGGCATCCAGGATCCGTCCGACCCCGTAAAGGACAAGCCCGCCTAACACAGAGCCAACGGTTGCCATCAGGATTACCAGCCATACATTCAGCGAAGTATACGTAGTCATAAAACCGCCAAAAGTCAAGATCACTTCTGAAGGGATCGGCGGGAACACATTCTCAAGTGCAATAAGCAATGCTACCCCAAGGTATCCAAATTTCTCCATCATTTGAATGATCCATTGTTCCATATCCTTGTGTCCTTCCTAATTTGTCATTTTTCCTTAGCTTACCCAAAACTTCTAAAGAAACCCATAAGGGAATATGAATATTCAGTAAACAGAAAAGTATAAACGCGCCCGCATCAGCCGATGCGGGCGCGGCCTTTATCTTTAGCCCCGTATATCCAACAGATTCTGTTTGAGTTCGCCTTCAATCCTACGGAGTTCTTGCTCCGCGTCGGCACGCTTCTGCCGTCCTTCCTGCTGGATTTGAATGACTTCATCCAGTGTGGAAATCAGGTTCTGATTGGTCTCCCTCAAGGTTTCAATATCTACAATTCCCCGTTCGGATTCCCTTGCAGTTTCCACAGTTGCCATCTTCAGTGCCTGGGAATTTTTTCTCAGCAGCTCATTGGTCATATCCGTCACCTGGCGCTGTGCAGCGGCAGCCTGCTGGGAGTGAGCAATCCCCAAAGCAAGTACCATCTGATTTTTCCACAAAGGAATGGTATTGACAAGTGTGGTCTGAATTTTTTCAGACATCAGTGTATCATTCCCCTGCACCATACGGATTTGTGGTGCCGTCTGGATAGAAACCATACGGGTCAAATCCAAATCATGCAGTTTTTTCTCAAACCGGTCGCACATAGAAGCGAGATCATTGGCGGCCTGCGCATCCTCCGGAAGGCCGGAAGCCTTTGCCTTTGCCATTAGTGCCGGGAGTTGTGTTTCACGCACTTCTTTGAGCTTTTTCTGACCGGCAAGAATATACATGGATAATTCCTTAAAATATACCTTGTTGAGCTCGTACATCTTGTCAAGCAGGGCAACATCTTTCATCAGCTGAATCTGGTGGTTTTCGAGTACTCCGCAGATTTTCTGGATATTCACCTCAGCTTTGTCATATTTCGCTTTGAGTGCCGTCACTTTATTGGCAGAGCGTTTAAAAAAGCCGAAAATCCCCTTTTCCTCTTCCTCCACATCAAAGCTCTTGAGTTCCGTGACCAGTCCGGTTAGCATATCGCCGACCTCGCCAAGATCCTTTGAACGGACACTCTCCAGGGTATTTTCCGTAAAATCCGCCATTTTCTTCTGTGCACCGGAACCATATTGCAAAATCAGGTTGGAATTACTCAGTTCAATTTTATTTGCAAAATCATCCACCATCTTGCGTTCCTCTGCGGTAAGCATGCTCTCATCAAAAACTGCTTGTGCAGGGGACTGTGGCTGTGCTGGCTGGACAGCAGTTGTCTGCGCGGGCTGTTCCTCCATGGGATCCAATGTTAAAGTTGGAACCACGTCAAATTGATCGCTCATTGTCTAGTTTCCTCCTTATTGCGTAAAGCTTCATTGTAAGGGCTGGTTATCTTCCGATTGATCTCCTGTTTTTTCCTGTTCCGAGAATCCGCTACGCCGGAAATCATGCCCTGTCAAGCCCTCCTGGGCAAACATTGTTTCCAACACCGAGATATCCGCTGAAACATCCATCGCATCGTCTTCAAACAGTCCATCGAGCAAATTGGCAAACGCCACATTGATGGTATCCAATGTATCGCAGATTTCCCGTTTTGTTTGGTCAATATTTTCCCCCTGCAGGGATTGTTCTTCAAATTCCCGGTATGCGTTGACAAGTTTGAGCGTGGTGGGCAAGTAATACAGCATAAGCTTGCGGATTTCCGGCAGTTTTCCTGGATGGCGCTCAACATGCAGAAAAATTTTCCCGACAACGTCTTCCAGACGATCCAGCTTTTCACTAACTTCGACCCCAGGGATCGCCTCATTGGCTTCCCTAATCTGGCGGATGTATTCAAATCCTTCCCGAAGCATTTCATTGACTTCCGGAGGACGCTTGCGGTTTTCCGCCTCCGCCTTTTGACGGGCAGCCTCCCGTTGCTGTTCCTCTTTTAAATATTTTTGATACGCGTCATACCCAAAAATCAGGTTTTCCTTTTTCGAATCCAGATAACTGGGGGGAAGAAGGTGTTTATCCGCCATTTTTTGCATGTCCTTAATAACAAATTCTTTTGACCGGTTGGTTCCGGACGCCAGTTCCGCTACCGGACAGATGGTGCGACCCTGAAGAATTCCCCAGTATCGGCTCCCGCGCTGGAACCTTCCTCTGGACTTGGCGCCAGCCACAAAAGACACTCCCGCCCCACCTGCAAACAGAACCAGTGCAATAACATTCCCACTCAGGTCTTCCAGCATGGAAATAGGGGAAATCAGAAAATCCCCCAACATTGTCGCTAAAATCACAAAAAACACAAACGTACAAATCCCACCCAGGACAAACAGTCCCGTGCCCTTGGATGGGCCTGTTTTTGCTGATTTTGCGACCACCTGCGGTCTGCCCGTCTGAGGATATACAGGCGGCGTATTATAATTAGGATAGATGGGAGGGCGCACAGTCGGACGCACATGGGGCTTTACCCTTTGCCGGTAATTTCCCCCCGGATAAAAATTGGGCGGCTGATAGGGAGGCTGCTGGCGCATGCCCGCAGTAAAATTCCCAACCGTTTTTTTTACGCCATTTACTGTTTTCTGTACACCCTGCTGTATAGTGTCCTGGAATTGAGGAGATTGGGCATACTCCACCGCTTGCTTAACTACTTGATTGACCTGACGGCAGAGCTCCGAAACATCCTGTTCCTTCATGGATTCGTTCCTCCATTTCCCAGATTAATTCATGTGTTGTTCTTTCAACAGCATGTTAATTATTATATATCCTTTTCTTTCCCTTTATCAGGGTAAACGCTTTTAGACGACACTGCAAACCATTTCCGTATAGTTCTGTTTTTCCAAACGGTGTGTCTACTTTGCAGTTTATTATACCGTATTCTTTAGAAAAGCACAATGAATTTGACGTTATTTTCTAACAAGATGCATTTTGTTTTCCTTTTCAAAACAGAAAATCTTCTGTAATGAGCAGTGAATAAAGAACGCGCCTGTGCTATAATATTTCGATAGCTATGGTTATTTTATTTTACTTTCAAAAAGTGGTGATTGTTGTGGTAGAATTTTCTATAAAAGCTCGCCCTCTACTTGCATCTTTATTTGCCAATACAGAGGAAACCCTTGTCCTGTCCTGCTTACAGGGGCACATGGGCCGCGCGTTTGCAGATCGCCTGGAAGACCCCCGCTGTGCGCAGATGAAGTGACCCCCAAAAGTTAGACAATATTTGAAAGTAAAAATTGTTCAAGC
>ERZ1643246.2653-NODE-2653-length-16595-cov-4.062999_pt1 | contig 16595 bp, 17 predicted proteins | sample MGYA00579265_ERZ1643246 | MGnify/ENA primary metagenome ERZ1643246 (study PRJEB29033, sample SAMEA4952261) | chicken gut metagenome | biome: Broiler Chicken; feature: Gastrointestinal Tract; material: Caecum | place: Ireland | collected 2018 | study: Broiler... | reverse complement strand
TGGGACACTTCTGTTTGTAAGCTTCATGTTTCAACTGATGCGCCCGATTTATGATGCATTCCGGTATCATTATGATAAGAACCTGCGTATTTTAGTGATCGGACAGCTTGCAGTGGTGTTATTACATGGTATGACTGATGTTACCTATCTATGGATTCAAACGGGAATGCTTACCATGACTATTTTTTGCTTGCCAGGGATCATGGCGCCAAAGCAGTTCGAGACAGATGGCCCCCATGAAAAATAGAAAACGGATATAGAAAAAAGCAGCCGGTTTTCCGGCTGCTTTTTTGCGTGAAATCGAATAAATATTCAAAAATTAAAATATTCTTTCAATAAATTGCAATTGAATATTATTTGCCGGATAGTAACAAATCACAAAACATAAACAAATATAAATGCTTTATGTGACTACGCTTCATTTTGTGACCCAAATTAAATAAACGAACTTATTTTATTGATTTTTAAGTTTAAAATCGACAAAAAAGAGCGGGAATTATTGTGAATAAAATGTGACTAAACAGATAGATTTCCCCTTGGTGTTGTGATATCATATTAGGAAAATATAGGATGTGCCTTTGAAAAGGAACAGAAAAAATATTCATTTTGAAAATGACTTTTCGAGGCGGTAACACCACTGAGGAGGTAATACTATGAAAAAAAAGCAGAGCGGGCGTCGGTTCTCGCACGCACTGCTGGCGGCGTTAACGGCCTGTGCACTCATGCTCAGTCTGATAATGGCTCCGGTTTATGCAGTAAATGGCGGGATTGAGTACCCGTCTAAGGGCTATACCATTGAAAAGCTATCTCATCCAGATAGAGGAGAAGGAGAGGTGGACGGAATCCTGACAGGGGAAAATGAGGATCGCTCCCAGAGCTATGCCTGGTCAATGGTAGAGTACGGGGATGATATTTATATTGGTACCTGCTATAACCCAATCTACGGGATCTATTATCGGAATATCCTGAATATGTTCACAGGGATTTTTGGCGCTGAAAAGGCGAGCGAAATTGCGCAATCACTTGTGGATTTGATGTATGATGAAGCTTTTGACCACACATTGGTGGCGAAGGCCGCTATTATCAAAGTCAATAAGTACACTTATGAACCAACATTGGTCTATCGCTATGAAGAGCCGGGAAATAATATGTCCGGTTACCGCATGGCGATGGAGTTTAACGGAAAGCTTTATTTTGTCGGTTCAGGATACCCCACCGCATGCTTGCTGGAAATTGATCCGGAAAATGGGGATGCAGTGGATATTGTCTATGAACGTACTGTGGAGGATCGGTCTGTTGCCAGCGGAATCCATGGCCTTGCTGTCTTTGATGGCCAGCTTTTGATGGCAATTGCAACGGATCAAGCAGGTGCAGAAGACGGCGTTGCAGGCGCCCGTATTATTGCAAGTAGTGATCCCTCTTCCGATAACTGGGAGACAATTGGAAACCAGGAGGATTTCCTGGATATCCCGGCCTATTATATTCGTGATGGAATCAACGGGGGCGGATTATGGGAGCTCATGCCCTACAATGGTTCCCTGTATGTCACAGCAGTTTCTTCGAAAACCGATGCAGTGACAGGAGAAACAACCAAAACCGGTTTTGCCCTGTTTAAAGGGGATAAAAATGAAAAGGGGAATTGGAGCTGGAACCTGATTGCAGGCAATGAGGAGGATGGCGCACAATTGCCCTATGGGTTTGGTGTCAATGAGGCGACAACTTGCAATATGTTTGTCTATGACGGATATCTCTATTTTGGGGCCTATAACGATCCCATGTTGGATCTTGCTGTTATCCCGGCAGAAGGCAATTTTGAACGTCTGTATAATGACTTAGCAAGTGGAATCAATCTTTATCGAATGGATGCGCAGGGTAACTTTGAACTTGTTGGCGGCAAGCCCAATGAAGTTTTCCCAGAAGTTACCGGAAACCTTGGTGTGGGCCTTGGAAATCACACCAATCAGTATGTATGGAGATTTGGGGAACACAACGGCGATCTTTACATTGGAACATTTGATGCAGGCACATTGATTCATGGTTTTACCCAGTTAACAGACGGCTCTTTGCTTGGAATGACAAAAGAGGAATTCATCGATAGGGTCAATCAGGTGATCAAGGTCCTACAGGCGTTTCTCCGCCAACGCAGTGCCAGTGTGGACAGTGCGGATATCAGTTCCATGATTTCTGATCTTTCCAGTATTGTCAATGAAGCAGAAGGAATTTCCACTATGGCGAATGGAGAGGAAAAAAACCCTGTTGACCGTTTTAATGATTTTGTTGCCATGTATGAACGAATTTCCAAATGGTTGCCTTCATTTGTCACAGGACCAATTGATGAGTTTTTGAACAACAACACAGTACGCCAGTTTGTCTACTATTTTGGCGTAAATTATTATAGCATGCGCTCTGTTCCGGGCTTTGATATGCTCAAATCCACTGACGGCGTGAATTTTGAAACGATTACCAACGATGGTTTTGGCGATCAATACAACCATGGCCTACGTACTTTTGAATCCACGGATCAGGGGATTTTCATTGGTACAGCCAACTGCTTCTATGGTGCGCAGCTTTGGTTGGTTAACGATCAGACACAGGGGAGCCTCAATTCTTCTATCAACCCGACAAAGGTGACCTACGATGTCCAAAAACCAGCAGATGTGGAAGTGAAGATGAATCTTCTTGGAAACACCTTAGAAAAAGTGCAGTATCAAGGGAAAGACTTGCAGGAGGGGACAGACTATACGGTTAACCACGGTCTGTTGACACTCAGTAAGGATTTTCTGAATACTCTCAATGTATCTAGGACGCCCTATGACATTACCTTTGTCTTTTCTGCCGGGGAAAATGCTGTTTTAAAAGTGACCGTTGTTGACAGCTCTGAGAGTGAATCTTCTGGTTCTTCATCAGATTCTTCCGACGTCTCTTCTGATACTTCATCAGATTCTTCTGACGTTTCTTCTGATACCTCGTCAGATTCTTCCAACAACTCTTCAGATTCCTCCGCTCCTGATCAAGGAGAAGGTCGGCCTGTCGATCCATCTTCCAGCGGGAATTCCAATAACCCCACTTCTGGAACTGCAGATGGAACCAACACTTCCTCCAATAAGGATACGCCAAATACAGGAGATAAGGCGGCAATTCTCCCCATTCTCCTTCTCTCCGCTTCCTGTGTCGGTATTTTAGCCACTACAAATCGTGGACGTGGTGGAAAACGCAGATAAATAGGGTATTTTCAAAAAACAGCGTGCAGAAAACCTGCACGCTGTTTTTTCTGTGCCTTATACATAACCATATAACCCACGGACAGATGCTTCCCCCGAGGAGACCAGAACGCTCCCCTGTGCTGTTAGGACCTCCAAGGAGCCGTCCTCATGGATGGAAACTGCTTTTCCGGTCAATTCATATTCCTGATAAAGAACCCGCACTTCTTTTCCAAGTGTTATGCAGAGGCTAGAGTATTCTGAGGCAAAAGGTTGAAATCCCACAACTTTAAACTGGTCATATATTTTTTCCAATTCATCAAGAATCCGGCAGGCAAGAATTTCATGAGAAACAGAAATGCCAGTACACATTTGAATGGAACCGGCATACGGTAAGCCGCAGCATTGATAATATTCTGCCGGGGCATGGGTGTTGACTCCGATTCCGCATACGGCAAACCCAGTTGTTCCTGCCAGCCTGCTTTCGCATAAAATCCCTGTAATTTTCTTTTCCCCTATCAGGAGATCGTTCGGCCATTTAATATGAACGGCCACCCCACATAGGCTGGATACCGCCCGTGCTACGCCAATGGCACACAAAATGGGCATCATGCTCGCGTCTTTGAGCAGAGCGGGACGAAAAAGGACGCTCAGTGCCAAGGTGTCCCCACGACGCATTTGCCAGCTGCGTCCAAGCCGTCCCTTTCCTGCCGTCTGTTCCGCTGCAACCACTGCGGTCCCGTCTGGAAGCTCCATGGCATGTTCCTTGAGATAGTCGTTGGTAGAACCCAGAGAATCAAAGTATAAAAAATGCCGGCCTAATGTTTGGGTGTGAAGATCGTAAAGTTCCATGCCAACGCCCTCAGTCTTTCAGAGGCTTGATAACAGGGACAAGCTGTTCGGGAGTAAAATCAATGACTGCATAAGTGGGACCGCCGTTCTTGGGCATACCAATACTTCCGGGATTAACCAAATATATTCCGTCCCTATATAGAATATCTGGAATATGAGTATGGCCGTATAAAACCATATCTGCATGTTTTCTTTTACCAAGTTGCAGCAGTTCATCCTTGGTTTTTTTAGCGTTGTATAGGTGTCCATGTGTAAATACAATGGTACGGCTGTCTTTGATAAAAATATCCGTATCTTTGTCATCACAGGAGAGGTCGCAGTTACCTCTTACGCTTAGGATCACCTTGTCCGGATATAGGCAACGGATATCATCAAGTTCTTTTTTGCGATCTCCCAAAAAAAGAAAGCAATCTGCATCTGGCTCCAGTTCAATCACGCGGTTTAAATGATAAAAATCCCCGTGAGAATCTGATACTGCAACAATTCTCATAAATGGGTTGTCCTCCTTCCAACGCCCTTCTATTTCTTTTAGGGCTTACATAAAAATAATAACAGCAATAACTGCCCTTTGTAAAGTATGTGCAGGAATTGCCCATTTTGTAGCCAAAACGGAGGTTTTTGTATGGATTCTAAGAATAAGAACGCCCTGCTTGCCCTTGCTGCCAAAAAGCTTGGAACTACACCGGAAAAGCTGATGAACGATATTCAAAACGGGAAATACAATCATTTGCAGCAAACAGCTGATCCAAATCTACTCAGGACATTAAAGAATAATCCAAAAGCTTTGGAGGCATTGCTGCAAGGACAGAGTGTGGATGAAATTATAAAGAAGATTCAGAGGGGATGATGATGTGGACGACTTGACAAATCAGCTCAATGCGTTTTTGTCCAGCGAGGACGGAATGCAAAAGCTCCAGCAGCTCGCCTCCGCCCTGTCTTCTTCGGGAGGGAATCAGGGGGAGGGAAACAGCCAGGGGGGAGGGGGCTCTCCCTCCCCTCCCCAAAATGGACAGGGGAACAATATGCCGGATCTGTCCGGCTTGATGTCCATGCTGTCCAATTCTGGATTGGGATCCGCAGCAGGAAGTCAGAATCATTCGGGGGAGGCGGCGTCCAATCCTCTTGCCGGCTTGGATGTCGGTATGATTATGAAAATCCAGCAGGCCCTATCCGCTTACAATCAAGATGATAAAAACACGGTCCTGCTCAAATCTCTCAAGCCTCATCTTCGTCCAGAACGGCAGGGGCGGGTGGACGAAGCCCTTAAATTGATGAAACTGGTAAGCCTTTTACCGCTGTTTGTACAAAGTGGGCTGTTTGGTTCAGGAGGTGAACGCTGATGGCCTATTCGGATGCTGATATGCTTAGGATGCAGCAGGATGCCATCCGGCGCGTTCACGAAATGCAGCGCCGGGCAGCCCATGCGGTACAGTCTGGGGGACAAGTTTCCGTTCCCACAGGAGGACAGGGGCAGTCTGCAAGAAGACAGTCGGTTCAAAACCCATTTCAGCGCCCTATATCTCCCCCAGTTCCTATATCTGAACAGGAACACCGGAATACCCTTCAGCAACCGTCCACTCCCTTTTCTGGCATTAAGGGCATTCTGGATTCATTAAAAGGGTCCTCAGATACTATTTTAATTCTTGCTCTGTTGCTGGTTTTACTCAATAATGAGGAGCAGGATATGCTTTTAATACTGGCCCTGCTCTATCTTCTGCTATGAGGGCGGAAAAAGATTCTCCCAAGTGAGCTGGAAAAAGCTTTTGGGAGAATCTTTTTTATTTTACCCAATAGAGTTTACAGTCGCGTGTGCGCTCAAAATACCCGTATTCAATCAAATATCTACGCAGGGTTGCATAGTCCATATGGATATTTGAAAGAATTTCATTGATTTCATGTTCTGTATATTGTTTACCTCTTTCAAATTGTTCTGTAATTTTTCGCAAAACGGCGATTTTTTTCTTTTCCTTTTTGGGAAAACTTCTTAACCGCAGTGGTTCTAAGGAGAAAAAGGCGTCTTGGAGTATTTTCTCATTTTCTTCCTGGGTAATGACATAGCGTTCGTCTACCATTTTCGCCCCTCTATGGGGAGGTAGGAACTCATGGTTTTCTCTGGGGTTTTCACTATTTTTACACGCAATTTCCCACACAGCAAGAAAAAACTTTGCAGAGCGTGCGCGCTCCCGAAAAACAAAACGCTGGTGGCGTACTGTGGAGACAGCTATCCCAAGCTTTTCTGCAATTTCCTGATCTTTCAATCCCTTAGAAAACAAAATCAGGAGTTCCTGTTGCCGATTTGTCAGGGAGAGAGGGGAATCGCGAAACAACAATATTTGTTCCAGACGGTCTGGGTGTTGTGCTGAAATATGCTCTTTTACTGCGCGCTCAGCCGAAAAAAATCGTTTTCCAACAGCAAATATTTCCCCCTGTTCAAAACGGGTTCCGCATTCGGAACAGAAATAGGCGTTATAGTTGGAATCAAAATAGTACCCATTTACCAATTCGGTTAAAGAAAGTTCTTCTAACTTTTTCATAGTTATACCTTCTTTTCTGAGTTTTATAAACTATATTATAATAAATTTATAAAAAAAGTAAATATAAACATATATCAGTTTAGTACATGCTTGTGTTGTTTCGTATAGGAAAATAAAATAGGAGGAATTGTCTTGCGCAATAAAAATTTCACGAAATTGGACATTTGAGCATATTGTCTTGAAATAAAACTCGAAAATTGGCAAACCGTAGAGAAAAAAGCAATACCAACCCCATTTTAATTATGGTACAATAATATTAAATCTAGGAAAGAAAAAGAAAAAGAATGTGTAAAGAAAGGCAGGAACTTGGAATGAGTATATCACTGGGGGAATTTGTCAGTTCCCTTATACAAAATCCTGCTCTGGCCATTACAGTTTTGCTGACGCTCGGCGTCATCATGGTCAATGGTTGGACAGATGCCCCAAATGCAATTGCCACTTGCGTCTCTACTCGGTCTATGCGGCCAAGAGCAGCCATTTTTATGGCCGCGGTGTTCAATTTTCTTGGCGTACTGGTTATGACCATGCTCAATGCCACTGTTGCGGAGACCATTTATAATATGGTGGATTTTGGGGGAGATACTCACCAGGCACTTGTTGCGCTGTGCGCAGCACTTTTTGCCATTGTGACATGGGCAACAGCTGCGTGGTGGTTTGGCATTCCTACCAGTGAAAGCCATGCGCTGATTGCGGGGATTTCCGGTGCCGCCATTGCCCTGCATGGGGGATTTGAAGGAATCAATGGCAATGAATGGATAAAGGTCCTTTACGGACTTGTGCTTTCTACACTGCTCGGTTTTGCAATGGGATTTGCTACGGTGCGCTTGACAGAATTTTTTTGCCGTAACTTAAACCGGAATAAAACGACTCCTTTTTTCCGCTACGCCCAGATTGGAGGAGGCGCCGCTATGGCATTTATGCATGGGGCGCAGGATGGGCAGAAGTTTATGGGCGTATTTATGTTGGGTATCTTTCTGGCCCAGGGACAGGGGGAAGTCACGACTTTCCAAATCCCTATTTGGCTCATGATTCTCTGCTCTGCGGTCATGGCACTTGGAACCTCCATTGGGGGTTACCGCATTATCAAGGCTGTCGGAATGGATATGGTCAAGCTGGAAAAATACCAGGGCTTTTCTGCGGATCTTGCGGGTGCAGGCTGTCTGCTTATTTCTTCCCTGACAGGGATCCCCGTTAGCACCACTCATACCAAAACGACGGCAATTATGGGCGTAGGTGCAGCAAAGCGTCTTTCTTCTGTAAATTGGGGTGTTGTCAAGGAGATGATTCTCACCTGGGTACTGACATTCCCGGGCTGTGGGCTCATCGGATACCTGATGGCAATGCTGTTTATGAAATTGTTTTAACTTAGGAACATTAAGGAGGATATTATGGCAAGAGGAAAAAGAGATGAGGAGTATTTCAACGTATTTGTCCGTGCGGTGGAGTACTCCAGTGCGGCTTCAAGGCTGATGCAGGATATGCTTTCTGATTATCACCCAGAGCAGATTGAAGAACGGATGCACTCAGTCCATAAGATCGAACAGCTTGCAGATGATGAAAAACATGAAATGATGCGGATGCTGGCAAAAGAATTTATTACGCCAATTGACAGGGAAGATATTCTTGAACTCGCACATGAACTGGATGAAGTGACGGATCATATCGACGAGACAATGACCAGCTTTTATATGTTCCATGTCGCAAAACCTCGGCCGGAGGCACTCACCTTTGCGGATACGATTTTTGATTGCTGTACCGCCATGCACAAGGCAATTGTGGAATTTAAACATTTTCGCAAGTCTTCTACTCTGCACGAGGACATTGTTTCAATCCATACAATGAGGGAACAGGCGGATGCTTTGTATACAAAAGCAATTCACAATTTGTATTCCGGCTCTGCGGATCCAATAGAGGTTATTGTATGGACAGAAATTTTTGGACGTTTTGAACGCTGTAGTAAATCCTGTGAGGAAGTTGCGAAAGTGGTAGAGAGCGTTATTATGAAAAATTCATAATAATAAAATAGCAAAGCTAAAAAAGCCGCAGGATTTTTCCTGCGGCTTTTTTAGCTTTGTTTATAAAAGAATTTTGTCAATTTTCTCCTCTTCCCTGCGTACAAGCAAGCGCTCAATTTCTCCTACATAGGAAATATGGTAGTCTTTTGTTGGATAAACGGTTTCCGGTATGGTCTTGTCAACGAATTGCTCCGGATGAAAGGCGTCACGATATAGTTTGCGGCAGAGAAAGACGTAACTTGCCTCCTCATAATACACCGAATTTCCGTCAATGATAGGGGTAAAACCGCACTCTTTCACTTTGTCAACATCTCTTCCGGACAGGCGTCCTGCTGTTTCTAGGGATTTGTGGTAGTCCTCGTCAAAAAAGCATAAGGTAAAGGTATCGCTGTTTTCCATAAATTCATAGGTATATCGCTGAGGACGCACAAATACATTGACAATATTACGTCCCCACAGGACTCCAAAAGTTCCCCAGCTCACGGTCATCATATTGAAACCGTCGTCCTTTTTAGCACTTAACAGGCCCCATTTGTCTCCAATTAAGCGGAAAACATTGTAATCAAAATGTTTTGGATTAATTTCAAAAAATTTTGGCATAACAAATACCTCCTCAAAATATACTATGCGAAATTGCTCTTAAGAAGAGCGCTGGCTATTCTTCATCCTCGTTAAAAAAAGAAAGGTCGTCTTCTATTCCCACACTTTTGCTGAGTTCTTTATTTGTCCCGGAGATATTCCCGACGATTCGGACGCCGCCTTTTGTCGGTGCCAACAAAAAACCAACCAGAATTCCGGAAAGCAAACTGACGAGGGAAAGCAGGAAAACAGTACTTTTTTTCATTCGTGTTCCTCTTTTCTACTAATAATCTATTGTTTTATATTTCCTGAAAATTTGTAATTGAAAATAGGTCGTCCTTATGGAGTCTCAAAAGGATCTGAATAAAAATAGGGATAGTCCTTTAAAAACTTGCGAAGGACATATAATCACTGCTATGCAGTTATTATACCATAAGAAACGCTTGTAGTAAGCATAGGATTTGTAAAAAAATTTGGGCAAACTGCTAAATAATATGTAAAAATATTTCATTTATTCCAAGTTATTCTATAATTGATCCCATGGTTTTATGGAACGATAAGAGAAACTATGTTATGATACAAAAGAAAGGAGAGAGATATTTCTATGGATATCCTAGGACTGGTAAAGAAAAATAGAAGTTATCGTAAGTACAAAGAATCTGAGCCTGTTTCCAAAGAACAACTGAAAGGTTTTGTCAACGCAGCGCGTTTTACTGCGTCCAGCGTCAACCTTCAGCCTTTGCGTTATTTGTTGTCCAATGAACAGAAGACCAATCAAAAAATCTTTGCACATACAAAATGGGCGCGTCTGCTCAAGAATTATGACGGTCCAGAAATAGGAGAACGGCCATCTGCATATGTTGTTGTGGTACAGGACAAAAAGGTGGCGGAAAATACACAACGGTTTCTTGTGGATGTAGGAATAGTTTCCCAGACCATTCTGCTCGCCGCAGTGGAAGCGGGATTGGGGGGAATTATGATCCGTAATTTCGTTGCGGAGGATCTGGCACGTGACCTGGAGTTGGAGGAGCGTTATGTTCCGATGATGATCTTGGCGATCGGTGTTCCAGATGAGGAGATTATTCTGGAAGAAATAGAAGAAGGTTGTTCTACTGCCTATTACCGAGATGAAAAAAATATTCATCATGTCCCTAAACGCAGACTGGATGATATCCTTTTATAAATTATAAACATCCCCTGCATATACAATGCGGGGGATGTTTATACAATGAATAAATATAAACTATCTTACTTTTTACTTTTATAACTTCAATTTTATGAGTAAAATGAGATGTACATTGCAGATTTAAGGCGGATAATAAATAGGAACAGAGATCAATCGGCAGGATAATTTGGTGAAAGTAATAAAAAATGCATAATTAGAATATTTATGCGGTTATAGGGTTGATTTTTTAAAAAGAGAATGTATAATTATAAATACAGAAAGCAAATAAATTCATGATACATTCTCAGGAGGAATACACAATGGAAAAAAAGTATAACAAAGTGCTGCTGGCCTACTCCGGCGGGTTGGATACTTCTATTATTATCCCATGGCTTAAAGATCACTATGGATGTGAAGTCATTGCGGTGGCGGCAGATGTCGGGCAGGAGGCGGAACTCGACGGACTGGAAGAAAAGGCTATTAAAACTGGGGCTTCCAAACTCTATATTGAAGATTTGAAAGACGAACTGGTCAATGACGTTATCTTCCCATCTCTGAAAGCCGGCGCGGTTTACGAAGGAAAATATCTTCTCGGTACAGCGTTTGCAAGACCGATTATTGGAAAACGCCTGGTGGAAATTGCGAAGAAGGAGCATGTAGACGCCATTGTCCATGGCTGTACGGGAAAAGGCAACGATCAGGTGCGTTTTGAACTTGCTATTAAGGCTTTTGCACCGACCATGCCGATTATTGCCCCATGGAGAATATGGGAGCTCAAATCCCGGGATGAAGAAATTGACTATGCGATTTCCAAAAATGTCCCCATCAAATTGACCAGGGAAACGAATTATTCCAAGGATAAAAACCTCTGGCATCTCTCCCATGAGGGCCTGGATTTGGAAGACCCGGCCAATGAGCCGCAGTATAACAAAGAGGGCTTCTTGGAAATGGGTGTTTCCCCGGAACAGGCCCCGGATAAACCCACTTATATTACCATTGGTTTTGAAAAGGGAATTCCTGTTTCTTTGAATGGAGAAAAAATGGATGGAGTCACCCTGATCCAGAAGCTCAACAAACTCGGCGGAGAAAATGGAATTGGCCTTGCTGACATCGTTGAGAACAGGCTGGTTGGTATGAAGTCCAGAGGGGTCTATGAGACTCCGGGCGGAACCATCCTCTACGAGGCACATGATATCCTTGAGACTATCTGTGTAGATAAAGAGACGCAACACTTCAAACAGCAGGTTGCCCTCAAGTTTGCGGATATTCTTTACAACGGCCAGTGGTATACTCCGCTGCGGGAAGCACTCTCTGCTTTTGTGGATGAAACGGAAAAGAATTGCACCGGTGAAGTCAAACTCAAACTCTATAAAGGAAATGTGATCAACGCCGGAGTGACCAGCCCCTACACCCTCTATGATGAGGAGACGGCAAGCTTTGGCGAGGACGACAACTACAATCAGAACGATTCCGCGGGCTTTATCAATCTCTTTGGTCTTCCTATCAAGGTCAAGGCAATGTTGGATGAAAAACGCGGTATGAACAAATAAACACATCCTGAGAAAAGGACAGGGGAACCATAATTTTTGTAAGGTTCCCCTGCTCCGTTTTTCAAAATCACAGTTTTTATAAAGGCGGGAGCTGTAGATGAGCGAGAAGAAAATGATGTGGGCCGGCAGGTTTTCCAAACAAATTGACAGCAGGGTGAATGATTTCAATTCCTCCATCCCCTTTGACTGCCGGATGTTTGAACAGGATATCCGGGGAAGTATTGCCCACGCCACTATGCTTGGGAAGCAGGGCATTATCCCACAGGAAGATGCGCAAAAAATTATCTGGGGATTGCAGGCCATTCGGGAAGATATTAAAACAGGAGCGCTTCCCATTGATATGGAAGCGGAAGATATCCACATGTTTGTGGAAGCGGAGCTCACCAAACGGATTGGTACAGCGGGCAAGCGCCTACATACGGCAAGGAGCCGCAATGATCAGGTAGCTCTGGATGATCGGATGTATGTCGCCGACCAAATTGACGAATTGGTTCCACTTGTCAAGGAGTTTGTCAAAACCCTGTGTGAAAAGGCGCAGGAAAACTTGCATACGGTTATGCCGGGATATACCCATTTGCAGCGTGCACAGCCGGTTACGTTTGCCCATCACCTGATGGCCTATGCCGAAATGCTTCGCCGGGATCTGGCTAGGCTGAATGATACGAAGGATCGTACCCTGGAAATGCCGCTTGGCAGCGGGGCGCTCGCCTCCACCACCTACCCAATTGACCGTCAGATGGTCTGTGATCTGCTCGGATTCCATCAGATTACCAAAAATAGTTTGGATGGGGTTTCGGACAGGGATTTTATGATTGAACTGTTAAGCGCATTGTCCATCCTGATGATGCACCTCTCTCGGTTTTCCGAGGAAGTTGTGCTCTGGTGCAGCTGGGAATTTAAGTTTGTGGAACTTGACGACGCCTATGCAACCGGTTCCTCCATTATGCCGCAGAAAAAGAACCCGGATATCACCGAGCTGGTACGCGGAAAAACCGGCCGGGTATATGGCGATTTGATGACCTTACTCACGATGATGAAGGGTCTGCCCCTTGCCTATAACAAGGATATGCAAGAGGATAAGGAAGCGGTGTTCGACGCTATTGATACGGCAAAAATCTGTCTTGTCACTGTGATCCCAATGGTGCGGACCATGAAAGTCCTTCCGGAGAATATGAGAAAGGCCGCAGCAAAGGGCTTTATCAATGCTACGGACTGCGCGGATTATCTCACCAAAAAGGGCGTCGCTTTCCGAGATGCTTACAAAATCACCGGACAGCTGGTGGCGCTCTGTATCCAAAAAGATACGATTTTGGAGGAACTTCCTCTGGAAGATTATCGGGCACTCAGTGAAGTCTTTGAGGAGGATATCTATCAGGCTATCAATCTGAATACCTGCGTCAATGGCAGAAATGTGCCCGGAGGCCCGGCGCCCCAGGCGGTACAGGCCCATATAAAAGATGTTGAAAAATTTATAGAGAAATAAACTGTTTTACAATATTTCTATGTAATGATTGATCGGGAACGAGGGATGATGATGGAAACTATTAAAGTAGGAATTATTGGGGCTACTGGGTACGCAGGTGTGGAACTCATCCGCTTACTGCTCGGACACCCAAAAGCAAAAATCACAGCATTGTGCTCCGTGAGTTTTGAGGGAAAACCCATCAGTGAGATCTATCCGGCGCTGTATCAGATAAACGACGACATCCTGGTGGATGAGGACACCGTCATCGATCAGTGCGATGTGGTCTTTGCTTCTGTTCCGCACGGCGTGTCGGAGCAACTTGCAGTCAAATGTCTTTCAAAGGGGAAACTCCTGATAGATTTGGGCGCGGATTTCCGCCTGCATGAGGAACAGGACTATCAGCAGTGGTATCATGGCAGTTATCAGCACCCTGAAGCCCATGCCCATGCCATCTATTCCATCCCGGAAATCACCGGCGATGCAGTCAAGTCCGCACAGGTGATTGCAAACCCGGGCTGTTACCCCACCAGCATTGCTATTGGCCTTGCTCCGGCGCTGAAAAACGGCCTTATCTCCAAAAAGGGTATTGTCATAGACTCCAAATCCGGGGTCACCGGAGCCGGCAGGGGACTTACACAAAATACCCATTACCCGGAATGTAACGAGGCGTTCGCTCCATATAAAGTCGGCACCCACCGCCATACCCCGGAAATTGAACAGATGCTCTCTGAATTAGCGGGAGAAAAACTCACTGTCACCTTTGTACCCCATCTGCTTCCGGTTAACCGGGGGATTGTTTCCACTATCTATGCGGATCTTGCAAAGGAGATTTCTGCCCAGGAAATTCATCAGATTTACCAACAGATGTACGGCAAAAAGCAGTTTGTCCGTGTACTAAAGCTCGGGGATATCCCAAACCTGAAAAATGTTCGATACTCCAATTATTGTGATGTCGGTATCTTTGTGGATGATCGGGCAAAGAAACTGATTGTTGTCTCCGCCATTGACAATATGGTCAAAGGGGCAGCGGGGCAGGCAATTCAGAATATGAACCTCAAATGCGGGATGGATGAGGACTGTGGGCTTCACCTGGTGCCGCCAGCCATTTGACAGGGGAGGAAACCAGTATGGAATTTCAAAAGATAAACGGCGGTATTTGTGCGCCGCTTGGATTTACGGCAGCGGGAATCCACTGTGGAATTAAACCGAATAACCCCAAAAAGGATCTGGCGCTTATCTTCAGCCGTGTCCCTTGTAAAGCCGCTGCGGTCTACACCACCAACAAGGTAAAGGGCGCCCCGATTACGGTGACAAAATCCCACTTGGAGGATGGGCACGCACAGGCGGTCATTGTCAATTCTGGAAATGCCAATACCTGCAATGCGGATGGAGTCCAGAAGGCAGAGCAGATGTGTTCTCTTGCAGCGAAAGAGCTAGGGATTCACGCACAGGATGTCATTGTCGCCTCCACAGGGGTCATTGGACAGCCGCTCCCCATCGAGCCGATTGCCTCCCATGTGCGGCAGCTCACTGAGGCTCTGAGTGCAGACGGCAGCACCGATGCGGCGCAGGCCATCATGACTACGGATACCCGTATTAAGGAGATTGCAGTGGAGTTTTCTGTGGATGGAACTGTCTGTCGGATTGCCGCCATTTCCAAGGGCTCCGGGATGATTCATCCGAATATGGCGACCATGCTTGGGTTTCTTACCACGGATGTGAATATCAAAAAATCCCTTGTTTCACAGGCGTTGTCAAAAGTGGTAAGGGATACATTCAACATGGTCAGTGTAGATGGGAATACTTCCACCAACGATATGGTCAGTATCATGGCTTCTGGACTTGCAGGAAATAAAAAAATTAAAGAACAAGGTACCCCGGGCTACCAGGCTTTTTATGGCGCATTGATGGAGGTCTGCACCTATCTCGCCCGTATGATGGCAAAGGATGGGGAAGGAGCTACGAAACTTATCGAGTGTAAAGTACACGGGGCGTCCAGTGATGAACAGGCCAAAATTGTGGCAAAATCTATTGTCATGTCCAACCTAACCAAGGCGGCTGTGTTTGGTGCAGACGCCAACTGGGGTCGTGTCCTGTGCGCCATCGGCTATGCACAGACGGAAGTGGATGTCCAGAAAGTGGACGTCACGTTTGAAAGTAAAGCGGGAAGCATCCTCGTCTGCCAAAACGGAGCGGGAGTTGCATTTGATGAAGCACTCGCGAAGAAAATCCTGCTCGAAGAGGAGATTGTCATTGACGTCAATCTCAACAGCGGCAAGTGTGAAAAGACCGCTTACGGCTGTGATTTGACCTATGACTATGTAAAAATCAACGGCGATTACCGGACATAAATGAAAAGTGAGGGGAACGGACATGGAGATTTCTTACAGCGACAAAGCGCAGGTATTGGCGCAGTCGCTTCCATATATTCAGAAATATTACAACAAAGTGGTTGTCATTAAGTATGGCGGCAATGCCATGAAAAGTGAAGAACTCAAGCAGGCGGTCATGAGCGATATCGTGCTGCTGTCCCTCGTCGGTATTAAGGTAGTGCTGGTACATGGCGGCGGCCCGGAAATCAATGAAATGCTCACAAAAATTGGCAAAGAATCCCGTTTTGTCGGTGGACTGCGTTATACAGATGCAGAAACCGCGGAGATTGTGCAGATGGTGCTTGCCGGCAAGGTCAACAAAAGCCTGGTCGCCCTGCTTAAAAAACACGGCGGAAGGGCGATCGGCCTGTGCGGGATGGACGCTGGGATGTTCACCTGTAAAAAGCACAATGCGGGAGAGGATATTGGTTATGTCGGAGATATTGTGGATATTGATACGAAAATTATAAGGGATTCTCTGAATAATGGATATATTCCGGTGATCGCCACCGTCGGCTGTGATGAAGAGGGGAATGTCTATAATATCAATGCAGATACGGCGGCGGCGAGCATTGCCGCCGCCCTCCATGCCGAAAACGTCATCCTAATGACGGACGTCCGCGGCCTTCTCAAAGATAAAGACGATGAGTCCACCCTGATGCCGGAAGTCAGTGTCAGTGAAGTCCCCTACCTTATCAGTCAGGGGATTATTTCCGGGGGAATGATTCCAAAAATTGAATGTTGTGTGGAGGCGGTACGCCGAGGGGTCAAGAAATCCGTCATCATTGATGGGAGGATTCCCAATTCCATCCTCATTGAAATGTTATCGGATGCCGGAATCGGCACGATGTTTTATTAAAGGA
>ERZ1643246.2652-NODE-2652-length-16601-cov-13.578267_pt1 | contig 16601 bp, 18 predicted proteins | sample MGYA00579265_ERZ1643246 | MGnify/ENA primary metagenome ERZ1643246 (study PRJEB29033, sample SAMEA4952261) | chicken gut metagenome | biome: Broiler Chicken; feature: Gastrointestinal Tract; material: Caecum | place: Ireland | collected 2018 | study: Broiler... | reverse complement strand
TGCATTCCGATTTGTCGGAGTGACTGCCGAATTCGATGAAGTAGAAAACGGATGGTGCGGAGCCTGAAGCACATGCCGTTCATCTCAAAAAGTATTTCAGTGCCTCATCCTCGTCCGTTTTCGGACCTTATCCCATCAGCATTCAGTCCAACAAATTCGAATTTATATTTTCAACACTTTTCGGGTCAGTTTCCGGTCATCTTCATCTGCATTTCTGTAATGTGTCAGAAGTTCCACCTCATCTTTTGTCAGATATATCGTATCAGCGGTTTCTACTTCCATCCCAATATAATAAGGACCGGAATTTTGATTGATAACACCCGTTCCGGTACAGGGCTGCAAAATGAGCTGCTCGAGTGTGACGTGATAGATATCCGCAATCCGGATCAGAATGTCCAGGTCAGGGATTCGTTTACCTGTCTCGTAATTGGAGTATGCCTGCCGTGAAATATTCAGTTTATCGCTGATCTGTGTCTGTGTATAGTTATGATCGGTCCTCAGACGACGTAAATTTGCCGCCAGCTGGATATTAGCCACGGAAACACCTCCTTTTACAGGAAACTACAAAAATTCTCCATCATTATATCAATATTTCCTGTAAATAAGGCGTTATGCAACAGAATGAGTAATTCAATAATATAAGCAACAAAACGTTGCCTTGTGTTATTAGGTGAAACAGAATGACTATATCCGGCTTAATGTGCTGTTGTGGTAGAGAGAGGAATATGTTACATCTTCTCCAAGCCATTCAGGCGGCTGGTAGCCCCGGGCTGTCTCCTCATCGGGAAATTCAATCTCTGCGATGACAAGAGGGGCAAGATCCCCTTCGAAAATATCCAGTTCCAGCTTCAGATTGTCTTCAAGCGGGATCACATATCTTTTTTTAGTGATGATCCGCCCATCCGCCTTTGCGAGCAGATGTTCATAACCGGACTTTGTGAGTGGCAGGTTGTATTCTTCACGTACCATGAGACCTTTTGATTTATATGTCAGAAAATATTCATCGTTGTCCCTTCGGATGCGCACGACAGGTTCTGTGCAGAGATACCCCTGTTCAATCTGACGGCAGGGATAATCTTTGGGATGAAACGGAAGATGCTCCATATCCGGCAGGAATTTGCGTTCAATTTCCATATGATTTCCTCCTGACTGGCTGCAGGCTTTACAGCCGTAATGATTGTGATGTACTGATGATGTTCCTGGTACCTATTATAATTGAAACGTATTGTATTTCAACAGAAAATGTGATAGGTTTATATTATCTTAAGCGGCAGGCGTTTCGCCGGATCTTATGCCGCCAGAGATTCTGGTAGTTCTTTGCCTCGCACATTTCGGGGGCGAAAATCAACCGCTTGTAACTGTTGGATACATTCGTTATAATGAAGAAAGGAAGAAGTCTATGAAAAATGAACTTGCCGGAGATCTTGCTCTGGCGGAAGGAAAAAGCCAGTATGATACATACTGTAAACGGATTCTGGCAAACAAGATAATTCTCGCATGGATACTGAAATATGCCGCTGAGGAATTTAAAGATATGCCGATCAGTCAGATCAAGACCTGCATCGGCAGTGATATCCGCATATCAGAAGTCAGTGTCCTGCCCGGCAGAACGAACCTGCGCGAGCCGGAAAAAATCACAGGGGAATCCGAAGCGGATTCAGTGCCGGGAGAAGGAGAGCTTAGGTATGATATCCGGTTTTCTGTATATTATGCCCGACAGAAAGAAAGGATTAAACTAATCATTAATGTGGAAGCTCAGAAGGAATTCCGTCCGGGATATTCGCTTACAACGAGAGGAATATTTTACGGGGCGCGGATGATTTCAGCGCAGAAAGGGATTGAATTTACCGGAAGAGATTACGACAATATCCGAAAGGTGTACAGCATATGGATCTGTATGAACGCGCCGGACTATATTGGCAATGCTATTTCGTATTATCATATCCAAAAAGAAGACACTATCTCGGGAATTCCAGATAAAAAAGAAACTTATGACAAGCTGACAGTTGTCACGATCTGCCTGAATCCCAGATCCGAAAAGGGCAACCGGCTGACGAAGATGCTGGGCGTTCTGCTGGCACCGGGGATTAAGGCAAAAGCCAAGATACATCAATTGGAGAATGAATTCGATATACCGATGGAAAATGATATGGGAGAGGAGTTGAACCAGATGTGCAACTTGAGTGATTATGTGGAAGAAATCGGAATAAAAAAGGGAATAGAGAAAGGAAGAGAAGAAGGAATCGAGCAGGGCAGGGAACAGCTTTTAACTCAGCAGGTGCTTAAAAAGCGGTCTAGAGGGAAGACGATTTCGGAAATAGCCGGGGAGTTGGAATCAGATGAGGATACGATTTACAGAATATTAGAGAAAATCGATCAATGATATAATCATAATGAAAACAGGAGGTATCAAGAGATGAAGAAAGTATGTGTTTTTCTCGCAGATGGATTTGAGGAGATCGAAGGTCTGACAGTTGTGGATATCCTGCGCAGAGCAGGAGTTGAGACGGAGACCGTATCAGTAATGGGAAGAAAGCAGATCAATGGTTCTCACGGGATCATCGTGGAGGCAGACAAACTGTTTGAGGAAGCAGACATTACAGGGGCAGATATGCTTGTACTGCCGGGAGGAATGCCGGGCACACTAAACCTGAAAGCCCATGAAGGTCTGAAAGAGCAGATCCTCTCATTTAACAGCCAGGGAAAATATCTTGCGGCAATCTGTGCTGCGCCCACTGTTTTGAGTGAACTGGGCCTTTTAAAAGGGAAAAAGGCATGTGCATATCCGTCCTTCGAGGAAGTGCTTGACTGCGGTGAGGTCCTGAAAGTTCCGGCTGTCACGGACGGGAATATTACGACCGGCAGGGGAATGGGAGCGGCAATTCCGTTTGCACTCAGACTTACAGCAATCCTCTGTGGAGAGGAAAAGGCAGAAGAAATCAGAAAATCTGTTGTATACGAATAAAATACTGGAAATGTGCGGTTTTATGTGCTATACTATTTCAATGACTGCAAAGGTATGTCCTGATATATTTTTAAAGTGAAAACGGGGCAATTTTGAACTTTGCGCATGCAAGGAGGAAGAAAATGAGTTTACAGGTAGAAAAATTAGAACATAATATGGCAAAGCTGACGATCGAGGTGTCAGCAGAGGATGTGGAGAAGGCACTTCAGGCAGCATACCTGAAAGAGCGCAGCAAGATCAGCCTCCCGGGATTCCGTAAAGGCAAAGTGCCGCGTCAGATGATCGAGAAGATGTACGGACCGGAAGTGTTCTATGATGAAGCTGCAAATCATATGATATCAGAGGCATATGGAAAAGCTTATGACGAGTGCGAGCTTGAGATCACATCACAGCCGAAAGTTGAGATCACACAGCTTGAGAAAGGAAAACCGTTTATCTTTACTGCAGAAGTAGCAGTGAGACCGGAGGTAACACTCGGTGAATATAAAGGACTGAAAGTGGATAAAGTCTCTACGAGAGTAACACAGAAAGAAGTTGACGAGGAAATCGACAAAGAACGTGAGCGCAATGCGAGAACAATCGATGTGACAGACAGAGCTGTTCAGGATAAAGATCAGGTAACACTTGACTTCGAAGGCTTTATCGACGGTGAAGCTTTTGAAGGCGGAAAGGGAGAGAACTATCCGTTGACAATCGGATCCGGTTCCTTCATTCCGGGATTCGAGGATCAGCTGATCGGCGCCGAGATCGGCAAGGAAGTGGAAGTAAATGTGAAATTCCCGGAGGACTATCAGGCGAAAGAGCTTGCCGGAAAAGATGCTGTATTTAAATGCACAGTTCACGAGATCAAGGCAAAAGAGCTTCCGGAGCTGGATGACGAGTTCGTTTCTGACGTTTCTGATTCAAGCGAGACAGTAGATGACTACAAAGCTGAAGTAAAAGCTAAGATCAAAGAGCGCAAGGAAAATGAAAGAAAACAGAAGAGAGAAGACCAGTCAGTTGAGCAGGCTGTTGCCAATGCAGAAATTGATATTCCTGAGCCGATGATCGACCTTCAGGCAAGACAGATGGCTGATGATTTCGCACGCCGTATTATGCAGCAGGGTATGAGCCTGGAGCAGTACTTCCAGTTTACAGGACTGAACGAAGAGAAGATGATGGAAGAGTTCAGACCGCAGGCTGAGAAGCGCATCCGTACAAGACTTGTACTGGAGGCAGTTGTGGCTGCAGAGAACATTGAAGTGTCAGATGAACGTCTGGAAGAAGAACTTCAGAAGATGGCAGATGCTTATCAGATGGAAGTTGACAAGCTCAAAGAATTCATGGGCGACAATGAGAAGAAACAGATGAAAGAGGATATTGCAGTTCAGGAGGCAGTGACACTCATTGCAGATGCGGCAGTAGAGGGTTAAGCAGATTGATCGGAAAGGTGTGCCGCATGGTGCACCTTTCAGCACTTTTATTAAGAAAGAAGGCATAATTTATGAGTTTAGTACCTTACGTGATTGAGCAGACAAGCCGCGGCGAGCGGTCCTATGATATCTATTCAAGACTTTTAAAGGAGAGAATCATCTTTCTCGGTGAGGAAGTAAATGATGTGTCAGCCAGCGTGGTAGTGGCACAGCTCCTTTTCCTTGAGGCGGATGATCCGGATAAGGATATCCAGCTTTACATCAACAGCCCGGGCGGATCTGTTACGGCCGGACTGGCGATCTACGATACAATGCAGTATATCAAGTGTGATGTGTCTACTGTGTGTATCGGTATGGCTGCAAGCATGGGCGCGTTCCTGCTTTCAGGCGGTAAGAAAGGCAAGAGATTTGCCCTGCCGAACGCAGAAATCATGATCCATCAGCCGTCCGGCGGCGCACAGGGACAGGCGACTGAGATCCAGATCGCAGCGGAGCATATTCTCCGTACAAAACAGAAATTAAATGAGATCCTGGCTGCAAATACAGGCCAGTCTCTCGAGACGATCAAAGCCGATACAGAGCGTGACAACTTTATGTCTGCAGAAGAGGCAAAAGCATACGGTCTGATCGATGAAGTGATCGTAAACCACTAAGACAGCGGTATGAGGTGAAAGAATATGGCAGGAAAAATGATGGATGATATCGTGAGATGCTCATTCTGTAACAAGACTCAGGCGCAGGTGAGAAAACTGATCGCCGGACCGAACGGCACATATATCTGTGACGAGTGTATCGGTATCTGTTCGGAAATTATTGAGGAAGAACTGGATTATAATGATGACAGGGCATTTGATGATATCAATCTTCTGACACCGGAGGAGATGAAAGCCTTTCTTGACGATTATGTGATCGGACAGGATGAGGCGAAAAAAGTTCTTTCAGTGGCAGTGTACAATCATTATAAAAGGATCATGGCGGAGCAGGATCTCGGTGTGGAGCTCCAGAAGAGTAATATTCTCATGCTCGGGCCGACCGGCTGTGGAAAGACACTGCTCGCCCAGACACTTGCCAAGATCCTGAACGTTCCGTTTGCCATCGCGGATGCCACCGCGCTTACAGAGGCAGGATATGTAGGAGAAGACGTTGAAAACATTCTCCTGAAAGTAATCCAGGCGGCAGACGGCGATATCGAGAGAGCGGAACACGGGATCATCTATATTGACGAGATTGACAAGATCACAAGAAAATCAGAGAATCCGTCTATCACAAGAGATGTCTCCGGAGAGGGTGTGCAGCAGGCACTTCTTAAGATCATAGAGGGAACCGTTGCATCGGTACCGCCGCAGGGCGGAAGAAAGCACCCGCATCAGGAGCTGATCCAGATTGATACAACAAATATCCTGTTTATCTGCGGCGGAGCTTTTGAGGGAATCGATAAGATCATTGAGACCCGTCTTGACAGAAAGTCTATTGGATTTAATGCTGAGATAGCGGAAAAGCATGAATATGATATGGATGTCCTGCTTCATGAAGTACTCCCGCAGGATCTTGTGAAGTACGGACTGATCCCGGAGCTGGTAGGAAGACTTCCGGTCACGGTTTCGCTTGATCTTCTGGATAAGGAAGCTCTGATCCGGATCCTTACAGAGCCGAAGAGCGCGATCGTCAAGCAGTATCAGAAACTTCTGGAGCTCGACGGAGTAAAACTCGAGTTTGACAAAGATGCTCTTACAGCTATAGCAGAGACAACTCTGAAACGCAAGACAGGAGCCAGAGGTCTGCGTGCCATCATGGAAAAGATCATGATGGATACAATGTTCCGTGTCCCATCGGATGAGACGATCAAAGAGTGCCGCATCACGAAGGAAGCAGTGCTCGGAACAGGAGAACCGTTATATCTGCGCGATGGGGAGGAAAGGAGATCATTCCTGACATCCGAAAGTGCGTGACAGCGGCAAATAGAGAGAAAAGCTATATATAGCTTTTATACAGAGAAGATATGATACGGTAGAGATACAGCCGTGGGGCGGGTGCAGTGGTAAATCCCATGTGCACCCGCCTTTTACCTTATTATACCGGAAAACATTGACTACAGGAGGAGATGAAATGGACAACGAGATAAAGAGTCTGCCCATGGTAGCTCTCAGAGGAATGACGATCATGCCGGAGATGGTCGTGCATTTTGATGTGAGCAGAGAGCGTTCCATCGCTGCGGTCCAGGAGGCAATGGTAGAAGAGCAGAAGATATTTTTGACAGCCCAGAAATCCATTGATACCGAAGATCCGGGAGCCGAAGATGTATATGAGATCGGAACAGTAGGAACGATCAAACAGATCATTAAGCTGCCGAAACACATCGTAAGGGTTCTGGTATCAGGTGAGGTAAGGGGCCGATTAAAGGAAATCGAGTATAAAGATCCGTATCTCCGCGCCCAGGTGGAGATCATTGACGATGAAGAGCTGACCATACCGGATGACCTTAACGGTGAAGCCATGGAGCGGGGGCTGAAGGACATGCTGGTGGAATATGCCGCGAAGAACGGGAAGATGTCCAAGGAATCCATAGCCCAGCTTTTAGACATTAAAGGAATCAAAAAGCTGGTTGATGAGATCGCGGCAAATATTCCTCTTTATTATACGGATCGGCAGGAAATACTGAATGAGACGGATTTCTGGAAACGGTATGAGAAACTTTGTTTTAAGCTCGTCAACGAAGTCCAGATCATGAATATCAAAGAGGAGATCCAGAAGAAAGTTAAGGAACGGGTAGACAAGCATCAGCGGGAATATATTTTAAGAGAGCAGCTGAAACTTATCCGGGAAGAGCTGGGAGAGGATTCCACGATATCAGATGCAGAGGAGTTTGAAAATTCTCTGAAGAAGTTAAAGGCTCCAAAAGAAGTAAAAGAGAAGCTGCAGAAAGAAATCAACCGTTTTAAGAGTTCCCTGAATTCTCCGGCAGAGAACGGAGTGATCCGCACTTATATCGAGACACTCCTTGAGATGCCGTGGGACAAGGCGGCAAAAGATAATAATGATATCGAGTATGCGAAAAAGGTACTTGACGAGGATCATTACGGCCTTGAACAGGTCAAGGAACGTATTCTGGAATTTCTCGCGGTGCGGACTCTGACAAAGAAGGGCGACAGCCCGATCCTTTGTCTTGCAGGACCGCCGGGAACCGGAAAGACTTCCATCGCGAAGTCTCTGGCCCGTGCAATGAAGAAACCTTATGTGCGTATCTCTCTGGGCGGCGTCCGGGATGAGGCTGAGATCCGCGGCCACAGGAAGACTTATGTAGGAGCAATGCCGGGAAGAATCGCAAACGGTATCCGGACTGCCGGAGTGAAAAATCCGGTCATGCTCCTGGATGAAATTGATAAAGTCAGCACAGACTATAAGGGAGATACATTCTCGGCTCTTCTGGAAGTGTTGGACAGTGAGCAGAACAGTAAATTCAGGGATCATTATCTGGAAGTGCCGCTGGATCTGTCGGAAGTAATGTTCATCACTACAGCGAACACCCTGCAGACAATCCCGAGACCGCTGCTCGACCGTATGGAAGTGATCGAGATCAGCAGTTATACGGAGAATGAGAAACTGCATATTGCTCTGGAACATCTGATCCCGAAACAGCTGGAAAAGCACGGCCTTACATCAGACCAGCTCACCTTCAGTAAACATGCGATCTGGAAAATGGCGCGCAATTATACGAAGGAAGCGGGAGTGCGCCAGCTTGAGCGGGAGATTGGGAATGTGTGCAGAAAAGCAGCAAAAGAGATCCTGACGACTGACCGGAAGAAGATCAGTGTGACAGACCGCAATATCCACAAATTCCTCGGAAAAGAGAAATATACATACCAGATGGCGAATCCGGCTCCGGAGGTCGGTATCGTGAGAGGTCTGGCATGGACAAGTGTGGGCGGAGATACGCTCCAGATCGAAGTAAATGTGATGCCGGGAAGCGGCGAACTGATGCTGACCGGACAGCTGGGCGATGTCATGAAAGAATCTGCCAGGGCAGGAATCAGTTATATTCGTTCTGTCAGCAGTAAATACGGCATAGCGGAAGACTTTTTTGAGAAACATGACATCCACGTGCATATACCGGAAGGAGCAGTGCCCAAAGACGGACCGTCCGCCGGCATCACCATGGCGACAGCCATGCTGTCTGCAGTGACAGAGAAAAAGGTCCGGGCAGATCTCGCAATGACAGGTGAGATCACGCTTCGCGGACGTGTGCTGCCGATCGGCGGACTTAAGGAAAAATTGCTTGCAGCAAAGAGCGCCGGGATCAGGACAGTGCTCGTGCCGAAAGAAAATGTGGCAGATGTGGAAGAACTCTCTTCCGAGATCACAAAGGGATTAGAGATCATACCGGTAGAGAATATGGATGAAGTGCTGGAAAAAGCACTGACAGGAGAATGATATGGTAATCAGAAGTATTAATCTGGAGACAGTGTGCGGAGTCACAAGCACACTGCCTGTAAATGATAAACCGGAAGTCGCATTTGCGGGAAAGTCGAATGTAGGAAAATCTTCCCTGATCAATGCACTCATGAACCGGAAGTCCTATGCACGTATTTCGGCAACACCGGGGAAAACGCAGACGATCAATTTTTATAACATCAATGACGAACTCTATCTGGTCGATCTGCCGGGATACGGGTATGCCAGAGTCTCTGAAAAGGAGAAAGAACAGTGGGGGAAGATGATCGAGCGGTATCTGCACAGCTCCTCACAGCTTAAGGCAGTGTTCCTGCTCATTGATATCCGGCATGCGCCTTCCGCTAACGACAAGATGATGTACCAGTGGGTGATCGAACAGGGATACCAGCCGGTCATCATTGCGACCAAGCTTGACAAAATAAAACGCTCTCAGGTACAAAAACATGTTAAAATGTTGAAGGAAGGTCTTGCACTTGTCCCGGGGACAAAAGTAATTCCGTTTTCATCAACGACAAAACAGGGACGGGATGAAATCTGGGAACTGATCGAGACAGAATGTTTTGGAATAACCGTGGAGGAACAGGATGGAGAATAATCGTCCGTACTGGCAGGTAGCATTACGACTGCTGTTCAGTCTCCTTGCCACCGCCGCATTTGTGATCATTGGCTGGAATCTGCTGCGGTTCCTTATGCCGTTTGTTATAGGATGGATCATTGCAGCTATCGCGACGCCGCTCGTTAACTGGCTGGAAAAGCGCTTGAAGATCGTGAAAAAGCTGGGGTCGGCCCTTATCGTTATATTGGTGCTCGCTGCTATTATACTTGCGCTTTATTTCGGGATCAGCCGGCTCGTGTTGGAAATCAGAGATCTGATCCAAAACTTTCCTGAGATGTATGCGCAGCTGGAGACAGGTTTAAGACAGATCGGAGATACGCTCTCGGGCATTTTCGAGCGTCTGCCATCGGGAATCCAGAACGGCTGGAATACTGTAGTGGAGAATCTGGATCAGTATATGGGAAATCTTGTATCGAATATTAGTGAGCCGACTATGACTGTGGCGGGAAATATTGCCAAGCAGGTGCCGTCTTATCTGATCGCTTTTCTTGTCTCGGTACTGTCAGCATATTTCTTTATCGTACAGCGCGAGGAGGTACTGAATTGGATGAAGAAAGTGTCACCCGAATCCATACAGAAGCGGATGACACTTGTGATCGACAATCTGCGTTATGCCGTGGGAGGCTATTTTAAGGCTCAGTTTAAGATCATGGCGATTGTGTTTGTGATACTTCTTGTCGGTCTTGGCATACTTGGGACAGGATATTTTGTCCTTGTTGCATTTTTGATCGCATTCCTTGATTTTCTTCCGTTTTTCGGCACAGGGACAGCGATGATCCCGTGGGCAGTCTATAAATTCTTTATGGGCGATTATAAAATGACGGTTGCACTTATAGTGATCTATGTGATCACACAGGCGGCCCATCAGCTCCTTCAGCCGAAACTCGTAGGCGACAGCGTAGGGCTGAATCCGCTGGTTACACTTGTCCTGCTTTATATTGGTTATCGTATGGGCGGTATTCTCTGGATGATTCTGGCAGTGCCGATCGGTATGGTGCTCATTAACATGTGCCAGGCAGGGGCGTTTGACTATATTTTCGACGATGTGAAGATATTGGTGGACGGGATACTGGGGCTGAAGGAAGAACCAAAAGAACATTGAAAAAGCAGTAAGGGTATGGTATTATGATTAAGGGTGAAATTCCCCGTATATTTTAGCAGTAAAGAAAGAATATTTATAGTGATCACAGGAGGTATCAGATAATGAAAAAATATGTATGTGATGTATGCGGATACATTTATGACGAGGCAGCAGGCGATCCGGATAACGGTATCGAGCCCGGCACAAAATGGGAAGATGTTCCGGATGATTTCCTTTGTCCGCTGTGCGGAGTGGGAAAAGACCAGTTTTCAGAAGTTGAATAAACCCACTTGATCAGATGAAGAAAAACTGCCGTCCCACGGACCTTACAGGAGAAGTGGAACGGCAGTTTTTTGTGATGACGACGAGCCAAGTCCGGGCTTGCCCGAGACCTTGGCGACCGGAATGAAATGATACAAGATCAGAGGATGATAGCTATGGAAAAGAAGAAAGAGAAATTTGCTTCTGATACATCGGGAAGAAGTGCGTCAGACTGGGTGAAAGCACTGATCATACTGCTGATCGGGCTGACCATCGCACATCTGGGAGTGACTTTGTTCCTGTTGTCAGAGCTCGGGACAGATACATTTACCGTATTCATTCAGGGATTGTCCAGAGTGTTCGGCCTGACAGTAGGTACAGTCCATGTGATCGTGCTGTGTATCCTTATGGTGATCATGCTGCTGACCACAAAGGGATATGTGAAGCCGGGAACAGTCGTATGTGCTTTCTGTGGAGGACCGATCATTGATCTGTTTACCTGGATGCTTGGAGGATTTATTAACGTAGATGCTGGAATGCCGGTGCGCATTGTGAGTATGGTGGCAGGGTGCGTGATCCTCTCCGCCGGGATGTCCATTGTGATCAACAGCAATGCAGGAACAGGACCGAATGATCTGGTGGCGGTGATCCTGACAGATAAAATCGAGGCCGCAGAGTTTCGCTGGGTGAGGATAGGGTGTGACCTGTTCTTTGTGGTGCTTGGATTTATCCTGGGAGGAACCGTAGGAGCCGGTACGATAGTGGCGGTATTTCTTACCGGACCACTGGTACAGTTCTGGCTGCCCAAGACGAAAAAAGTAGTGCAGGCTGTGCTTCATGAAGAGTAAAAAAGAGCGTATTGACTCAAAATATATATGAAAGGAAAAAGAAAATATGGACAGATATGATGTGATCATAATAGGAGCCGGTCCGGGAGGAATTTTTGCAGCATATGAGCTGATGCAGAAAGCACCGCAGCTCAAAGTGGCTGTATTCGAATCCGGGAATCCTCTGGAGAAAAGAAAATGCCCCATCGACGGTAAGAAAGTAAAGAGCTGCATCAACTGCAAAACATGTGCGATCATGAGCGGATTCGGCGGAGCAGGTGCATTTTCGGATGGAAAATATAATATTACCAATGATTTCGGCGGTACGCTTTATGAATACATCGGCAAGGATACAGCTATTGATCTGATGCACTATGTTGATGAGATTAATGTCAGGTACGGCGGTGAAGGCACGAAGATGTATTCTACCGCAGGTACGAAGTTTAAAAAGCTGTGTATGCAGAACAAGCTGAAACTGCTGGATGCTTCAGTGCGCCATCTGGGAACGGACATCAATTATATCGTGCTGGAGAATATGTATGCCGAACTGAAAGAAAAAGTTGAGTTCCACTTTAACAGCCATGTGGATAATCTGGAGATTGACGGTGACGGCTACAGAGTGACGTGCGCAGGTCAGACTTATGAGTGTGACAAGTGTATCGTTTCTGTAGGCAGGAGCGGAAGCAAGTGGATGGAGACAATCTGTGAAGGCATGGATATTCCGACCAAGTCAAATCGTGTGGATATTGGTGTGAGGGTTGAACTTCCGGCTGTAATTTTTTCCCATCTGACCGATGAGCTCTATGAGAGCAAGATCGTGTACCGTACGGAGAAATTTGAGGACAAGGTAAGGACATTCTGTATGAATCCTTACGGAATTGTTGTAAATGAGAACACGAACGGAATCGTGACGGTAAACGGACACAGCTATGAAGATCCGGCGAAGCAGACAGAAAATACAAATTTCGCCCTGCTGGTGGAGAAGCATTTCTCCGAACCCTTTAAGGACAGTAATGGATACGGCGAAAGTATTGCACGACTTTCCAATATGCTGGGCGGCGGTGTACTCGTCCAGAGATTCGGTGACCTGATCCGAGGCAGGAGAAGTACGGCGAAGAGGATCGAAGAAGGATTTGTGAGGCCGACACTCTCAGCAGAGCCCGGAGATCTGAGCCTTGTGCTTCCGAAACGTATCCTTGATGGCATTATTGAGATGGTATATGCACTTGACAAGATCGCACCGGGAACAGCGAATGATGATACATTGCTCTACGGTGTGGAAGTGAAGTTCTACAATATGGAAGTTCAGCTGAACGAGCATCTGGAGACAATTCACAAAGGTCTCTATGTGATCGGAGACGGAAGCGGCGTGACACACTCCTTATCCCATGCATCGGCCAGCGGTGTATATGTCGCAAGAGAGATTGCAGGGGAGTAGAAGCTGATATCCGCGCTGCATCAAAATAGTATTTGTAAAAGTTAAATATTGTGGATACACAGATATATAATTTCCTGTTTTTCATCCACACTGGGATGCAGGAAAAGAAAGGTATTCTACCATGATAAAATTACTTGCGGTTGATATGGACGGTACCTGCCTGGACGCTCGGAGCCGTATGACGGACAGAACACTTCAGGCTTTAAGGAAAGCGGCGGAAAAAGGAGTTGTTATCGTGCCGGCTACCGGCCGGAATCTGGAATGTATTCCTCATCGGCTGGCGGCGGGAACACTCCGCAGGACAGGGACTCCTGATGACTATGCGAATAAAGGGCTGTTTCGTTATGTGATCAGCTCAAACGGAGCAAGAGTAACGGATATCTGTGAAAGAAAAACAATTTTCCGGGCTTCCGTAAAGCGCGAAGACGCGCTGACGCTCCTTGAGAATTGCAGAGGCAAAGGACTGGGGATTGCCTCGCATGTCAGGCACCGATATCTTTTACAGGGACGTTTCCTCACTACGGCGGGGCTTTTGATATACGGAAAAGATGCACAAGGTGTTTATTGTGTCCGGGATATGGAAACATTTGTCCGCAGAAATGACTGCGAGGTTGAAGAATTCCAGTTCTATTTTCTCCTTCCGGGAGCAAAAGAGAAGGTGAGAACCATATTGAAGGAGTATCCTTCTCTGCATGCGGCTTATACCGGGATCTATGTAGAGGTGTATTCGCGGGATGCTTCGAAGGGAAATGCGCTGGCGGCGCTGGCCGGACATCTGGGGATCAGACAGGAAGAGATCGCCTGTATCGGTGACGGCGAAAACGATCTGTCAATGTTTGTATCGTCCGGACTTAAGATTGCGATGGGAAATGCAGTGGATAAGCTGAAAGTACAGGCGGATCATATTGCAGAGTCTAACCGGAATGACGGTGCGGCCAAAACAATTGAACAGTATATTTTATAAGACAGTCTGCAGAGGGACAAGCAGATTCAGGATGTCTCTCTGCAGACTGTCTGGTTTTTTCAGTATTTTGTCATTATCTTAATTTGCCTGTACGATGGATTTTACATGATCGATCTCGGTCTGGGTGGCTTTTTCAGCCGGAACATAGTAACTGCGTTCTCTGGCTGCATCGTACATTTTCTCCTGAGACATTTCGCACTGGTTTCGGATCTGTTTTAAGCACTGTTTCAGTTCTTTGTTTTCTGTCTGCGGGATCATGTCCCCGAACATTTTCAGTTCTCCGTTTATGCCGACAAGGGCGTCGACTACCATTGTTTTTTCATCCATTCTGATACCTCGCTGAATTAGTTTTTTTGCTGGATTACAGGAATTTCATGAGCTCCTGTTTGTTTTTCATTGCGGAATCGGCTGCATCCTGAAACAGCTTTTTGATCTCCGGATCCTCGGTTTTTGATGCATAGTCCGTCATCTTACAGTGAGTGGTTGAATAACCGCCGATCAGATGGCGCAGGTTCTGAAGATCAAGAATTGAAATTTCTGACATCGTCATTCCCTCCTTGTTTTATATGAATTCAGAAGATAGTATGTCCGCAATTCTTTCAGTTTATGAGTGAATGCAGGACAAATTCATGAAAAAGCTTTCGCATTTCAGAAGAACTGCGGTACATACATTCAGGATGCCACTGCACGCCGATGGCAAAAGGATGGTCCTTTATCTCGATGGCCTCGATGGTGCTATCCTGGGCGCGGGCACTGACGCTTACATTCTTTCCGGGGGAGTTGACGGCCTGATGATGGAAACTGTTTACAAAAAGGCTGGAACCGACATACTCCCGGAGACGGCTTCCGCGTTCCGTGCGGATCCGGTGGCTGACCTCACTGCGGACTGCAGACTGCTGCATGTGGTCGAGCGTCTTCCCCGGGATCAGTGACATGTCCTGCCAGATCGTGCCTCCGCAGGCGACACTCAGGATCTGCATGCCCCTGCATATGGCAAAGACAGGCTTGCCGGATTTCAGGATACGTTTCATGAGACGGATCTGGAACAGATCTACGGTAACGTCAGTCTTGCCGTTTCCTTTCTGCGGTTCTTCGCCGAACAGGAGAGGCGTGATATCATCGCCGCCGCAGAAAAGAAATCCGTCGCACAATCCGGTGTATTCGTCGAGCAGGTGGTCGCTCCTTACGAGAGGAAGTACGAGAGGAATGCCTTTTGCGTAGCGCACGGACTGAATATATGGATTAGTGACAAACTGGCGGTCCTGAGTAAAACCGCAGACAACGATTCCGATCTTGGGTTCCATAGCTTCTCCTTCACAGATATATTTTAGACAGAAATATTGCCATGATGTATGATAGAGTATGTAAGAAAATGGAAAATTATACATAGAATGACGATGGGGGCAAAAAGTTATAAAAATGGAGGAAACAGTCATGAAATGGATCGATATGCACTGCGATACGCTCAGTGAGATCATAAAAATCAAAGAGAAGGATAAAAGTACGGAAGAGAGCCTGTACAAAAATCATTTATGTGTTGACGCAGAGAGGCTCAGACAGACGGAATCCGCGGTACAATTCTTTGCATGCTATGTAAATGCGGCGGAATATGGCGATACGGATACGCGTATGACACAGCAGAAAAAGTATCCGGTCAGACGGGAGGACAGCGGAAGGTGGGACGCGGCATATGAGGCGGTCCTGAAAATGATCAATGAAGCGCACGGTGAGGCGGGCCAGACGCTCTTCTTCCCGAAGACAGAAAGAACAGCAGGTATCCTTACGGTAGAGGAGGGCGGCGTTTTAAACGGAAGGCTTTCCCGGCTGGATGAGCTGTATGAAAAGGGCGTCCGCCTGGTCACCCTGACATGGAACTATGAGAATTGTATCGGATATCCAAACAGCCGTGACAGAAATATCATGAAAAAAGGTCTTACGGACTTTGGAATACAGACAGTGGAGAAAATGAATGAGCTTGGGATGATCGTCGATGTTTCCCATCTGTCGGATGGCGGTTTTTGGGACTGCATCAGATATAGCAGGTATCCGGTCGCAGCATCCCATTCAAATGCCAGGAGCCTCTGCCGGCATCCGAGAAACCTGAGCGATGAGATGCTGCGGGCACTGGGGGAAAGCGGAGGTGTAGCAGGTCTGAATTTCTATTCCGCATTTTTGCGGGAGAGGCGGGGGCAAACTGACGGCAGCAGGGCGTCTGAGGATGACATTACAAACCATGCCTTGTGGATGATAAAAGAAGCCGGTGAAGATGCGGTTGCATTAGGAACGGATTTTGACGGTTTTGATCCGGCTTCCCTTCCGGACGGTATACAGGGAGTCCAGGATATAGAGAAAGTATGGGATGCGATGAGAAAAAAAGGCATTACACCGCGGCAGCTGGATAAGATCGCATACGGAAATGTATTGAGACTCATCCATGAAGCGGGGTACAAAAAATAGATACAGGAAGGAAACAAAAGTATCCCGAACAGAATTATCTTCCCCATAATCCTGATTATTATGTTAGAATGTAAAGGATGTAGTTACTGATGAGAATGAGAGAACAGGAGGACTTACATGGAAAACAAAAG
>ERZ1643246.2649-NODE-2649-length-16617-cov-11.318500_pt1 | contig 16617 bp, 16 predicted proteins | sample MGYA00579265_ERZ1643246 | MGnify/ENA primary metagenome ERZ1643246 (study PRJEB29033, sample SAMEA4952261) | chicken gut metagenome | biome: Broiler Chicken; feature: Gastrointestinal Tract; material: Caecum | place: Ireland | collected 2018 | study: Broiler... | reverse complement strand
AATAATAACAAATCTTTCAACATATCGATCACCCTCTTTTCTTATCTTTATCATAGCCTTTCTTTCATTAAGAGAGTGATAATATTCGCCGGGCAGGCGTTTAGATTTTGTTTAGACGGTTCTTCATTCAGCAGTTTCCCGTATATACATATTTCAGATACTTTCCTGCAGCATCCCGGAGCCGGTATACTTCTTCTACATCCGTGGCCTTCCGATCCGTCATCCGGTATCTCGGGAAAAATCTTGTCACATGGAGCACGATTTCAGAGTCCACAGATGCGATCCATTCCGCCTCCCGCTCCATCTCCTCCGCAGAGTCATTCTCTCCCGGCACGATCAGGGTTGTCAGTTCCACATGGCACTCTTTCGCGGCACGCCGGATAAACTCTTTCACCGTCTCAAGGCTACCTCCCAGTTTCCGGTAATACTCCTCTGTAAATCCCTTCAGGTCGATATTCATGGCGTCGATATACGGCAGCAGTTCCTCCAGTACCGGAAGCTTAGCCGTCCCGTTGGTGACCAGCACGTTTTTCATCCCGCGCTCATGGACCAGACGGGCAGTATCCCGGACGAACTCGTATCCTGCCAGCGGCTCATTGTAGGTAAATGCCACGCCGATATTCCCCCTGCCGCGGCAGTCTTCCGCCAGATCCGCAAGCTCCTCCGGCCTCATCATGCGCCAGCCGGTATTTTCCGATCTTGCCATGGAAATCTCATGATTCTGGCAGAACGGGCAGGACAGATTACAGCCGTAACTCCCCACGGACAGGATCATGCTCCCCGGGAAGAAATGCCTTAACGGCTTTTTCTCTATCGGATCCAGCGCCAGAGCTGTCACCTTTCCGTAATTGTCACAGATAATTTTCCCGTTCTCGTTCTTTCTCGCTCCACATCTGCCGTACTGGCCGTCCATTAATCTGCAGTGATGGGGACAGACCGGACAGGCGGCTGCCGTTCCCACGATTTTCCGACCATTGCTGCTGATCTCTTCCTTGCTGATCTCTGTCTTGCTGATCTCTTCCTTGCTGATCTCTGTCTTCAATAATGTCTCACCACCTCAAAGCGCTCCAGAGTGATATCCTCCGCATCTTCTGGAATTCCTGCTTTCTGTCTGGCAATCTCGATCTGGTCTTCCGCCGTATCCACGCCTTCAAGATCCGGCAGGAGCAGTCCCCGTCTGTACCCTCTGCTCACAATGACACCGTAACGCTTCACATCCAGTTCTTCCGGAGAACTGATCTTCTCTGCATCCCCCAGTACATCCACACTGTACACAAGATGTTCAAGCTCGTCCGGCTCAACAGCATGGAATCTGGGATCTTTTATAGCTGCGCTGATGGCATTTTCAATGATCTCTTCCGCTATACTGCCTCGGACCGGCGCGATCGTACCGATGCAGCCCCTAAGCCTTCCGTCCTTTTTCAGTGATACGAACACTCCCGCCCGACGGGAATACATCTCCTCCGGGAGTCCCTCCGGCACGCTGATCTTCTCACCTGTTCGCACATATGTCTCTATCGTCTTTCTTGCCAGCCGTACAAACGGATCCTCGGCGTTTTTTCTCTTTCTTGCCTTTTCTTCTTCTCTCTGGCGGTATTCTTCCAGAAAATACCGGTTCGCATCTCTGCCCGATACTTCGTAGATACACACGCCGTACCCCACGCCGAACGTACCTTCATGGGACAGTTTCTCCGTCTTCACCGCAAGACCGTCAAGGGCTCCGGCCATGATCGTAAACGACCGGTGACCGCACTCTGCCGCCTTCTCACAGAAATTCTCTGAGAAGTCAAACAATTCTCCGAACGCAGCCCTTCCCATCACATCCATGATCCGTTCGTCATACTCCGGTCCTTCTTTCTGAAATCCGTAAGGTCCGTTCTCCTTTAACTTATGCGACAGATCACCGCTTCCGATGACCACTGTATTCCGCTCCAGAAGTTCCGCAGCCTTTTTGATGCACTGTCCCAGCTCATAATGCTTTGTCAAAGGCAGGCCCGACAGACCGATGCGCACCAGCTTATAATCTGTATCATACTGATCCAGAAAATAGAGAGGGACCATCGTTCCGTGATCCAGACTTTTATCCCGCTCTCCCAGTGTTCCCGCAGGGATGTCTCTGGCTTCCGCCTCCTGGCAGAGCATCTGCACGAACTCTGTGTCATAGTCCGCCTGGAATTTTACCTGAGGCGCACGGAACCGGGCAAAGTTTCCTTTCGCCCCGTTCCCCGGCGAAATGTGAAAATAGTCTGCATACATCACGGAATGAGGTGATATCACAACAACTGTATCCGGCTTCCACTTTGCGATCTTCTGTGCGGCACGATGATAGGAATCTATCGTAGCCTGTATCTTACGTTCCTCCCCGTGTCCGATCTCCGGCACGATCAGAGGCGGATGGGGAACCATCACTGCACCTGTAACTGACACAAGAAACTCTCCTTTCTCTTCCGGTGCACAGATGGCGCCGGATTTTTGATATATTTCCTACAATGCTATAAAAACACAGGACAGCAGTCTTGTCAACTGCTGTCCCACATTGAATCTTGTATTATTTCTTATTATTTCTTTCCCATCGCTTTTACTTCTTCAAATTCTCTCTCGATCTCCTGCGACGGCTTCGGTGATAACAGTGATACCACTACAATGCACAGGCAGGAGAAGATAAATGCCGGGAGCAGTTCGTAGATATCCCAGATGCCGCCCAGCGGACGCACAAGCAGGTTCCACACGAATACCATTCCGGCTCCGCCGAGCATACCGGCAATCGCACCGGCTCTTGTCGTTCTCTTCCAGAACAGGCTGAAGAGCATCAGCGGTCCGAATGTTGCGCCGAATCCGGCCCATGCAAAGCTAACGATCGTAAAGATAACGCTGTTCTCATCCAGTGCAATGATGATCGCTATAACTGCGATCAGGAGCAGCGTCAGTCTGGAGATATTGAGTACCTCACGGTCAGAAGCCTTCTTGCGGAACAGTCCCTGATAGATATTCTTTGCAAATGCGGATGCCGCGATCAGCAGATAAGAATCGGAGGAACTGATCGTCGCCGCAAGGATTCCCGCCATTACAAAACCGGCAATCAGCGGCGGAAGCAGGTTTGTGGACAGCAGAATGAACACATTCTCCGCATCTGAAGAAGTGGTCAGCGCCGTCGGATAAAGCGCGCGTCCCATTACGCCGATAAATACGGCGATCGTAAGTGAGATCAGCACCCATACCGTCGCAATACGGCGGGAGCGGGTGAGCTCGTCTTCATGACGGATCGCCATAAATCTTAGAAGCACCTGCGGAACTCCGAAGTATCCGAGTCCCCATGCCAGCATGGATACGACAGAAATTATCCCGTAAGGAGCAGCCTCCCCGAACAGAGGAACCCCGTTTGCAGCCTGCTGTACACCGTCTACAGTCTGGGGCGTCGCCATGCCGAAGAATTCAAGGAATCCCGGAATGTCTTTCACATTGTCGATCACCGCGCCGAGGCCGCCTGCCGCATAAGTTCCCACGAGCACGATCACTCCCAGCGCAATGATCATTACGATTGCCTGCATAAAATCCGAAGCACTCTCGGCAAGGAAACCGCCGATGATCGTATAGATCAGTACGAACACTGCGCCCACGATCATCATCGGAATATACGGCATATCGAATAATGTAGAGAAAAGCTTGCCGCATGTCACAAGACAGCTTGCCGCATACACGGTAAAGAAAATCAGGATAAACACTGCCGCGATCGTCATGATCACTTTCTTTTTCTCATGAAAGCGATTGGAAAAATATTCCGGCAGTGTGATCGCATTTCCCGCTTTCTCACTGTAACGGCGCAGACGCTTGGATACGATCAGCCAGTTGATGTATGTACCTGCTGCCAGACCGATGGCTGTCCATGCCGCATCCGCGATACCGCACCAGTACGCCACGCCCGGCAGACCCATGAGGAGCCATCCGGACATGTCTGACGCCTCCGCGCTCATAGCCGTCACCCACGGGCCGAGACTTCTCCCGCCGAGGAAATAGGCGTCCGAACTTGCATTTGCTTTCCGCGCAAATGTAACTCCTATAATGATGACCGCCGCCATATAGATGATCATGGCAGTCAGAATCTGTAAAGTATCTCCCATTCCATATAGTCCTTTCTGTATACGATACCGGGGATCCGGCATCTTTTTTCTCTGTGTCCTGTAAATCATGATGCCGCAACAGAATCATGTGTATCCCAAGACACAATATGGGACTAATTATAAACAAAATATAAAGTTTTGGCAATCATTTATTTATATTTATGCACCAGTTCAGCCATCTATCTGGCAGAGTTCGGATTTATGCCCGCATAAAGATCCGGATTCTGACAGATAGATGGCTGAACTGGTGGAATCTCTATCTGACCGCCTTCTCTATCTTGATCCGCGTCTCTTTCACTTTTGCATGATCCATACCCCCGCAGTTGATCCCGATCACTGTATCATCCGTCAGCACCACCGAAGGGAAATAGAAATCGCACAGTTTTTTATCATCCGCCACATTTACTAAAACACCGGCAGCCCGGCACTCTTTCCATATCTGCCGGTTCACCTCATGATCATCCGTAGCCGCCAGAACGATCTGCGCGCCGTCGATATCCCCGGTGCGGTATTCTCTGTGTTCTGCCGTGATCTTTCCTTCTTTTTCCATCTGTGACAGTTCTTCGCAGAATTCCGGCGCGATCACATGAATATCCGCCCCGAACTTAAGCAGCGTCCTGACACGGCGCAGGGCGATCGTTCCGCCGCCCGCCACCAGTATCTTTTTATCCGTAAGGTCTATAAACATCGGGAAATAAGGTCTGTCCATCTTATACACTCCATTCAAATCAGCCATGCCGGCACATTCCGGGGATTCGGCCTGCAGAGTTCAAAATCATAGCATATACAGCAGCGAATTACAGATGCACGCCGCGATATTGCTTCCGCCTTTCCGTCCTCTCGCCACAATATAGGGTATATCTTTCAGCGTCAGGATCAGTTCTTTCGACTGTACCACATTGACAAATCCTACCGGCGCCGCGATGATCAGCTCGGGTTTGAGTTTCCCTTCATTGATCAGTTCATAGAGACGCACGAGTGCGGTAGGCGCGTTTCCAATAGCAAAGATCAGTCCGCTTTCCTGTTCCCCGTTCTGCTTTCTGATTCTTCCGTCCCGATACAGGGATACCGCCTTGTCCATACACGCCGCTGCCCGGGTCGTGCCGTTCTCCTTTGCCGCCTGCGCCACGTCCTCATCAGACATAAAGCAGTAGACTTCTCCGCCGTACTGTGCCAGCCGCTTCTTATTGATCCCGGCTTTCGCCATCTGAGTATCTGTTACAATAGATGCGCCATTTTGGATCGCACTGAGCGCCCGCTCTACCACGTTGTCGGAAAACACAAGATTATCCGCATAGTCGAAATCCGCGCTTGTATGGATACATCGCTTTACAACAGGCTCTGTCCCCGGGATCAGTTCTTTGTCTCCCAGTTCTTCTGTGATGATCTCAAAACTTCTCTTTTCAATATCAGCAGGAAGTACCTGCTCCAGTTCATTCAGCATATCCTGACTCCTTTCTCTGCCCATTCTATCTGATTCTATTGCCGATGCCGCACGTTACACGGTACACTTCATCCGCATTTTTTGCAAGTTCAGTACAGATGCGCCCGACGGATTCTCTGTACTCTCTCTCAAAAGCGTCCACCGGCACAAGTCCGCATCCGATCTCATCACACACGATAATGAGGTCTCTGTTTTTATCAAGGATCGCTTCCGTCAGCTTCTTCGGTGCCTTTTCCTCCTGAAGCCATCTTCTCACAAAGAGGTGAAAGTGATCGACTCCCCCGCAGGACAGAAGCTCCTGGAGAGAGCATCCGGCTCCGTCCACCCATTCTGCATCCGGATACAATTTTTTTGCATATTCATATTTCCCCTGATATGCGCCGCCTGTTATAAATTTCATCCCGTGCCGTCCTTTCTCTTCCGAGATTTCTTCCGATTTGTCTTCCGCCGCACCGATACCGTTCAGCTGTTCCCGGATTCCGGCCGCCTTATATGAATCAGGTTTTATGCAGACCGGCACCCCGAACACCACTTCTGTCACCCGGTCCGCCATCTCAGCCAGAGCACGGCTGATCGTCCCCAGATTGTCTTTGTATACCGTCATCTCTTCCGAATCAGGCACGGATTCCCGGAACACATCGTTCGTCACCACAACAAGATGTGCGCAGCGTTCTTTTAACATCCGCACGCCTTTTATGACACTCTCCACCGTATCTTGTCCTGTGTTTTCCGCGCCCCCTGGTTCGTACATTTCATTGGCCGTAAGATTGGATACGCACTCCAGCAGGGCGCAGGCGTCTCCCCGGATGGGCGAATCCGGATCCGAAAGTTTTCCCGGCAGATCCACGTACCACTCAAGGGTCGCAAAGCCTTTGCCTGAGCGCATTTTCCGGTGGGCTTCTATCTTCTTCTCTGTCTCCCGTCCATAGGGAACCATATCCGCTATATAGTAAAGAGGAGCATTTTCTGTTGTCTCACACAACAGTCTGTGTTTTTCGCAGATTACCGTCTCTGCATAGGCGGATTTTCCGCTGCCGCTGCCTCCTGTGACCAGTTCCATCATCTCTTTCTCTCACCTGTACTTTCTCCTGCCGGTTTCCTGTATTTCCGCAGACGAATCCTGAAAAGGGAATCAACGATAAATATTGCAAGGGCGATCACTCCCGCGATCTCCAGCGTCTGCATCAGATAATAAGAGGACTGTGCTCTGTTGTCTGTTATGATATAGTAGACGGTCCGGTACATTCCCGCCCCGGGTACAGTCGGCAGAATCCCTGCAATCAAAAATACTGTGACCGGCGCTTTGAAAATCCTCGCAAATGTATGCGCAAGCAGAGAAATTACAAGGGCTGAAAGAAAACTGGCTGCCACCACGTCCATTCCCCGCTGTATGCTGAAAAAATAGCCCCATCCTCCGCCTGCGCCCGCGATTCCCGCCTGCAGAATATATTTCTTCGGAGTCTCCACAAGCAATGCAAATCCCATGACCGCAATAAAGCATCCTGCCGTCACAAGAAAAAGTTCTATCATAGCAGGCCACCTCCCCGCCATAATACATTCATCGCCGCGATCCCGACGCCGGCTCCGATCGCCACAGCCGCAGCTGTCACAAAAGCTTCCAGCGCCCGCGCTCCTCCGGAAATGTAATCTCCCCGCAGAGTATCCCGTATCGCGTTGGTGATCGCCACTCCCGGCACGAGGGGCATAATACCGCTGATGATCACCGTGTCCATATTCAGGAGCGGATACCACGCTTTGAGCGCCATCGCAGCCGCGGCGACGCCGCCTGCACAGATCATATTCAGGATAAAACTGCTGATCCGCATTCTCTTGCCGATTGTCATGATAACTGCCAGCAGGATTCCCACAGCCCCGGCGGCAAAAATCTCCCGGAGTCCGCCGCCAAACAGCGGGGCAAACCCGGCCGGCACAAGCACGGTAGCGACATTATACATCCAGACCGTGTATTGTCTGCCTTTTATATTTTCGAGTCTCTCCCATGTTTCCTCTGCCGACAAATCTCCTGCGCAGTATTTCCTTGAGATTTCATTTACTTCCACAATTCGGTGCATATTGGTTCCCCTGTCGTGCACTCTGCGCATGACAGTTATTGCCTCCTGTCCCGGTCTTTCGATCGTAACAATGATCCCTGTCAGCATAACAAGAGACTCTGTCCGTACCGCGCCGGCACTCTCTGATCCGCCGATTCCTGTTCCCGGGGCGCCGGCTCCGCCGGCAGTGTCAAGGATATGTTTGATCGTATCCTCCACCCGGTAAGTCTCTGCTCCGCTTCGCAGCATGATCTCTCCGGCAAGTACGGCCATATTTGCAATTGATTTGTCATCCATACTCATTATCTCCGCCATTTTACTGCAATAAGTTCAGTCATCCGATACAACGTTTCCCGCTGAAGGCCTGCTCAGATATCAATATCCGCATACCGGTACTCCAGGGCTCCGCTTGCCGGGATCTGCCGGATGCCGGTAATATCCGGATTTACAAGATTTACACTCTTCATGGCAAACAGCGGGATGATGTAGAACTGCTCTCCCACTGCAAGCTGCTCCGCCTGATGAAGCAGTTCCGATCGTTTTGCCGGATCCGACTCGGAATTAGACGCCGCGACAATGGAATCATATTCCGGATCGTTGATGCCGCTGCAGTTATATGTGCTGTTGGACAACAGCATGGACAGGTACGTATACGGATCTGCAAAGTCCGCCGTCCAGTTCATGCGGCACAGGTCAAAGTCACCCGCATATCTCGTGGAATAATTTGCCTGAAGTTCCTGCGCTTCAAGATTGATCGTGATGTTCAGGTTTTCCTTCAACTGCTCTTGAATCACCTGAGCTGTATCGGAATCCATCTCCAGTGTGGGATAGTTGTACGTGAGCTCCGGGAATCCCTCCCCATTCGGATATCCTGCCTCCGCCAGCAGCTCCTGCGCTTTTTCCACATCTTCCTCAAAAGGCTGCTCTGCCTCGTCCACAAAATACTCTCCCGTGTTCTTATCTTTCATATATTTCGCCACCAGATTGTAAGTGGGCTCTGTGTCGCTTCCCACGATCTGGCAGAGCTCCTCTCTGTTGATGGCGAGATTGATTGCCTCTCTGACCCGGACGTCATTTAAAGGCTCCACATTCAGGTTCATGTAAATGTACCGTGTGGCGATCTGATCGGTCACAAACAAGTCGTCTGTTCCCTCATACGCTTCCATTACTGTAGAAGAAAGAGAAGTCGCCACGTCTGCCTCTCCCGCCTCATATGCATTTGCCATGGACTGGGTATCATCAAAAAAACGGTAGGTGATCGTATCCAGATTCACCGCATCCGCATTCCAGTAGTTTTCATTCTTCTCAAGAACGAAATACTGATCCGGCACATATTCCGCCAGGCAGAAAGGTCCGTTGGACAGACTCGTCTCCGGATCTCTGTCCCATCCGCTGTCCACAGAATCCGCATATTCCGAGCAGGACGGCGTATAGACGGGGAGCCGCAGCAGATCAAGGAAATAGACGCACGGTTCCGCCAGATGGAATACAATCGTATAGCCGTCCGGCGTCTCCACGCCCAGGGATTCCATATCCGCCTCACCGTTATAGATCGCCTCTGCATTCTCAATGGGGAACAGATAATTTGCATATCCGCTCCCGGAAGCAGGATCCAGCGCGCGCGTGATGGTATTCATAAAGTCGGCGGACGTCACAGGAGAACCGTCCGACCAGAGCGCATCCTCTCTCAGATGAAAGGTCCAGACCGTGGAATCATCATTCACCTCGTAGCTTTCCGCCGCCCGGTACTCAATCTCACCGCTCTCATTATACGTGAGCAGCTCATCCAGAGCGCTTACCGAATAGGCCAGATAAGTCAGGGCGATGGAACCTGCCGGATCCATTGTTCCTGTGTCGCTGCTGATGGCTACCGTGATTCCTTTCTCTCCTGCCTCAGCTGAAGGGTCTGCCGTTACACAGCCGCTCAGTGCGCCCGTACAGAGCAGAGTCAGTGTAAGTAATGCTGCTGTCAGTTTTTTCTTCATATCGTGCCTCCTCGTTTCTATCTATGTCATAACAATTCGCTGTACCGTCCAATGACTGAACTACTACTTTAAATCTGCGATGTCATCCTGTAATCGCTGCTTCTCCTGCCGCTGTATCTGTCCGAATACAGGAAGCAGGATACTTCCCTTCCCGCAAATGAATAGCTTTCGGGGATTACTTGGCCGCAGCACTCTAAAGCGTAGCCGCATCTGCCGGCGAACGGGCAGCCGGACTGATTAAATCCCGTACCGTCCTTTGCCGGGGCAGCCTTGATCTTTGCCGCCCTGAGAGGATCGGGTTCCGGCACGGCCTCGATCAGCTGTTTTGTATAAGGATGCCACGGATCAGAACATATCTGCTTTGTCGCTCCCGCCTCCACGATATGACCGCCGTACATGACACCGATCCGGTCACTGATTCTGCGTACCACGTGGATATCATGGGAAATAAACAGACAGGCAAATCCGATCTTTCTCTGGATCCGGAAGATCAGTTCCAGTATCTGCTCCCGTGTGGTCGCATCCAGCGATGAGAGAGCCTCGTCACACACAAGGATCTCCGGCTCCACGATCAGGGCACGGGCAATCCCGATGCGCTGCCGCTGGCCGCCGGAGAAATCCTGCGGATAACGGTCTGCGTCTGCCGGCGAAAGGCCGGTAAGCTGAAGCATCCTGTCGATCTTCTCCGTCATCCCGGCTTTCTCCCGGCTGCGGCACGCCGATCGCCTTTCCGACTTGTAACGAGCTGTTCCGCCTTCTCTGTGCATAACAGCTTCGAGCGCCTCCTCCAGCGCTTCGCGCACGGTGAGGCAGGGATTTAATGATGCATACGGATCCTGAAAGACCATCTGTACTCTTCCGGCAAATGCATCCATACGTCTGTCCCGGCTCAGCGGAGTTCCGCGATAGTACAGCGTTCCCCTGTCTTCTCGCAGTATTCCGGTGAGTATCCTTGCAACGGTCGTCTTGCCGCTCCCGCTCTCGCCTACAAGGGCAAAAATTTCTCCCTTTCGTATCTCCAGCGAAAGATCACGGATGCCCTCGCTCTCATCAAAGATCTTTGTCACGTGCTCCATGCTGAAAACAGTATCTGCTGCGTTTGCGTCCATAGCACCGCCGGCTGCATTTTCTGCAGTTTTTCGCCCACTTGCGGGCAGCCTGCCGCCCCGCGCGTCATTTATAAGACGTTTCGTATATTCCTCTGCGGGAGAATAAAAAATATCTTCCGAAGTACCCTGCTCCACGATCCTGCCTCTGTGCAAAACATACACTCTGCTGCATATGGCGGCCGTCACACCCATATCGTGGCTCACAAGGAGCATAGAAGTCTCCGTCTCGCGGACAATCCGCTTAAAGAGCAGCAGGATCTGTGCCTGCACGAGGGCGTCAAGAGCTGTGGTCGGTTCATCTGCAATGATAAGCTCCGGTTCACAGGCCAGCGCTATGGCAAGCACCACTCTCTGCCGCATCCCGCCGGACAACTCAAACGGATACTGTCCCATCCTGAATGCAGGATTGCGGATTCCCACCATATCCAGCAGTTCTTCTGCACGTGCCGCCGCTTCTTTTCTGCTGCATTTCCGCCGCGCCCGCACCGTCTCCCTGATCTGCCGTCCGATCTTGACGGACGGGTTCAGACAGCTTAAAGAGTCCTGAAAGATCATAGCCACGTTTTTCCCCGGCACAGGTTTCTCTCCTCCGACTGTGATTTGATCAGACCTGATCACCGCACGTTCTCCCAGAAGTCCCATTACTGCCAGCATAGCCGTGCTCTTTCCGGAGCCGGACTCTCCTACAAGCCCTGCAATCTCGCCTTTCTCCACTTTGAAACTGATGTCTTTTATAATCTCTGAAGCGCCGTTTTCCGTCTGATACTGTACGCTCAGATTTTTTACATCCAGTACACTCATTTGATATCTGTTCCTTTTCCCGAATGCCTGCCCACTCTCTGTTCCACTGCAGTTCCTACCATATTGAGAGCAAGAAGCATAACACAGAGCACGATAAGCGGATATATCATCTGATACGGATAGAGCATCATCTGGCTTCTTGCCTCCTGAATAATCGTCCCCAGACTGGCCGCCGGTGCGGCGATCCCCACTCCGAGAAAGCTTAAGAAAGCCTCGGTAAAGATTGCCTGGGGTACAAGAAAGATCATATTGACTACAATTGTCCCCGCTGTGTTGGGCAGGAGATGCCGGAGCAGGATGCGCAGAGGCTTTATGCCTTCCATCCGTGCGGCGTAGGCATACTCCGTCTCTTTGAGTTTTATGATCTCTCCTCTGACGATCCGCGCCATGCCGATCCAGCCGGCAATGCACAGCCCCAGTATCATGCTGCCGACCCCTGCTCCCATGACAAGAGTAATCAGGATCACATACAGCATAGACGGGATCGCAGAAATGATATCCGCGATCCGCATGAGCACCATATCCGTGCGCTTTCCCGCGTAACCGGATACCGCGCCGTAGAGCACTCCGATGATGCCGTTTATAATCGTGCTGATAATGCCGACGGCCAGACTGATTCCCGCTCCATACCATACACGGGTAAACAGGTCACGCCCGAAACGGTCGGTTCCGAACCAGTGCATCAGAGAACTTGTCTGATTTCGTATCCCGGCATTCTGCTCGGAAAAAGACCACGGTCCGAACAGCGGCACCGCAATTGCAAGCACGATCCATATGCCCAGAATAATGCATCCGATGAGTGCCATGCGGCTCGTACCTATGTAGTTTTTCCAGTGCTGTCGTATCCGCCGCAGCATGGCTTCTCCTCCTTTCGTATACAATTCTGAGCTGCACTGTTGTCTTATGTTCTCTCTTCCCGATATGCCCTGCGTGTCTGAGGATCCAGCCATGCGCACAGCAGATCTGTGATCAGATTAACAACGATCACCACGGCTCCCATAAAAATGGTCAGACCGAGGATCAGAGTATAGTCACGATTGGTAATGGAACTTACAAATTCCCGTCCCAGGCCCGGAATCGTAAAAATGCTTTCAATAACAAAGCTTCCGGTGAGCAGAGACGCAGAAGCAGGTCCGATGTAATTAAGAACCGGAAGATAAGCGTTCTTAAGGGCATGGGTGAAAATAATCCGGCCTTTCCCCAGCCCTTTCGCCCTTGCAAACAATACATAATCTTTCTGAAGTTCCCCGTCCAGTGTATTTCCGACCAGTCTTGCGATCATCGCCGCCGGATAGAGCGCCAGCGCCGTCACCGGCAGAATATAGTGGACAGGACTTAAAAGCCCGGACGCCGGCAGCCATTTCAGCTTCACGCTGAATACTAAAAGCAGGAGAATCGCCGCCGCAAAACTCGGAATTCCTGCTGCCAGCATCCCCCCTGCCGAGATAATTTCTCTGATCCATCGACGTTTTGACACAGCCCTCCATATACCGAGCCCGGTTCCCAGAATCACTGATACTGCCAGTGCCGTAATTCCGATAGAAGCCGTGACCGGCCATGCCCTCGTTATGATGTCCGACACCTGTGTGGCAGGATCCTGATAGGAGATGCCCAGATCTCCCTGCACTACATTTCCCAGATAGGAGAAATACTGCGACAGGATCAGCTCGTTCAGTCCGTATTCCTGTTCAATCGTCTCGACTACCTGTTCGGACACCCCGCCGCGCTGGAACGGGCTTCCGGGGATAACCCGGACAAGGAAAAATGTCACGGTCACAAGCACAAAAAGTGAGAGGATGCCTGTCAGTATGCGTTTGTATGTATATCGAAACATCAGACCTCACTCTCCTCTCTTCTGAAAACAACTCTTTGATAAATATATCATATCCTCAGGGTCATGTCACCAAAAAAACAAGACCGGAGCCCCAACAGGCTCCGGTCAGGCCGGCTACTCAAAATACATATATTCCATATATAATTCCTGAAACTGCCTGTCATTGGAAAGCTGCACTTCCTCTGCCTTCTCTGCCAGATCTCTCATCCGTAACTCTGCCGCATCATCTGACAGATATGCTGTTATTCCCCTCAGACACGTATTGCCTGCCGCCGTGATCCTGTCCAGACATTCTTTCGGCAGAAGACCAATGTCGGCTGCCTTGGCGGCATTCATTTGATGTCCGAATCCTCCGGCAATATAGATCCGGTCGATCTCGTTATACGTAATCCCGTATCTTAGAAGCAGTGTCTCGAATCCGGCCCGGACAGCAGATTTGGCCAGCTGGATCTCCCTGATATCTTTCTGGTACAGCCTGATTTCAGTGCCGCCCCCGTATAGTAAAAAACCCTCGTCAAAATACGGTTCCTCCATCAGACCTGTCTCGTCAATAATCCCGCTTTTCTTAAGCTCATATACCGCTTCGATCACTCCGGTTCCGCAGATTCCGGACGGGACTTCACCTCCGATCGTCCTCAGTTTCACCTGATCACCTGTTATGTCTACGCCGCATACAGCTCCCGGAATACTTCCTGTGCCGCAGACAATATTTCCGCCTTCGAACGCAGGTCCTGCGGCAGTTGATGTAACGAGAAGCTTATCCCGGCAGCCAACTGCCATCTCACCGTTCGTTCCCAGATCGATCAATGCACAGGGTCTTTCCATTTTATCAAAATCAAGTGCATAAAGTCCGGCAGTGATATCCCCTCCTACATAAGCCGAGATCCCCGGGCAGATTGTAATATCAAAATCATATTCCCCTTTACCGAACATTTCCCCGTATGATGTATGGATTGCGGAAATATTGACCGGTGTAAACGGATATACCCCCAGAGTCTCACATGAATACCCCATAAGTAAATGGATCATTGCTGTATTTCCGCCGATAATCATTTGCTTTACAACACCATCTTTATCTTTTGTCAAAGATGTGATGCCTTCTTTTAACTGCCTGCGGATACTGTTTTTTAATTCTTCTTTCTTTCCTGTATTAGACGCTTCGATCCTGCTGATCACATCCGCACCATAAGCCCGCTGCCGGTTAATATCAGTATACACACCCGCAGTTATCATCTCCGGCATTCTGATCATCTGCATTGCAATCGTCGTAGTCCCGATGTCTGCCGCAATTCCGTAATTATTTTCCATGTCTGACGGCGCTAATTCCTCTAATCCGTTATCCGCATCGTCTGTGAGGACAAAAAAACGGTTTTCCACACTCTCATTCACAACAACTGTACACGAATGCTGCGGATATGCACAGCATGACAGTCTGTAGCCTTCCTCCAGCTTTTCTTTTGTAAAGAAGAGTTTATCTTTCTCTGTAACAGGAGTCACACCTTCTACAAAACGTACTGCACATTTTCCACATACACCTCGTCCCGCGCATACTGCCGGAATAAAAATATCATGTTCCCGCAGGGTTGTAAGCAGAGAATCTTTTTTCCTGCCGCTGACTGTAATTTCTCCGTTTTCTGTCATGACAGTTATCTGTACAGACGGAAGCATTCTTCTATACACATTGCCTGAAGGTGTCCGTCACGTACCATCTCGTCAACCGAATGTCCGGTAAGCTGTACTCCCGGAAAAGAGAGGATTGGCATTGCCTTTTTTACCGGTGAACTGATACAGTCTGCGATCCATTGTTTCATATTGAACTCCATAGTGATTTCCTCCTGATATATTTTACTTTTTCTTGAATTATAACAATCTTATATTTAATATCTTGGAATTCTTTTGCCATTTTTGTACAAATTAAAGATATGGAAAAAGACCGCTCCTTTTTCAGGAAACGGTCTTATATTCTTTCATTTACTTTACTCTTATTCTGCCACTTCTGCCAGCTGAAAGCGCACCACTTTCGCAAGATCTGCAAGTGCTACTTCAACCTGGTATCCGATCTTACCTGCACTGAAGATGATTTTCTCATGATCCTCAGCGCTCTTGTCAATCGTCGTGGTAAACTGCTTCTTCATGCCGATGGGCGAACAGCCGCCGTGGACATATCCGGTCAGAGGCAGAAGTTCTTTCTGTTTGATCATCTCGATGCTCTTCTCTCCCACACTCTTTGCCGCTTTCTTTAAGTTTAGCTCCTTTTCCACCGGAATTACAAACACATAGTGTTCCTTTGACTTGCCTACAGTAACCAGTGTCTTGAACACAATATCCGGATCCTCATTCAGCGCCTTAGCTACTTCCGTACCGCTTATGGCTCCGGTGCTCAGATAATTATAGCTCTGGTAAGCGATCTTCTTCCGTTCCAATATCCTCATGACATTTGTCTTTTCGTCTTTTTTACCCATATCTGTCATCCTCCCGGGATATTGTAGCACTGATATCTGATCGATGTCCATAACTTTTATTTCCCGAATATCTCTGCCGCCTGTCTCATATTTTCCATGATCTCCATCTTAAACGGAGATCGTGTCTCGCACGCCCCGCACCGGATCCCCCCGGCATGATGCGGGAGCACCTCATAGTGTTCCTGTCGTTCCGGATCCATGTTCACAAGATGTTCCTCATAATTCTTCTCTGCCCACAGTTCCTCTACATCCTCACTTGCAGGCTGCAGGTCATAACACGGATTCACGCTGAACATAAGAACTTCGATATTGCCGCTCTTTACTACTTTTAATCCTGTGTTTCCAAGTTCACGGTATTTCATCTTTTTTCTCCTTTTCTTTTCCATTCTCGTCTGCTTTTCAGCGCTTTACGTGCCGGATCATCCCCAGCACCGATTCATTCGCATTGATCACAGTCAGCGTAATATCCGGATGCTGATCCTGAAAGACGCGGAATACTTCATCTGCAAACCCCTGCCCCATGAAATCAATATCATAAAAATCAAAAATAATCTCCCGGAATTCGTCCAGACGCCGAAGGATCCGCCTTGCCTGCGATCTGGCTACCGGATCGCCCAGCGGGCACATCTCTTTCATCGGGATCATCGTCTTTACAAAACCTTCTTCCAACGGAGCAAATGCATCGAAAATCTCCCTCGAAGTCCTTTTTGTTTCATTTTCCAGTTTCATCACAGCCATCGTCCCTATCCCCTCCATCTTTGTATAATAAGAAATCAAATGTGACTGTACAAACCGGTCTCTGTCATCACACCG
>ERZ1643246.2648-NODE-2648-length-16631-cov-11.504163_pt1 | contig 16631 bp, 17 predicted proteins | sample MGYA00579265_ERZ1643246 | MGnify/ENA primary metagenome ERZ1643246 (study PRJEB29033, sample SAMEA4952261) | chicken gut metagenome | biome: Broiler Chicken; feature: Gastrointestinal Tract; material: Caecum | place: Ireland | collected 2018 | study: Broiler... | reverse complement strand
TTTTATTGTATTATTGCTTTTGGTTTTTTGTTTTGATATATTTATTTTTTAACAAAAAATATAAAATACTAACGATTCAGTTATTAATATAATTTTTTTTCTGTTAAATCTCTTAACGTACATATATTAGCTTTTACGTCAAATACTTTATTACTTATTATATAATTTTCTACAACAAACAAATCTTTTACTTTCCATTTTATATCTGGCAGATTAAATTCCTTAATAATATCATCGATATGACTCTTCACCCATTCTACTCTCTTTTTATGCTTATTATAAAAACATTTTGGATTCTCTCTATCAAACATTTTTTTATATTCATTGAATATTTCATAATAGTTTCTGGAAATGTTAAAATTTTTGGTTTCTATAATTCCAATTGTTTTTTTCTTGATACAAATATATAAAATGTCAATGTCTCCTAAACTATTGTTTCTTTGATCTGAAATATAATTTTTATTTATCTTTTTAACATTTTTTCTTACTATTACCGAATCGAAGCTTGAAAGATAATTAAATACCTGATCATTAAATACCTTACCTTTTATATTATTCATTTTTGCTTCATAATCTTTCATTGTTTTAGACTGTGCATGTAACATTCCATTATTTATTATACTCAATAAATGATAAACAGAATTTATAAGTGTTCTATACCCCACTAAGTATATATTTTTATATTTTATTAATGGTTTTCTTGTCAAAGAAATTGCTCGATTAAATCTCCATGGATACACTTCTTCTTTACTATATGGTTTAGGAGGAATTAAGAAATCATCTCTTTCCTCAAGTGATAATGAATCTAGAATTTTTTTTATTATATCAGATGAAATCTGTTTTTTTACATTATTTTTAATGTCATCAATTCTTAATTGTAATAAATTATCATAATCTTCTTTAAACAACTCAAGAATTGTAATAGTAACTTCAGTATAATCTGTATATGAATATCCAAATTCAGTTAAAAAAGCTTTATCAAACTCAGTATTTTTATCATCGATTTTTGGTAAAAATATATTAATTCTTTTTTCTATTTCTATTTCATCCACACTGTTTTTGAAGTCAATTTCTTTTTTCATTAATAAATTTATTCTATTTGCTGATGTTTTATCAAAACCTATTCTATTTGAATGTAACAACCTAATTTCAGAATTTATCATATTATAATGTAATAGATCTCCAGAATATGCCCACTCAATAATTTGTGAAGCAACAGCAATACCATAATTTAAATTGTAATATGATAAATTATCATTTGCATTATCTTTAAAAGTGCTAACCAATTCAATCATGAATTTCAATGCTACTGATAATTGATTCATATTATTTATATTTTCTTCAATTTCTTGTTTATGCTCTGGATAACAAGTTATATCATTTGCATAAAAATGTTGCCTAACAATTAAATTTCCTAAATTACTATCATACATTTCATATAAATAATATATTAAATCTTTTTTATTATATTTTTTTAAATTATTAACTAATTTTTTATATAAATAATCAACTACATAATTTAATATCTTTTTATCATTTATAATTCCATAATCATATTTTCTTTCTTTTTTTAAATATAAACCTATTTCATCTAGAATTATATTTTCTTGAGTTTTTGAAACTTTAAGATTGTTGGTTCTACTAACTTGTAACATCAAATCACGACCTTTTCTATATAAATATAACTTAATTACAATATAAAACACTTCCATAGTATTAGAAGTGTCTTAAAAAGGTAGATTTAGATACTGCTAACTACTACTTATATTTTTTATTTTTAATTGTTTAAAAAATAACTTACAACTGATAGTTCTAAAACTATCCACAATAATGTTTTTCTGATATTTTTTTCCTCAATCAAATTACTTATACAATATTCTTTTACATATGAAATTTTTAGAGGTAATTTAATCTTTCTACCATTTATACCAATTACTTTTAAAATCAAATCAGACGCTATACAACTTCCTTCTTCAAAAATAGCCCCATTTTCTTCTTTATTATCATAAAAAAATTCAGTTACATCATCAACCAATCTATTATTTTCTCTAAATTTATCTACCTTACTACTTTTCTGTATTTCTTCTAATTTTACATTAATTAATTGTTCTAATACATTTTCTACTTCTTCATTAGATAAGTTATTTAATGAAGAAGTAAGTTCTTCTAAATCATAATAATATTGGATTGAGGTAATAATTTTAATTTTGTCATCTAAAATTTCTGATATTTTTTTTACATATTCATTTAAATTTTCTTTTTTCATATCTAGCTCCTTTTTCTTTACTTTATTATTATAGCACATTTTTAACGAATAGCATTCGGTTTTTTAGTTAAATTAATATTTAATGGGAAAATATTATTGGTGATAACTATGTTTGATAATAATATAAGATATTGTAGAGAAGAATTAGAGATGACACAAGCTGAACTTGGTTATATATTTGGAGTATCAGATTCAGCTGTTCGCTCTTGGGAAACTGCCCATGACTCTATACCATTACCAAAACTTATTAAATTTTGTAATATGTATGATTATTCATTGGATTTTGTATGTGGTTTAATAAGAAATAATATTAAATATGGGAAATTTACAACTGATAAAATTAAAATAAGTAAAAAACTAAAAGAATTAAGAAACAAATTAGGAATTTCCCAACAAAAATTATCTGATGATTGCAAAATTTCACAAACTACTTATAGTGGTTATGAAACAGGTAACTATTTAATTAACACAACGAATTTATACTATATATGTAAAACCTATAATGTATCAATGGATTGGGTAGTTGGTAGAACGAATAATTCTAAAATTAATAGATAAAAAGCGAGAGTATGCTATAAAAATGTCATATTCTCGCTTTTATATTATATTTAATGAATAATAATAGTCATATACATTTAATTGATTATTAACTTTAATATTAATTTCATTATTATTAAAATCGTATTGAAAAATATTAAATAACATTTCAACAGAAAACTTTTGTTTTTCCAATAATGATAATTCCATATACTTTGCTGAAATAAATAGTAGATTATTATATTTAGCAAAGTTAGAGATTAACTTTTTAGAGTTAGGATCAAGTATTAATAATACTTCTTGAAATAACTTAATAAAATTATCAATATTATAGTTTGGTACAAATCCTAAATTTTCAAATAAATTTATTGCTAATCTAACTTTATCAATACCACTTAACTTATCTACCATATTAACTAATGTTATAACATTTTCAGTATTATTACTCAATAACATAACATCCTCCTTTTTTTGCCATTTGAGGCAACTTGTTTTAAAGTACGGATAAGAGATTAAACCTTTCATCAAAACTCCAATATAGGCAATTTAATGGGGTTAAATCTCATTTCCCAGCACTTTTATTTATCACTCTAAAAAGTAAAAAAATCAATACTATTTTTTATCTTTTTATCTACTTAAATCAAAGTCATCAGATTTATCATAATCGTTTTCTAATTCATCTATATCCTTAACTCTTGTTTTTAAATAATCTGGTGCCTCTACATAATCAAATAATTCATCTTGTTTAGTTGTTCCTCTAGATATTTTAATTACATCATTCATATCAAAATCATTATTATCATAATAATCTTTAACTTCAAGAGTTGTTTCAGCTTTTGTCTTTTCATTACCAAATTGTAATATTTTTCTAAAAAATTTCTTAATTGCTTCTAATATTGTTTCAATATAGTTTCTTAATTTATTATTTTCTTCAGTCAAGTTTTGATTTCTAGTAGTAAGAGATTTAACTTCTTTTTTTAAATTTGTATTTTCTTTTTCTAGTATTTGATGGCTTTTAGTGAAAGTTTTAACTTCATTAAATAATTGTTCTATCTTAGGTTGAAATTCTAATACCTTTTCAGTTTCTTTAATAACATTATTCATAGATTCAAAGGTTTCGTTTTTAACCTTAATATATTCATTACCAAAAATAGTATTTTTACTAGATTTCATTTTATCATTTAAATCACTTATGGCTTGTTCTAAATTTTTATTAATAGTTTCAACTTTATTTTCATAATATCTAGTTGTTTTCTTTAATTCTTTAGTTTTTAAATGTTCTCTACTACTGCCTTTAATACCTCTTTCTAAATCAAAGCCTTTTTCAGTTAAACGCTCGTGATATTTGTCTTGTAATTGAGATAAGTGTATTTTATCTTTTATAAATTGTTTTTTTGATATTGTCCATCTTTCAGTATTAGTTCTTTTATCTAATTTTTTAACAAGCGGTACTACTACACAATGAATATGTGGTGATTTTTCATCTAAATGAATTGTTGCGTGAAGTATTTGTTCTTTATTATAACCTAAATCATTATAAACAAAGTCCATACAAGTATTTGCCCACTTCATTATATCGTCATTACTCATATTTTCAAAGAATTTAGGTGAAGCAGTAAATAATAATTCATCTGCTACACAATTTCTTGATTGATTAAGCATTTGAGTATAACTTCTTTGTCTTTCTTTTCTTTCATTTTTTTGTTTTTCATTATGTTGTTTTTCATACTCTTTTGTTATCTCTTTAAATCTTTTAACATATTTATAATTTAATGGTACTAATTCTAAATTTTTATAACTATCTTCAATCCTTATATCAGGGTTAGAATTGTATGCTTTCTTTTCTCTTTGATTATGAGAACCAATTTGTGCTAAATCGTGTGTAGTCATAATAGGTTCACTTCTAAATATTGCATAATTCATTATATCAATCTCCTCTCTTAAAAAAAAATAAATAAAAAGAATATGCATTCAACATATTCTAGTGTTTATAAGATACTAATTGAATTGATATAACCTCAAACTTATTCATTTATAAAAGTTGTGTACTTTTGTGTGTCATAACATATACTGCATCATTATTTCTTAAGATAATTTGTTCATGATTATTTGTTTGATTTACCATTTTTACTTTATAGAAATAATCTTTCAAGAAGTTTACTTCAATACTATAAGTAAAGGTTTCTTCTTCAGCATAAATTTCCATATTTCCTTTTAAAATATATCCTTTTGTTTCATTTACCTTATTTGTAAATTCTTTAATTACATTCTCTGTTGATTTTTTTCCACAACCACTTACAAGCATTACCATTACTAATAGTAATCCTAATATTTTTTTCAAAATTCACCACATTCCTTTTCTATTTAACTATATTTTGAAAAAAATAATTTTATGAATAAAATTCCTTAATAAATTCCATACTAGTATTGAAAGGACGGGAATATATGGAAATTATTTATAAGATTTGCCTAGTATTCGCGATTATTGGAGCGGTTAACTGGGGACTCATTGGATTATTTGATTTTAATTTAGTAACTGCTATTTTCGAAGAAGGTTCACTTATGGTTAAAATCATTTACACTTTAGTTGGAATAAGTGGTCTTATTGATATTGGAATTTTATTTCATCATATTGATTCACATCCATTTGAATAAACTATTTTTTGTTTATTTTAATTATTCATAAAAAGTGGTGTATTTGAAAAAATATACTGCTTTTTTATGCAAAAAAGAAAGCATCTCGTGCTTTCTAATTTTTCGTTATGACAATATTTACTTTATTTGATACTACATATTTGACTTTTGGATCGGTACTTGAAATTTGAACATCGACATCATAAGTTCCTTCCGTATAATTTGCTAAATCTATATAGGCAGAAATATTGTCTTCAGTAATTGAATCGATTACAGATTGAACTCCTTTTACTTGAACAGATATTGGATCATCGTTTGTTCGATTTACTGTTAATCCACTTCCTAAATTGTTTGCTCGAATATTATTGATATTAATTGTTTTTTGCTTTTCATCGCCAAATGTAACAACAATTTTCACATCACTTTCGCTTATCGAACGAACTCCAGTTGGCTTAGATATACTTGCATTATAGGTTAAAGCTCCACCTGTTCCTTTACCATCAATATTAACAGTAACTGGGACACTAGAAATCTTATCAATATCTTCTTTTTCACCGTAAATGTCTACTGTATAATTTGTTTGTCCATTTATTGTTATTGAAGAGATTGCTTTACCGGCAACTAAATCTCCTGTGGTCGTAACAACAATTGGAACGGTCGCTTTGTATGTGCTAAATGAAATGCTTGCTCCAACAGTAGCTGGAACAATTTCCACATTGTCCAAAACTCTACCTTCTTTATCATAAGCTACTAATGGAAGATTATCAATTTCATAAGTTATTGCTTCCGTAAATTTTGTATTGCTTAAATCAATTAAAGCTTTTACAGTTGCAATTTGAGATAATGCGTCTTCAGAACCTTTTACAACAACTTCAGTTTGGTCAAGACTAACATCTGATACAGAAAATTTCTCATTTAGTTTATCTTCATTTAACAATTCATAAGAAATATTTCTTTTTTCACTTACTTTTTTCTTAATTGTTACAGTAACATAAGCAGGATCTAATTTATAATTTATATTGTCAACCGTTTGATTATATGAAAGTGGAACACGAACTGGAGTATCGCTTGCTTCATAATCCGACAAATCTAAAACAACTTCATGTTCTCCAAGTTGCTTTGCTAAATATAAAGCACTTTTTCGGCCTGTTAAAATTATATCTACTTGATCTACTAATCCTTCTACAACATAAGCTTCTTTATTATAAATAACTGTAACAGGTTCATTAGATAAAATTTCTGCTTCATTTTCAACTAATGTGATTACCTGAGAATCTACTAAAATAAAGGTTACAACAGCTAGACCTAGGGAAATATAAACAAGTACTCTTGGCCTATTTAATAATTTTTCGACATGAATTGGATTATTTTTTACTTTTTCAAATAAATAATAAATTGCTCGGCTTAAAGGTGTAATAAATTTTTCATCAAGCCATTGATACATTTTTTTAAAAATATTTCTTGCTTTTTTATTTTTTTTATTCATGGATATCTCCCTCACTTTCGGAAGCATCTGATCCATAGAAGACTTCAGTTTTTGGCTTTAATTCTTCTACTAATGTCATTCTGAATTCATCTAAAGTCAAATTATAGTGTAATTCTCCTTCATAAGCGATACTAATTCGACCATTTTCTTCAGATACTACTAAGGCTAAGGCATCGCTTTCTTCGGCTATACCTAATGCAGCACGGTGTCTAGTTCCTAATTTTTTATTTAAACTTGGATTCATACTTGTTCTAAAAACTGCTCCAGCACAGGTAATACGGTCTCCTTGGATGATTACACCACCATCGTGTAAAGGACTATTTGGATAAAATAAATTACTCAATAATTCACTTGAAATGTCTGCATAAATTTTTGTGGCACGACCAATGTATTCTTGCAAAGAAACATCTCTTTCAATTACTATTAGAGCTCCTATACGATTTTTTTTCAAAAATTCAATAGACTTCATAATTTCTGTAACCATCTTTTCTCGTTCATCTACTGTTAATATTTTATGTCTTCCTAACAATTGGGTTCTTCCTATACTTTCGAGCATACTTCTAATTTCTGGCTGGAAAACTACTATAATAGCCAATGGTCCCCAATCTAAAACATATTCTAATAGTAATCCAACTGTATATAAATTTAAAACTTGACTAATTATTTCTATTAAAATAACTAATAATACTCCTTTTACTATTAAAACCATTTTGACATTATTTCGAATATTTTTCAAAATAAAGTAAAACAAAAACCAAACAATACAAATATCTAGTATTTTGGTAAATAATGACCACAACGTCGTCAATGTCATCTTTCCACTCCCTTTATAATATCGTCTTGTTCATTATATCAAATTTTTTTCTTTTTATCTACTCTAAAACAAATTAGTTTTAAAAAAAGAAGATTGCATTCTTCTTACTTATTCAAAACATCAAAACCTATTGGATTACTTGTTGTGTTATTTGAAAATTGCGTGTTACTTTGAGAATCCATTTCTGTAATTGTATTTTGATTTGGATTTTGATGTGTGTTATTCATATTTTGAATTCCGCGACTGGCATCTGAAATAGCTGTATTTAAAGATTTATGAGCGGCCGCTTTGGCTAAATCATGTATATCTTTCTCTTCATTTTTGGGTTTAACAATGGAAGACACTCCTTTTTTTTGTTCACTTGCATCAACAAAATAGCCAATAAGTGCAAAGATTAAAATAATCGCGATCACTAGAAACCATAGATAATTATTTGCTAAAAAAGTTGTAAATCCTTCCATATTTGTTCTCCTTTATTTTACATTTATATTATAGCATATTTTTTCTAAAGAAAAAAGTCTTTACATTCATATTTGATAAACGTATAATTCCTCTAGGAAGTGAGCTATATGTTAAAAAAGGAAAAGAAAAAACCTTTATTTACGATTTATGATTATTTAAAAAAAACTTATCAATATGCAAAACACAGCAAAAAAAATCTATTTTTCTTTTTATTAGGGAATGTGGCCTATTGCATTATTAATGTTATCGCTCCCTTATTATCTGCAAGACAAATTCTTTATCTAACGGATGAAATTTGGAAACAATTAATTTATATCACTTTACTTATTTTTGCTCTTGAAATTTTACGAAATGTTGTAATGAATGTTAATAACTATTTTATTAATAAATATTTTTACGCAGTTAAAAAAAATATCCAGTTAGAAGTTTCAGAAAAAATATTACAAATTCAAACCGGCGTTTTACAAGAAAATTCTAGTGGAACATTTATTGAACGAGCTGGTAATGATACCGATACTTTATCGGATATTTTTATCCAAGGAATCGATTATATCACTTATCTTATTTCTGTTTTTGGCGTTTTATTTAGTATCTTATTTTTAAATGCTACTATATTTTTTCTGTATTTATTATTTGTCGTTTTACTATTTTTTGCTCAAAAGTTTGCTGCAAAAAAAATTCAAGAGAAAAATAAAATTCGAAAGAAAAAACGCGATGAAACTTCTGGTTTTATTAGCGAGTTAGTTCGAGGAGCAAAAGATATTAAATTGTTAAATGCTGAGCAAAGTTTTTTAAACAAAACAGATAAAGTGATTCAAGACTTGAGTGAGGCAAATTTTTCTTTAACAAGAACTCGTGCTTGGTTTCGATTTCTAAATGGAAATTTACGAGATTTACTTGATTTGGGAATTTTGCTTTCCGGTATTTACTTTATTACCCATAATGAACTTGAAGTCGCAACTATGTTAATTATTTTGTCTTATCGTGGTCAAATTGTTAGTATCTCTTCTAATTTAGAAAGCTTTTATGATATTATTAAACGGTTTGAATTAGCAGCTGAAAGAATTTTTGAAATTCTTGAAGGAGATAAATATCCTAAAGAAGTTTTTGGAAATAAAAAGATTTCTAAAATTGAAGGAAGCATTGCTTTTAAAAATGTTAGCTTTGGATATGAAAGAGATACTATGGTTTTAAAAAATATTAGTTTCCAAATTCATCCTAATGAGACAGTATCGTTTGTTGGAAAAAGTGGAAGCGGTAAATCAACTATTTTTAATTTAATTTCAGCTTTATATCGTCCAACTTCTGGTGAAATTACGTTTGATGGCATTCCTTTAAATCAATTAGATAAAACTAGTATTCGTAAAAACATATCCGTTATTAGTCAAAATCCTTATATTTTTAATATGAGTATTCGAGAAAATTTAACAATTATTAAGGAAGACTTAACGGAAAATGAAATGATTGAAGCTTGTAAAATGGCTTGTTTACACGATTTTATCATGACTCTTAAAGATGGTTATGATACGGTTGTTGGCGAAGGCGGGGTTACTCTTTCTGGAGGTCAGAGACAAAGACTTGCAATTGCTCGAGCATTAATTTTAAAAACTGAGATTATTTTATTTGATGAAGCAACTAGTGCTTTGGATAATGAGACCCAACATGAAATTCAAAAATCCATCCAAAATATGCAAGGGGAATATACCATTTTAATTATTGCCCACCGTTTATCTACAGTTATCAACAGCGATCGTTTAATTTTAATTGACGACGGCAGAGTTGTTGGCGAAGGTACTCATCAAGAACTTTTAAAAAACAATTCTATTTATCAAAAATTATACGAACTTGAATTAAAAGATGATAAAAAAGTAAACATTAAAAATTAAAATGTTTACTTTTTTAATAATATTGTTTTGCTTCTCTTTCGAGATCTCTTTTTTTAATACTTTCACGTTTATCGTAAAGTTTTTTTCCCTTTCCGATTCCAATTAACAATTTGGCCTTATTATTTTTTATATACATCTTTAAAGGAATAATGCTTATTCCTTCTTTTTCTTTAGCTTCTTTTAATCTTTTAATTTCTTCTTTATGTAATAATAATTTTCTAGTTCTTCTTTCTTCATGGTTAAAAATATTTCCTTCTTCGTATTTGGCAATGTAAATATTTAACGCATATGCTTCGTTATTTTTTATTGTTATAAAACTGTCTTTTAAATCAACAGATCCTTTTCGAACACTTTTAATTTCCGTACCGACAAGTAAAATTCCTGCTTCATATTCTTTTAAAATTTCATAATCAAAATATGCTTTTTTATTTTTTATTTCCATTTTATATTCCCCCAATCTTTATAGCCTTTTCTTCTTTATAAAGTATCGTTGATAATTGATTTGTTAAACCATTTATTTTTATTATAGCCTCTTCTAATGTTTCTTCTGGTTTTGCAAGTATAATTTGAATCTGAAATAAATTTTTTACATTTGTTTCTTTTAATATTTTATAACTGGATAGTATTTTAAAAGCTTCTTCATTCGAATTATCCAGGGTAATACTCAAGATTAAACCGTTTTCTTTATCTATTTTATAGTCATACAAAAAATGGCTATTTTGATTATTTGTATTTTCATAAATTTTCTGAAAAAACGTTTTTGCTTGATCATGATTTTTAAAGTTATACAGATCTTTTACTTGCAAATTTGTATTTAATTGTACAATTGGCAAGTCTTTTTTTCTTTCAGAAAGATATTGTTTGACTTTTTGATACGTGTTTTTGATTTGCTCTAAGTCTATATTTGAAAATTCAAGTTTTTTTAAATCCATATATACTTCATCATCGTTTTTAAAAGTAAAAGCATTTTCGTTTAACTTTACAATTCCACTTCCGATCCAAAAATTTAAAAATGACTCAGACATATCTTTTTCTACATTTGAATAATTTAAATCGAGATGTTTTCTTAAAGCAGAATTGTTTTTTTCTTGAAAAATTAAATACATTAATGACAGTTGCTCTAAACTAATTGTTATTTTAGATTTGCCATTGTATGGTAAATCCAGTATATAATTTAAAGCCAAATCACGGCTGTTTAAGCATTCCTCTTCTTCACATTCTACACTTTTTGCATGATTGGGTATATTTGGTTCTGCCGCATATACTTCATATCCTAAAGTTTGCAGTAAATTCTCTACTGCTTTTTGATAATTTCCTCTATATTTCATGACATTGTACTCTTCAAAGATTTGAGGATTTTGTTTTTTTAATTCAGATATTTGGTCTTCGCGTACAATTAGAATCGCCTGATCACTCAATTTTACAGATCCATACGTCCATGAATCTGACTGCATTAAATGATTAGGGAATTGGGTCAAATGACTTTCTAATGGTTCTAAAATAATATAGTCTAGATTATTCCATGAATTTCCATCGGATGTTGGCAGAACAACTGTATTGATCGTGAAATGGCAGGTATGTCTATGATATAGATATGGAATATCTTTTTTGACTCCTTCCAAACTTATTTGATGAGTATAAAATTTGTTGCCATCGTATAAACATTGAATCGTTTTGTTTTTTGGCAGAAAATTAGTGCAGTGTACCAGCATTAATTTATTGACATCTTCTAGGCTTATTTCAACATTTTCTTTTTTTAATATTTCTTTTTCCGGAGGACTTATTAAAATAAAGCCGTCTTGATCTAATTGAATGCTTTCTGGAATTTTTGGCACCTTATTCTTTTTATGTTGAAGCAGAAATTCATTTAAAGTTTTTAATCTTGTTTCAAGTTGCTGTATATTTCCTTGCAAACTTGTTATTTCTGCTTCAGCAAAATTCTTATTTGTTTTATCTTTAATATATTCTTTTTTTGAAAAAAATTTTTTAAAAAAAGATAAATGTTGATTTGCTGTTTTTGTATATTGCATTTTTAGTTCTTGATAAGTTTTTATTTTAACATTTATCTGATCTATTTCTTGTTCTGCATTTTTTACTTCTTTTGCAATATCTCTTTCTTTTATTTTCTCTTTTAGTTCGTCATAATTTAGAGTTTCCATTTTTTTCCTCTACAATTTCAAAATCAATTAAAGACGTTTCTTTGCTAGCATTTATACAACGAACATATACTTTATCACCAATTCGATATGTCTTTTTTGTGGATTTACCTATTAATGAAAGTAGCTCAGGAACATATTCATAATAATCTCCTTTTAAATTATTGACGTGTACCAACCCTTCTACTAAATTCTCTAATTCAACATAAAAGCCATAGCTCGTGACAGAATCAATGATAGCATTGTAGCACTCACCAATATGTTCTTCCATATATTCAGCCATTTTCATGTCAGCAACATCTCGTTCTGCTTCTTGAGAAGCTACTTCTCGTTCAGATGAGTGTTCAGCAATTGTTACTAAACTATTATTTAGATAATCAATCGTTTGCATAGAAAAATCTTTTTCAACTAAATATTTTTTTAATAAACGATGAACCGTTAAATCTGGAAATCTTCTGATCGGACTTGTAAAATGAGTATAAGCTTTTGATGCGAGGCCAAAATGTCCTGTATTTTCTTTTGAATATTCGGCTTTTTTCATACTTCTTAAAAGCATTGAAGAAAGAATTGAAAATTCTGGCTTATCATCTAATTCTTTTAATATGTTTTGCATAGTTTTTGGATTTAAGTCTATTACTCTTGTTTGAAGTTGATAACCTAATAATTTTAGTAAATTTACAAAGTCGTCAATTTTTTCAGATTTTGGCTCGCCATGAACACGATAGATGAAAGGAAGATCCATATTATAGATATGGCTTGCAACTGTTTCATTTGCTGCAATCATAAAATCCTCAATCATCTTTTCCCCATCTTCTCTTATCACTTTTACGACATCAATAGCTTTTCCGTTTTCATCTTGAATAATTTCTGGTTCACTTAAATTAAAGTCTATATAACCCCGATCAATTTTTTCTTTTCGCAAAATATGTGCCAATTTATTCATTTCTTTTAACGTGTTTACAAACGGAGTATATTCTGGATCTACTATATCTCGCATTAAGATATCATTCACTTTGGAATAAGTCATTTTTTTAGAGCTTTTTATATAGGATTCAAAAATGTCATAATCAATAATTTTTCCAGCTGGACTTATTTTCATAACACAAGACATTGTTAATCTTATTACTCCCTCATTTAAAGAACATATACCATTAGATAATTTATGTGGAAGCATTGGAATAACTGTGTTTGCTAAATAATTTGATGTTCCTCTTTCATAGGCCGCATCACCTAAAGCTGTATTTTCTTTTACATAGTTTGAAACATCGGCAATGTGCACTCCTAAAATATAATTTTCTTCTTCTTTTGTTAAACTTATTGCATCATCGATATCTTTGGTATGATCTCCATCAATAGTAAATATTTGCCAATTTGTTAAGTCTCTACGGTTTATGAGTTCACTTTCTTTTACTTCCGCTGGGATTTCTTGCAATTCTTCTTCAACTTCTGGTCCAAAATCTGGATCAATTTGATATTTATAAGCAATGCTTAAAATGTCCATTCCTGGATCATCTTTGTGTCCTAAAATTTTAATAATTTTAGCAAGATATCTTTTTTTGCCTAATTCTTTTACTAATTTTATAAGGACTTTATGTCCTGGTACACAGTTTTTTAAAGAATCTTTATCGATTTTTAATTCTAAATCTAATTTTTCTTCATCTAGTTTTACTCCTAAACCTTTTTTTGTTTCAATAATTTCTCCTACTAAATTGTGTAAGTCTCTTTTGATTACACGAATGATATGACCTTCTGGTTTAACACCTTTTCTTATGACTTCCGCTAAGACAATGTCATCTTGTATGGCACCATTCATATCTTCTTTACCAATGTATAAATCATCTTCTTTATTTAAAATAACAAATCCAAATCCTTTTTTATTTGCTGAAAATTTTCCGATTTTTAAACTTGGACAATTTTTCAAAAGAATGTATTTATCTTTTTTCGTTTTAAAAACTATATATTCATCTACTAATTCATCTAATGTATCGGATAATTCTTTTAATTCTTCAGCTGTGGTAAATCCTAACATATCATTAATTGTAATGAGATCCTTTGCTTCATGAATGTTTTCTAAAAGCTTTAATACTTGTTCTTTCATAAGTTATCACCTAGTACTATTATAGCTTCATCTTTTATTCCACACAAGAATAGGAAGAAAAACTTTACAAAAAAAGCAACCTAAATGGTTGCATTTTTACATTAAGAATAAAGCTAGTGAAATAAAAACAAATGCTGCTCCTAAAACAGCTGTTAAACGTGTTATCAATAATTCCATGCCACGTTCTTTTACTACACCGAACAACCTTTCATTCCCGCCAGTAATAATTTGGCCTGCATCACTTGCCTTATTTCCTTGTAATAATACTAATCCAATAAGTAATACAGATATAACTAATAAAATTGTTTCTAAAATTTCTGCCATTTCTATTGCCTCCGATTCGTTATTAATTTACCATAAAATCAAGGAAATAGCAACATTATATTTTTCTAGTAAGCGTTATTCCTTCTTTAAATCCACATGGATTCGTGCAATTGTAGCCCGATAAGCAACGTGCTCCAACATTCATTTTTTCTAATTCAGTTAAAATCGGTTGGATTCGGCTATCTTTTTCTGCTTTTAAAGCTTGAATATATTTTTCTAATGTCGATTTACATTGCATAGAAATTTCTAATTGGGCTTCTGTACAAAGTCTTTCTTGTAATTTCAAAATAAAATTTTCATAAGTACCTGTTTCATTTACATTTACTAAAGTTCCCTGAGGAATATTTTTTAAAGAGTGTAAATAAACCATATCATCTAACCATGCTTTTTTTAAGTTTTCGTTCTCAGATATAATTGGTGGAATATAAAAGGTTTCAACTTCCGGATAACTGATCGTATAGTATAAAGTTCTATGTCTTTGCTGTTGGGCAACTTGTGCAAAAGAAGCTTGATAATTGGTACTATATGTTCTACCAAATTGTTCTGGATAGTCATTATTTTCCACGATTAAACTAAATTTACGATGCCGATAATCTTGTATATCTTTTGCAATCAATCCTGTTTTTTCTAATTCATACGCAAAACGTTCAACACTTGGCTTTATAGCTTCTATTAATTTATTATTACTTTTATCTTCTAATAGTTTCAAGCAAAAATCATGGATGTAATCTAGTTGTCTAAATGAAGTTGTATATTCAAAATTCGTTGGAGTTAAGACTGAGATAAAATAACGGGCATTTTCCATAGCTAATTTATGGATCTTTTTATCATTTAAATATTTTTCATTAGGATATGCCTTTTTTATTTCTTGTTCTAAAATGGTTACCCATTTTTCATAAATTGCAAGTTCTTCTTGAGTTGGCATCATTTTTGTATAACGAGCGGATTTTTCACTTGTATTATATTCGTGTTCATTATTTAATAACATAGCAAGTAATTTAGGAACTCCAGATATATATAAAGAAATATGAGCATGGCCAAATACACTGTGGTGATTATTTGCTTTGTTTCCTTCAATTCTATTTTTGGTTCTTTGATAGTCTTCTTTGACAATCTCTTTCCATTCTTTTTGGGTATAGCATATATTGGCACTATATCCTCCTGCTAATTCTAAATCTTCTTTTGTTGTCTTTTTAATCACTTCTTCATCTGTTGAGGTAATTGCTACTACATCTACTTTCATTTTTTTCTTTCCCTTCTATCCCCAAATATTCTTTTATTCATTCTATCACAAAATTCACAAAAAAAGAGTATTTTTATTCTTTAGATATATTTTTGAGAATTATTTTATATACTTCTTCTCTTCCCTTTTTTGTAGTAGATGAAAATCTAATAAAGTCATTTTCGTCAATTTTTAAAGCTTCTTTAATAAGTTTATCTTGCTTTGCTCTTCCAGAAGCTCCTACTTTATCATATTTTGTCGCGATAATTGTAATTGGAATATTATAATATTTTAAAAAGTTATACATTAAAATATCATCTTCTGTTGGTTTATGCCGATAGTCAATTAACATAAATACATGAGATAAATTTTCTCTTTTTTTCAAGTATTCTTCAATCATCAAGCCTATTTTACGATCACTTTCTTTAGATAATTTCGTATATCCATAACCAGGAACATCCACTAAAAAGAATTGTTCATTGACCAAATAAAAATTTAATGTTTGGGTTTTTCCTGGTTTACTTGATGTTCTTGCAAAATTTTTACGACAAATCAATGCATTTATAAAACTTGACTTTCCAACATTACTTCTTCCTACAAGTAAAAATTCCGGTAATATTTCTGTTGGGTACTGACTTTCTCTTACCGCGATGTTTTTTAATTCTACGGATTCAATTTTCATATTTTCTCACCTATTGAGGTTATTATATGATACTTTTATTATTTTTGCAAATTTTAAAAAAAAG
>ERZ1643246.2647-NODE-2647-length-16635-cov-5.443305_pt1 | contig 16635 bp, 13 predicted proteins | sample MGYA00579265_ERZ1643246 | MGnify/ENA primary metagenome ERZ1643246 (study PRJEB29033, sample SAMEA4952261) | chicken gut metagenome | biome: Broiler Chicken; feature: Gastrointestinal Tract; material: Caecum | place: Ireland | collected 2018 | study: Broiler... | reverse complement strand
TGCATCTGTGCTTTTTGGCTTTTCCGGGGCGATCCGGCGCTTTTCACATGGCAGGGCCATGCGTTTAAAGCCCGGGATTCTGCGCACAATAAAACCATGGATGTTCCTGTTTCTTCCAGGGGCAAAGGAAAGGAGAAGACCATGAAAAAACTGTTCCGCGTATCGCTGTGGCTGTTTTTTGTCACGCTCTCCCTCTTTCTCCTTATTTATACATATGCGCTCTGTGCTCCATTGTCGCTGTATGAACAGCGGCAGCACATCACGCTGTATGACAAAAACGGCGATGTCCTCTATGAAAGCAACTTCGGCGAAAACAGTGAGTGGATCTCCCTCGATGAGATTCCGCAGCAAGTACAGGATGCATTTATCGCCGTTGAAGACAAACGATTTTATCTTCATTTCGGTTTCGATCCGATCCGGATGGCCGGAGCTGCCAAAAACAACCTATTCTCCGATTCTGTCCTGCAGGGCGGATCCACGATCACTCAGCAGTTTGCCAAGAATCTCTTTCTGACCAATGAACAGACCCTCTCCCGCAAGATCGAAGAGTTCTTTTATGCGGTCCGCCTGGAGATGCACTATGACAAGGCATCGATCCTGGAAGGTTATCTCAACACGCTGTATTTCGGTCATGGGGTCATCGGGGTCAAAGAAGCCGCCTCTTATTATTTTGGAAAGGAGCTCGAAGATCTCAACGCCGGCGAGCTTGCCATGCTGGTGGGGGTCGTCAACGGACCGGGCGCCTTCTCCCCCTATCTCAATTACGATACGGCGATCGGCCGCCAGCAGGCCATCCTGCAGGTGCTGCTGGAACATCAGGTCATCAGTGAAGCCGACTATACACAGGCGATGGAGGAAGAACTGGTACTGATCGATCACAGCCAGGATGAAAGCGAGGATGACATCCGTTCGTATTACATCGATGCCGTCCTCCAGGAGATCGACTCGATGAACCTGACCGGCGGCGACATCGAGGTCTTCACTTATTTTGATCCTCAGGCCAGCCGGGCCCTGTATCAGGGCATACAGTCGGAGATGGGAGAAGATGCACAAATGCAGGTCAGTGCCGTCATCATGGAGCCTTTCAGCGATCACGTCATCGCCATGGCGGGAGGAACCAGCTATACGACCTCGCAGTACAACCGGGCACTGTATGCCAGGCGGCAGATCGCCAGTACCGTCAAGCCGCTGCTGTACTACTGTGCACTGCGTCAGGGGTTCACCCCTTCCACGACCTTCATCTCCCAACCGACGACCTTTCAGCTGACAGACGGAGAAACCTATACACCGGGAAACTATGGCGACCGCTATCCGTTCAGAGAGATCTCGATGATCAACGCCGTGGGTATCTCCGATAACATCTATGCGGTGAAGACCCACCTCTTCCTCGGTGAAGAGACGCTGCAGGAGGCACTTGCTCAGTATGGCATCGAAGCGCAGCCCAACGCTTCCCTCGCTTTGGGAACGGTCAATGCCAGCGTAAGCGAACTGGCATCCATCTACAACAGTTTTGCCTCGGAAGGGCTCTATGCAAGACCGCAGATGATCGCTTCCATCCAGGTGGACGGAGAAAACGCATATCGGGATGACACGCAGATGAAACAGCTCCTGCACCGGGAAGAAACGCTGATCCTCTCGCAGCTGCTGACCGCTACTTACGATCAGAAAAACAGGACCTACTCTTATCCTTCCATGCTGGGCGCTGTCCCGGAAGTAACGACCGCGGTCAAATCCGGCACCAGTGACTGGGATTCCCTGGCCGTCGGCTACAACCCACAGTACACCGTTGCGATCTGGACCGGATATGATGACAATCGCACCCTGAACGCACAGGATCAGGCGCATGCGAAGAAGATCTTTCAAAACACTTTCAACGGCCTTTATGAAGGAAGAGAGGGTCCCTGGTATCTGCCGGGCGAACAGCTGGAAGAGCGCAGGGTCGACCCTGTCAGCGGGGAACCATCTGAAGATGGCAGCGTCTACTGGTACCTGCGTAGCGAAGAGTAAACGACCGTGTGACCGCTAAAACGGCGCATCGATGCAAAATGCGCATAAGATCTCATACATAGGCTATAAAACAGGGAAATTTCATTCGATTTTGCACTTTTTAACCGCACCTTTGCACTTTTTAACGGAAAAATTTGCATGAACCTTACAGGAATGTTATACTTTTTTTGGCTTAAAAATTGAGGTGAAACGGATGAATTTCTTGGAAAAGCACAGCAAGAAGATCGCTGCAGCACTGTGTTTTGCGACCTGTGTACCGGTTGTCTCTGCTGTATATGCCTATGAAGCACAGCCGGGATGGCATGGCGAGGGCAGCGACAGATATTACATTCTCGAATCGACACACGAACAGGCCATCGGCTGGCTGAAGCTGGACGAAGGAACCTATTATTTCAATGAAGACGCTGAAATGCTGTTTGGCTGGCAGACGATCGACAGCGAAGTGTACTACTTTGCAAATGACGGTCGCATGGTGAGCGGCGAACAGACGATCGATGAGGAAACGTATTGTTTCCAGAATGACGGACGCTTGCTGAGCGGATGGCAGGAGGATGTCCTCTATGATGACCACGGCTTCCCGGTAACGGAACAGTATGTGGAGATCGAGGACGGTACCTTCGTCTACGTCGATGAAAACGGAAAGAAAGTGACCGGATGGAAGACCATCAACGGCAGAAAGCATTATTTCTATGAGGACGGTATCATGGCGACCGGAAAGACGACGATCGGTGAGGATACCTACTACCTCGATGAGTATGGTGTGCTGTACACCGGATGGGATTACGATGAAGAGGGCAATGCCTACTATCGCAATGAGTTTGGCAAGGTCCTCAAGGATACGGAACAGGAGATCGATGGGGTCGCCTACGTGTTCAGTGAGAGCGGTGTTGCCCGTGAAGCCAACAGCGCACTGGGTGAGGGCATCGCGGAAGCGGCGCTTGCACAGCTGGGAGCTTCTCAGGACTGCACGATACTGGTGACCAACGCACTGGCGGCAAACGGCATTTACTATCACGGATGGCCGGCCGGTTACCTGTCTTTGGGAACCGTGACCAACGATCCGCAGCCGGGCGATCTGATCTACTACGCAGACGGCGGTCTGGGCATGGCCCACATCGCAGTTTACATCGGAAACGGACAGGCCGTACACGGCGGATGGCATGGCAGCGGAACTGCGATCTACAGTGCGTATGTCGGCTCCGGACCGGTATTCATTCATGTCGAATAAAAAGATGCGCAGGCATCTTTTTTTCATCTCTGTCTGATTGCAGGATCAACCTGCCGCACGGTTGCGGCAGGCTTATTGTCGTGTGTGTGCATCCGCCCCGGGTGTAAGGAACGGCTCCAGCTCCGCCGGATAATAGACCAGCTGCTGTTCTTTGACCTTCGCATCCACCAGCGCGCTGACGATCGCGCTTTTCTCTGAGAGCTCGCTGAGCGTTCCCTGTTCATCGACGATCCAGATCACATGTGTGCCCTGCCGCCCTTTGTATGGCGAGTAGGGCTTTTGTGTCACATGGTCACGGTGCACATAATACTGCGGATCATAGCCGTTTGCTTTGGCGATTGGACAGATCTTCGCATAGGTATCCGCTTCCTCCTGTGTGTAGGCAAACAGCCGGCGGTCCAGCACACGGGCGGCCAGATCGCGCAGGATCGGATCGGTTCGCTGTGTCAGCAGGGCAAAGCCATAGAGGGCGGCCGCTTCATCCAGGCGAAACAGCGCTTCGATGGCGACACGCTCTCCGCTCAGAAACGGCGTGAACATCTCCAGTCCCGCAAAGAAGGAAGGCTTCTGTTTCCACAGCGTCTTCATCCGCTCAAACAACAGGGCGATCATGATCTCATAGCTCCTTGCGACCGGATGCAGGTACACCTGCCAGTACATGTGATAGCGGGCCATGATATAGTCCTCCACGCTGTGGATCCCGCTTTCCTTGACGGCCAGATGCGCATCCTGGATGCGGATGGTGCGCAGGATCCGTTCCATGTCGAAGGTGCCATAGCTCGTTCCGGTAAAATACGCATCCCGTAACAGGTAGTCCATGCGATCCGCATCCAGCTGTCCGCTCACCAGCTGATTGAGCAGATCATTTTTGTATCGATAGCCGATGATGTCCGCGACATCCTGCGGCAGCCGCACATCCGCAGCCGACAAGATGCGATGGATCTCACTGTCCTCCAGAAGGATCCGCTGTGTAAACTGTTCGTGGTGGCAGTCGCTGACCGCTTCAAAGGCATGAGAGAACGGTCCATGCCCCAGATCATGCAGCAGCCCCGCCAGCATGGCCGCGCACTTTTCATACTCGCTCAATGAGCGGGAGAGCTCTTCGATCTCTTCCACCATTCGCCGCACGATCTCATACACGCCCAGAGAGTGAGAAAACCGCGTATGCTCGGCCGTATGATAGACCTGAAAGTCCCCGCCAAGCTGATGGATGCGACGCAGACGCTGAAACTCCCTGGCGTTGATGCAATCCCAGATGACCTTGTAATGCACATGGATATAGCCGTGAATGGGATCCCGCATGACCTTTACTTCTTCGGTTCGCTCAAACATGGCACCACCTCCAACACGTTTTGAATGATCGGCGCATCGGCCGGCTGAAACGCATACTGTGTCAGTTCTTCAGGATCGACCCAACGCCCCTCGCTGTGTGCGCAAAGATCATGAGGTCGCTGTTCACTGTGACAGAGATAGGCATGTACCCGCAAGTGCCAGCCTTCCTGCTCATCCAGGATCGTACACAGCTTCTCACCGACCTTCGCCTCCACACAAAGTTCCTCTTTCAGCTCCCGTGCCAGCGCATCCGCTTCGCTCTCTCCCGCTTCTACCTTGCCGCCGGGAAACTCCCATACACCGTTGGCATGTCTGCTCCGGCGACGACCGATGAACACCTTGCCATCGCTGACCAGCACGCCGCAGACCACTTCCATTTGTTTCACACGCACCACCTGCCTTTGTTTCATTATAAATCATTTTTGGGTGATGCGCACCAAAGAAAACGCACACAGGTGTCCCCATGTGCGTCTGATCTATCGTGTCTGTGCCCGGCTTTCCTCGATCCGCTGCCAAATCTCTTCATCGCTCAGCGGTTCATCCAGCAACAGTGTGCACCAGTATTTCTTGTTCATATGATAGCCCGGTGCATATCCCGGATGCCGCAGACACTCCTGCAACCGATCCGGCGACAGCTTGAGATTGAGGATCTCCACCTCGCCCTCCTGTTCGCTGTATAGCTAGTGTCTGGAAACAGAGAGGATCATCGCAAACCAGCGTCGATTCTCCGGATGACGGAATACGACATCATCCGGATGATCGTTCCACAGATATTCTCCCTTGACCGCGTAAGTTTCTTTGATCCACTTCAGGATGCGCCTGGTCTGTGGCTGTCGATCATAACAGCGATCGATGACCGTCAAAAGCACGTCCCCGCATTCCGTTCGCAGCGCTTCGACATAGGCACCCTGTGCGCTCGCCACCTTGACCAGCGCATACGCTTCCTTCGTCTTTTGATCGATCAGCGTATAGTCCGGTCTGCCATCCGCCAAAATGACGATCTGCATCTCGTAGTCTCCTGCATGGATGGGGCACGCCCAGTACCAGCCATCCTCCGTTTGCCGAAAGCCAAACGCTTCCAGCTTCTCGCTGACCGGCTGATGCGAACGCAACAGCAGCCTCCATTCTTTCTCCGGTGTCACCGTCTTCTCACCGCTGTTTGATCACCATGGCCAGCACCGCAAGATCCGCCGGGTTAACACCGGAGATGCGCGATGCCTGCCCCAGGGTCATCGGCTGGATCTGTGCCAGCTTCTGTCGTGCTTCCAGAGAAAGATGTTCGATGGTCGCATAGTCCATCCCCTTCGGAATGCGCATCTGATCCATCGCACGCAGATGACGGGCATCCCGACGCGCTTTTGCGATATAGCCTTCGTACTTGATCTCGATCTCGATCTGCCGGGCCGCCTTCGCATCGATCGAAAGATCCGCATAAGGCTGCAGCCCCGCAATGGTCACCTTCGGACGACGCAGCAGTTCAAATGCGCTGATGCCTTCCTTGAGCGGTTCATAACCAAGCGCCTGCAGGTATTCGTTGACCGCTGACTTCGGAGTAAATCGCACATCCTTTACCATCTGCATGCCGGTTTCGATCGCCTGCTGCTTCTGCAGAAAGCGCTGATAGCGTTCTTCACTGATCAGTCCGCGCTCATGCCCATAGCCGGTCAGCCGTACATCCGCATTGTCATGCCGCAACAACAGCCGATACTCCGCACGGGAAGTCAGCAGACGATACGGCTCATTGGTGCCTTTGGTCACCAGATCATCGATCATCACTCCGATGTACGCCTCATCACGCCCCAGGATCAGTCCGTCTGTTCCATCCAGTGCCGCCACCGCATTGATGCCGGCGATCAGTCCCTGCGCCGCCGCTTCCTCATACCCGCTGGTCCCATTGATCTGTCCCGCGGTAAACAGATGTGCGATCACTTTGTTTTCCAGGGTCGGCCGACACTGCAGTGGATCGATCGCATCGTATTCGATCGCATACCCGAATTTGTCGATCTCACAGTGTTCCAATCCGGGCAGGCTGTGCAACATCTTCTCCTGCACATCATGCGGCATTGAAGTGGAAAATCCCTGCACATAAGTGGTGTCCAGCGAACGGCTCTCCGGCTCCAGAAAGATCTGATGGCGCGGTTTATCCGCAAAGCGCACCAGCTTGTCTTCGATGCTCGGACAGTAACGCGGGCCCACGCCCTTCACCAGTCCGGAATACATGGCAGACTCCTGCAGATGTTCTTGAATGATCGCGTGTGTCTGTGGAGACGTATAGGTCAGATAGCAGACCATCTGCTGTTCAAAAGGAAGGATCTCTTCTGTATCCTCGCTGAAACAGACGAAATCCTTCGTACCCGGCTGCACTTCCAGCCCAGAGAAATCGATCGATGCCGTTTTGACACGGGCCGGCGTTCCGGTCTTCAGGCGAAAGGTCCGGATGCCATGCGACCGCAGGCTCTGTGACAGCGCATTTGTCGTCGGTTCGCCTTCCGGGCCGCTGCTCGTCGCCTGATGACCGACCAGGATCGTCGAGCTCATAAAGGTCCCACTGGTCAGGATGACCGCCCGGCTCTCCACCGTTTGGCCATCCGCCAGACGCACGCCACAGGCCTTTCCGTCCCGAACCAGGATCTCTTCCACGCAGGCTTCCTCCACACGCAGGTGTTCCTGTTTTTGGAGAACATCCTGCATATAGGCCTTATATGCGATCTTGTCGCTCTGTACCCGCAGGCTCTGTACCCCCGGTCCTTTCGTCGTATTGAGCATCTTGAACTGCAGGGCCGTCGCATCGGCCGCACGTCCCATCTCTCCGCCCAGCGCGTCGATCTCCCGCACGACGATCCCCTTTGCCGGTCCTCCAACACTGGGATTGCACGGCATGGAGCCGATCATCGACAGATGCAGCGTATACAGTACGGTTTCTTTTCCCATTCGGGCAGTGGCCAGCGCCGCTTCGATCCCGGCATGTCCGCCCCCGACAACAATGACATCCAACATGTGATCACCTGACTTTTTCCATACTATTATATATGGGAAGCGGTAAAAACGAAAGTGCTTTTACAGGAAAACCACGCTCCCTCTTCTCTTTTCCTTTTCTGGTATTTGCGCTATAATGAGTTCAGCCAAAAGGGGTGTAAGAATGACAAAACAAAAGAAGATCACCGCGGCAGTCGCGCTGATTGCCGTCATTGCCATCGTCATCGTCTCCATCTTTTTGATGAGCGGAAATGCCGGCGGCGCAGCCAACGTACAGGAAATCGCCATCGAATAGCTGGAACCATTATCCAAAGAGGAAGGATCTGCGCTCAGCGGTGTATGTGATCACACGATCTCCCTTGGAGAAACCGACGATCTGGAGTCGCTCATCGAACAGGATGACACGATCGTGGAAAAGATCGAGATCGATGCGGACAACGTCGACTTTGAGAAAGCCGGTGAATATGAGGCAATCTATCAGATCACCTTTGATATGGAAGCGCTGAATGAGTGGCTGGATGAAAATGAGCGCAGCGTCTCGTTTCAGACCGACACTGATCCGGTCATCGTAAAGACGACCGCAACGATCACGGTACAGGAAGAAACAGCGAAAACTTCAGATGGATCCAAAGACACGAAAAAAACCAACAAGAAGCAGACAGCTTCGGATGACAAAGATGCCGAAGGCAGCAGTTCTTCAAACAGTTCTTCCAATTCGTCTTCCAATACATCCGGCAGTTCCTCCGGCGGCTCCTCGTCCCAGTCAAATCATCAGCACAACTGGCAGGCACACACTGCAACCAGGACGGTTACCAAAACAGTAACGGTAGTCGATACGCCGGCTCAGACCGTTCACGGTGCCCGTTTCTATACGATGCAGGAAGATGGCACTTACATTGCAAACGGTCCGACTTACTGGTTTGAAAACGGATTTACAACGGAAGACCTGAAGGAAATCATACAGGCGGGCATCAAAAATGCCGATGAAAATGGTTTGTACAATGGTGTGGACTATAGAAATTATCAAAATGTAAAGAAAGAGGTCCCTGCCGTTACGCATACAGAAAAACAAAACGTAACAGAAACATATACGGATTATTACTATTGTTCCTGCGGTGCCAGAAAAGATGCATAAAAAAACTTCTCAGCTACTAAATTTGGCTGAGAAGTTTTTTATACACAACTATGTGTGAATTCTGTTGTTCTTAGTGCTTGAAATGACGCACACCGGTATAGACCATCGCAATACCGTATTCGTTGCAGACATCGATCGACAACTGGTCCTTGATCGATCCGCCCGGCTGGATGATCGCCGTCACACCGGCCTTGACCGCTTCCTCTACCGTATCCGGCATCGGGAAGAAGGCATCTGAGGACATGACGGAACCTTTTGCCTTTTCACCGGCCTGCTCGATGGCGATCTTCGCTGCACCGACACGATTCATCTGACCGGCACCGACTCCGATCGTCATGTTGTCCTTTACCAGTACGATCGCATTGGATTTGACATGCTTGACGACCTTCCATGCAAACAGCAGCTGTTCGATCTCTTCCGCTGTCGGCTTGCGGTTGGTCACACAGCGCAGATCCTGAGCGGTGATCGTCTTGTCGTCCATATCCTGTACCAGCAGACCATCCAGAACGTTGGTCACCTTATACTTCGCAGTCGGCTCCAGCGTGGTATCCAGCTGCATCAGACGAATGTTCTTTTTCTTGGAAAGCAGTTCAAACGCATCCGCATCAAAGGACGGTGCGATGATGATCTCCAGAAAGATCTTGGAAAGCTTTTCGGCAACCGCCATGTTGACCGGCTCGTTCAATGCGACGATGCCGCCGAAGATCGAAACCGGATCCGCCTCATAAGCTTTATCCCACGCTTCTTCGATCGTCGTACCGATGCCGATGCCGCAAGGGTTCATGTGCTTGACACCGACCGCTGCCGGCTGTCCGTCAAAATCCTTTAAGATCTCGATGGCGGCGTTGCCATCCTGGATATTGTTGTAAGAGAGTTCTTTGCCGTGCAGCTGTGTGGCATTGGCTAATGAATACTGCGGATGCATGTTCTTATAGAAAGCTGCGTTCTGATGCGGATTCTCTCCATAGCGCAGATCCTGCACCTTGTCATAGGTGATCGTAAAGCTCTCCGGATACTTCTCTTCGGTACGTGCGGTCAGATATTCCGCGATCATCGCATCGTAACGTGCAGTATGACGGAACACCTTCGCAGCCAATCGCTCACGGGTCTTCAACGTCGTCTCCCCGTTTTCCTGCAGCTCGCTGAGCACGGCCGCATAGTCCTTTGGATCACAGAGGACCGGGATCGACTGGTAGTTCTTCGATGCGCTGCGCAGCATGCTCGGGCCGCCGATATCGATGTTCTCGATGACCTCTTCATGCGTAACGCCCGGCTTCTGCACCGTCTCCTTGAACGGATACAGGTTGACACAGACCAGATCGATCAGCTCGATGCCCAGTTCCTTCAGCTGTGCCATATGGCTTTCGTTGTCACGAACGCCCAGTAATGCGCCGTGTACCTTCGGATGGAGCGTCTTGACACGCCCGTCCATGATCTCCGGAAATCCCGTCACATCCGAGATGGAGATGGTGGAGATGCCGGCTTCCTCCAATGTTTTGCGGGTGCCGCCGGTGGAGATGATCTCATAGCCCAGTTCCTTCAGACCACGGACAAAATCGACCAGTCCGCTCTTGTCGGATACACTTACCAATGCTCGCTTCATTGTTTGCCCTCCTCTATTTCTTTACAGATCTGTCTGACCGCCCTTGGGAACAGTTCATACTCCAGGGCGTGTACATGTGTTTCCAGTTCTTCCAGCGTCCATGCAGGATCGATGGACAGCTTTTCCTGCAGGATGATCTCACCGGTATCGATGCCTTCATCCACATAATGGACGGTCACGCCGGTAAACGATACTTTTGCCTCATAGGCATCCCGAATGCCGTGCGCTCCCGGGAAGTTTGGCAGATAGGCCGGATGGATGTTGATGATCCGTCGCGGATAATGCGTCAGCAGCTCTTCGCCGATGAAGCGCATATAACCGGCCAGCACGATCAGTTCGACGCCTTTTTCTTCCAGATGGCGGCGGATCTCCCATTCGTAAGCGCGCTTGTCAGGATAGGCTTTCGGATCGACGTGGATGTGTTCCACGCCCAGGCGCTGCGCGCGTTCGATCGCACCGGCATTTGCCGTGTCGACGACCAGCAGCACGCAGGCCGCATCTGCGAGATCGCCGCTGTTGATATGATGGATCAGATTTTCAAAATTCGTTCCGCTGCCGGAAGCGAATACCGCAAACTTTACCATTGCAGGTCCACGCTTCCCGTGTCTGTCACTTCACCGATGACATAGGAAGGTTCATCGATCTCTGCCAGCAGCTGCTGCACTTTTTCCACGTCACCTGGATCGACGGCCAGAATGAAACCGATGCCCATGTTGAATACATTGCACATCTCCTGCTTGCCGATGTTGCCGCATCTGGCGATCAGATCGAAGATCGGCTTGGACGGGTAGCTGTTGAGATCGATGCGCACGCCCTGTCCTTCCTTCAGCATCCGCGGTACATTCTCATAGAAGCCGCCGCCGGTGATGTGGCTCATGCCCTTGATGTCGACCTTGTCCAGCAGGTGCTTGATCGCCTTGACATAGATGCGTGTCGGCGTGAGCAGTTCTTCTGCCAGCGTCTTGCCGCCAAGCTCTTCAAAGGTCGCCTGCAGATCCAGCTTCGCATCCTTCAGAAGCACCTTGCGGATCAGTGAGAAGCCGTTGGAATGACAGCCGCTGCTCGGCAGACCGATCAGCACATCGCCCGCTGCGATCTTCTGTCCGTCCAGCAGGCGGGAACGATCCACCGCACCGACGCAGAAACCAGCGAGATCATAATGATGTTCGTCGTACATGTCCGGCATCTCTGCGGTCTCTCCGCCGATCAGGGCACACTCGGACTGTACACATCCATCCGCAACGCCCTTAACGATCTGTTCGATCACCTGGGGATGGTTCTTGCCGACGGCGATGTAATCCAGGAAGAACATCGGCAATGCGCCCTGTACGAGCACATCGTTGACACACATGGCCACCGCATCGATACCGATCGTATCGTGTTTGTCCGCCTCAAAGGCGATCATCAGCTTCGTGCCGACACCATCTGTACCACTGACGAGCACCGGCTCCTGAAAGCCGTATTTCGACAGATCGAACATGCCGCCGAATGCACCGATGGAATCGATGGCACCCATCGTCTTCGTGCGGGCCACGTGGCTCTTGATGCGGCGGACCGACTCATAACCGGCTTCCAGATCGACGCCGGCTTCTCTGTATTTATCACTCATAGAGATCCTCCTCTTTCTTTTACCTGATCATTTCTGACGGAAATAGTTGACACCGTTGGCGAAGATGTTCTGTTCCTTATTGCCGTCGATGTTCTGGAACAGGCCTTCCTCATAACGTTCGCTGTGACCCATCTTGCCGAAGATCCGTCCGTCTGCCGAGGTGATGCCCTCGATGGCAAACGAAGAACCGTTGATATTGTACACACCGTTCATCGTCGGATCCCCGTCCAGATCCACGTACTGTGTCGCGATCTGACCGTTGGCGAACAGTTCCTTTGCCACTTCCTCGCTGACGACGAACTTTCCTTCACCATGGCTCATCGCCACGCTGTGGCACTCGCCCGGTGTAAAGCCAGCCAGCCACGGAGATTTGTTTGATGCGATGCGCGTTCTGGCAATGTGCGAAACGTGACGGTTGATGTTGTTGCGGAACAGCGTCGGCGATCCTTCGTTGAGCTTCGTGATATCGCCATACGGCAACAGGCCGGACTTGATCAGCGCCTGGAAGCCGTTGCAGATGCCCAGGATCAGACCATCGTTGGCTAACAGCGTCTGAATGGCCGTGTTGACCTTCGGATTGCTCAGCACATTGGCGATGAACTTGCCGCTGCCATCCGGCTCATCTCCGCTGGAGAAGCCGCCGACGACCATCAGGATCTGTGCCGATGCGATCTTTTCGCTCAGCTCCTCCAGACTTCGCTCGATGCTTTCCACGTTCAGGTTGTTGAACACATACGTCTCCACCTCGGCACCGGCACGCTCAAACTGCTGTGCAGTGTCGTACTCGCAGTTCTGTCCCGGAAACACCGGAATGATGACCTTCGGATGTTCGTAGGTCTTGCGCGCATGCAGCGTTTCTTTTGCCTGATACAGCGGTGTATCGATCTTCTGACCGTCTTTGTCCACCGCCATCGGGTAGATGTGATCATAACGTTCACACCAGGCTTCGATCGCTTCATCGATCGTCGCAGACTCCTCGTTCAGGATCAGCATCGGCTCCTTGGTCGTGATGCCCAGCAGCTCGAAGCTCTCATCCAGCAGCGTCTCTTTGGACTCGACGATGATGCTGCCGATCTCCAGGTCATATAACGAAGCCTCGCTCTGGATCGCTGCACCGATCTTATTGCCGAATGCCATCTTGCAGATCGTTTCGGCCGCACCGCCAAACTTTGTCGTTGCGGCGGAGACGATCACGCCTTCGCGCGCCAGCTTGCGCACCTTGTCAAAGTTCGACTTTAATTCCTCATAGTTCGGCGTATGATCGTCATGGGCGTGATGACGGATGATGTAGATGTAATTTCCTTCTTTTTTGAATTCCGGCGAAAGGATGTTCTGCGTCTGTTCGGTCGTCACCGCAAAGGTGATCACGGTCGGCGGCACATGGATGTTGTTGAAGGTGCCGGACATGGAATCCTTTCCGCCGATGGACGGTGTCTCGAATGCGAGCTGTGCATCGACCAGTCCCAGCAGCGCCTGCATCGGCTTGCCCCACTTTTTCGGATCGTCGTGCAGACGTTCAAAATACTCCTGATTGCTCAGACGGCAAGTGCGGTAATCGCCGCCCATCGCCGTCACGCGCGCCAGCGCTTCCACCACGGAGTAGCTGGCCCCCAGATATGGGGAGAAGCGGGCGATCTGCGGATGGAAGCCATGCGTCAGGATCGAACAGGTATTCGTAAAGCCGAAGACCGGCAGCTTCTGCACGGAGCCCTCGCTTTCCGTCAGCTGATACTTGCCGCCAAACGGCATGAGGACGCTGGATTTTCCGATGGATGCATCGAACATCTCGGCCAGACCGATCTGGCTGGCGACATTCTCTTTGCGCAGGTTGTCCAGCAGTGTGGTGCGGACCGGGACAAACGGATCGTTTTCAACCTCTCCCTCGCTGATGACGACATCCTGCACGCCGCGCACGCCGTTGGTATCCAGGAAGGCGCGCGACATGTTCACGATCTCCTTGCCCTGGAAGGTCATGACGAGGCGCGGCTCTTCGCTCACCTCTGCCACGATGCAGGCATCGAGATTTTCTTCATAGGCGTACTGCTTGAACGCCTCGAAGTCCTTTGCCTCGATCAGCACCGCCATGCGCTCCTGGGATTCTGAGATTGCCAGCTCCGTACCGCTGAGGCCGGCATATTTGACCGGCACCTGATCGAGATCGATCCGCAGGCCGTCCGCCAGTTCGCCGACGGCCACGCTGACGCCGCCGGCACCAAAGTCGTTGGCCTTTTTGATCAGACGGGTCGCTTTCGGATTGCGGAACAGGCGCTGCAGCTTACGCTCGATCGGGGCATTTCCCTTCTGTACCTCCGAAGAGCATTTGGTCAGAGAGGTATCGTTGTGTTCCTTGGAAGAACCGGTCGCTCCGCCGACACCGTCACGTCCGGTCGCTCCGCCGATGAGCACGACGATATCGCCCGGTGCCGGTTTTTCGCGTTTGACATTGGCCTTCGGGGCCGCACCGACCACGGCGCCGACCTCCATGCGCTTGGCGACATAGCCTTCATCGAAGATCTCCTTGACGTAGGTCGTCGCCAGACCGATCTGGTTGCCATACGAGGAGTAGCCCTGGGCCGCCCCCTTGGAGATGCGGCTCTGCGGCAGCTTGTGTTCCAGCGTTTCGCTGAGATCCTTCGTGATGTCTCCGGCACCGGTGATGCGCATCGCCTGATAGACATAGCTTCGTCCGGACAGCGGGTCACGGATCGCACCGCCGATGCAGGTGCTGGCACCGCCAAACGGCTCGATCTCCGTCGGGTGGTTGTGTGTTTCGTTCTTGAACATGAGCAGCCAGTCCTGTTCCTCTCCGTCCACATCGACCTTTACCTCGATCGAGCAGGCATTGATCTCATCGCTGACTTCCAGATCTTCCAGCTTGCCGCGCTTGCGCAGCGTCTTTCCGCCGATCGTGGCGATATCCATCAGGGTCATCACCTTGCGTCCGCCATGTACTTCTTCCCGCAGGCGGACGTATGTATCATAAGCCTTCTGGATCGTTTCCTGCAGCGCACCGGCCTCGATCTTCACATTCTGCAGGATCGTTTCAAAGGTCGTATGCCGGCAGTGATCCGACCAGTATGTATCGAGCACCTTCAGTTCGGTCATCGTCAGATCGCGCTTTTCCTCATCACGGAAATACGTCTGCACATGGATCAGGTCCGCCAGCGTCATCGCCAGGCCTTCCTTCTCCCGCAGTGCCTGCAGGGCATCCGTATCAAAACCGATGAAGCCCTCGATGACCGGTACTGGTTCGATGGTCACATCTTCCTCGTTGGTCAGGATGCGAAGATCCTTCTCGCGCATCTCCACCGGGTTGATCAGATATTGACGGACGGCAGCCAGCTGCTGTTCGCTGATCGTGCCATCCATCACGACGATGTGTCCGCTCTTGATGACGACGTCGCTCTTGTTGTTGAGCAGCATCAGACACTGCTGGGCGCTGTCGGCCCGCTGATCATACTGCCCCGGCAGACATTCATAGGCGATATACGTCTGATCGCTCAGATCGATCGCATCGTAGATCTCATCGGTCACGACCTCTGAGAGCACCTTCTTCTTTAACAGTTCGATGTCATGCGCATCGGCATGGAACACATCGTAGGTGTTATACAGCGTGATCCCCTTCAGCCCCTCCAGGTTCAGGTTGGTCTTCAGCTCGTGAAACAGCGAATCTGCCTCGACCCGATACGCTTCCTTCTTTTTTACAAAAATGCGAGTATCCATTCTCTTTCTCACAGAAGGCAGTTCCTTCTGCATTCTCCTTTCCTGTCATGAAACGGCAGTCATTTTCATCCTGCCTCTCTTCGATCGAGTGACCGGGATCTTCTTTCGATGATCCCCGGCCCTTTCCATGGACCTTACAGATCCAGATAGGAATTGGCCAGCACCTTCTCTGCCTGTGCCTGCTTAAAGTCTTCGACCTTCTTCATCACCGCAGGGTCGGCCAGACCGATCATCTGTGCGGCCAGGATCGCCGCATTTTTCGCACCGGCCTTGCCGATCGCCGTCGTAGCGACCGGGATCCCGCCCGGCATCTGTACGATGGACAACAGCGAATCCAGACCACCCAGCGCGCTTGTCTGCATCGGAACGCCGATGACCGGCAGCGGCGTGCTGCTGGCGAGGACACCGGCCAGATGGGCGGCTCCTCCGGCACCGGCGATGAACACCTGAATGCCGTTTTCCCTGGCCTCTTCCGCCAGTTTCAGCGTTTCATTCGGCGTACGGTGTGCGCTCAGCACCCGTACCGTGTAGGGAATCTCAAATTCCTTCAGCATGTCGATGGCCGCTTCCATCGTCGGCAGATCCGATGTGGACCCCATGACGATGCAAACCTGTGGTTTTCCTGTTTCGCTCATTGCTTTTCTCCTCCTTCAAAAATAAAGTGCATGTTTATTTTGAGAAACATGCACGATGAAAACAATTCAGCTGTGATATCAATATAGCGCATCTACTTAAGACCATAAGTAAACCCTCCTATATGAATAGAAAAGACGTATGCCTGCACAAGCAAACACACGTCTCCATGAAAGAGTGTACGTTTCCTTGTAGTCCCACTATTTACGGCAGCGGGGTAGAAACTTGCCGACCATATCTCGGCAGATATACAAGCATAACTGTCTGTGAATATAATACATGGTTTTTCCTTTTCCTGCAAGGGATTTTTTTACTTTCTGTGCGGAGTTTTCACTTTACTGAAGTGAAAAGTTTATTTCCACTTTGAAGGGGACAAAGTAGAACTTAGT
>ERZ1643246.2646-NODE-2646-length-16636-cov-9.951933_pt1 | contig 16636 bp, 15 predicted proteins | sample MGYA00579265_ERZ1643246 | MGnify/ENA primary metagenome ERZ1643246 (study PRJEB29033, sample SAMEA4952261) | chicken gut metagenome | biome: Broiler Chicken; feature: Gastrointestinal Tract; material: Caecum | place: Ireland | collected 2018 | study: Broiler... | reverse complement strand
AAATCACTTTACAGATTATTCCCAAAAGTTGCACTTGACTTTTTAATTATTAATTTTACAAGTATTCTTAGAATTTTTCATATTGAAACTTTTAAAAAATTAGAAACTATGATATATTCAAGATGGTGATTCTATGAAAAATATGGTACATATAAAATTAAATTTAGATTCCTTAGAAGATCTATATCATCCATTTAGTAAGAATACTTTAAATCCCATGCTTGCCTCTTTTATTTATGAAGAATGCTTTGGATTTCCAGCAAAAAACAATATAGAAATACATATTTCTTCAAAAACAAATTTTACAAAAGAAGAAAAAGAAACAATTTCTAATCTTATTCATTCAAACTTTAAAGCAGAATTAGAAGAAGAAAAGATAAAAAATACTTTTTCAAATACATTTCGAACAATTCTTTTCTTCTTTGGAATTTTACTACTCATCTTAATATACTGGGTTCAAATAGAATTTTTTCATGAATTTTTATTAATCTTAGGTTGGTTAGCTATATGGGAAAGTGTATATGATTTTCTGTTTGTAGAAATGAAGGAGCGAATAAAAAGAAAAAGATATCAAAAGATATCTAAGAGCAAGATTATTTTCGAATAATCTTTTTTAAATGCAAGCATTCATCATATTTTTATAAATATATTTAATATTTTCCTTTTTTTGATGATTCATGCCAATAAAATTAATATGTAGTTGATAACCTGAATTAAAACTAAATAAAAGTTCTACTTTTCCAGGTTTAAAATTAATCGCACTAGAAGAAATAGATTGATAAGGAAAAACATGAATCTTTTTATAATTTACTCCTAATACATCACGATCAAATAAAATCATCTTTTTATCGGTAAAAACTGCATAGTCTTTACTATTTTTATAACCCAAAAAAATTTTTTCTTTCTCACTTACATATTCACGAGTGTATTCAGGTAAATTAGAAGGAGAAATTTCTTCTTTAAAATCAAAATATTTCGATAATTCTTTAAATTTAATATATGCCACTTCTATCACCTACATATAGTTTAGCATAAATAAAAGGATTCCAAATAAAAAAATGTCAAATTTTAAAGTTTTTTGACATTTTTTAAAAATGAAACTTATTAAAAATCAAATTTCTTATAAAACACTATCGTCAGAAACACGGTAAAGCACAGAATTTATAAGTGCATCATCCGTTTTATTTACGCGAATAGTAATATTATTTCTAAATGTTTGATTTCCAGAAGCATCTACTAAGCATACACTTACATTTTTAGCATCCATTGGAACTGGATATGTACCACTATAGGTTCCAGTTACTGGTATTGCACTATTTGGAGTGCCAGCTATAAGTTCATCACAACTATTATACTCTTCATTAAATGCATAATATAATGTAAATGCACCGCTGTTATCTGACATATTGTATGGAATATTTTCATAATAAGTCTTATTACTCTCTAAATCCCCAATGTTTGGAGACGTATGATCTCTAACACGTACAGGAATTGTATGAGTACTCTTATTACCATTTGCATCTACCGTTTCATATACTAAAGCATAATCTCCAACTTTAGTTACATCAACATTATCACTAATAAGTTGATATGTAACTTCACCACTAGCATTATCCTTTACTTCAATAGTTGGATAATCAGTGAACTTACCATTAATATCTAATTCAACATTTTTTGTATAATAAGATGGAATAAAAGTTGCAGGAGTTGTATCAACTACCGTATATGTAATATCATTGTATGCATAATTTCCAGCTTTATCTGTCGTTTTATAACGGCAAGTAAACTTTCCAGGTTGACTAATATCTGGTTTTGAATAATATGTGTCTACTTCAACTTTAGAAACACCATACTCATCAGTGCCAAAAGCTGTCATATCTGGGCAAGAAAATTGTTCATCTTTATTTGCCTCAACAGTAACATTCCATTGTTCTGGCTTTAATTGAGGAACCTTATTATCTAATACAAATTTATATTCAGCTTCATTCCCATAAACATCAGTTACTACTAAAGTGTTTTCTCCATAAACAGCTCCGTACTTACCAACTTTAACAAAATTGATATCTGACCAAGAGTTTGGTGTTAAAGAAATCTTAGTATCATTTAACTTAGCAGCAGCAATTAAATGAGAATCATGTAATTGAAAACTAACTTCTGAAAAAATATTTTCTTCTTTAGTACCGATAGAACTATCCTTAATGATAATTTCTGGTTTTATACTATCTACGATTTCAAAAGATCTTGTCGCTTTAGCAACATTACCAGCAGCATCACTTACTTGATAAGTGATTTTATAAGTACCAAATACAGAAGTATCAATACGATCTACTGTAGTCCAGTTTCCTGTTCCTTTAGCTAGGAATAGATAACTCATAATAACTTTATCTGTCAAATCACCGTCATAATTATCATAAGCAGAATAGCCTTTATCAACATATGGTGTATTTACTTCAATATCATAGTTATTTGGTTCAACTACAGTTAAAACTGGTGCCTCTTTATCAATCCAAGTAATTTGAATTGTTAAAGTTCCAGGATTTCCGACAGCATCTCTAAAATGAATTTCTTGAGTGGTATTCTCTGGAAAAACTTTTTGATAAACATTATTTCCCTTATCAAGCCAAGTTTCCATTGTATCAAAGGTTACAGCTTCATTAAATTTTAATGTAACTGTTTCACTATGATTTGTTAAAGAACCATAATTATAACTAACTTCAACTTCTGGAGCTGTTTTGTCAACTACAAATGTATAACTTCCAGCATTTCCAGCCGCATCAGTAAAGTTAAGAGTAACTTCTTTAGTTCTATAATAATAAGTATAATACTCCGTATCACTTACTTTACGAATAGAATGCTCATTATCTTGAACGGTATCTGTGTCAATATTTTTCCCAAAAATAGCTTCAGAAGTATAGAATGTAACTTTGATTCTTCCACCTTCAGCATCTTCATATTCTTGCTTAATATTAAGAATTTGAGGAGCAACACGATCTATATTTTCCACTTTGATTTCAACAGTTGTACTATTTCCCACTTTATCTGTTACAGTTACAGATTGAATTTGATTAGCAGGATATGATTTTTGGAATTTTGTAGCAAAACCACTATTTGGATTCCATGTTCCGCTTTGAGAAGTGATCTCAACATCTTCATTTGCTGTCAAAGTAACAATAACAGATCCATTTGTAGGCTCAGTTGTACTATAATTTACTTCAACAACTGGTGCATCTGCATCAATTGTAAAAGTAACTTTAAGTTTATTGTAAGCTTTATCAATAAGAGTAACTGTATAAGTACCACTTTCACTTACTTTATATCCAGATGTAAAGTTCTCGGCTTTCTCACCATTTTTAGAAATTTTAGCTGTATGAAGATTTTCTTCAACAATTTCTAATGTAGCTTCTTTATAAGTACCGCCATCTACAACTCCATTTAATACTGGAGCAGTATGATCAATAACAAATGTATAAGTTGTTTCATGACCAAATTTATCTTTTGCTACAACATCATATTTTCCTTCTTCAGTAAATACTTTTGTAAATGTAGCATTTTCATTATTTCCAGCATAAGTAAATTCTTCTTTACCATAAGTTTCACCATTTACAGTTACTTCAGTTAAGAATTTATCAAATGCAGTCAAAGTAACTTCTTCATCTCTAAAGAAATTATTAACACCTGTTCCTATCGCATTTACTGTTGGAGCAGTTTTATCAATAGCTACCCAAATATCCTTATAAGAACCTGCTTTATCATATGCAGTAATATGATAAGTAGCCTCATCTTCTAAGGTGATTTCATTCGTCGTATAATCTTTTACATCACCTGTATCTTGATTTACAACATGAATAGAAGCAAAATGATCATCAGTTACCACAATATTCATGGCAGTATCACTATGAGTACCACTTGCGACATTAAATTCTGGAACAGTCTTATCAATGGCAAATTGAAGAGTTGTTTCATTGTAAGCTTTATCAACAACTTTAACTGTATAATCTTCTTCTTTATCAAAGGTTAAATCAGCTAAAGATTTTTCTTCACCATTAACGTAAACTTTGACATCACTTTCATCGACAGCTAAAGAAACATCTAAAACTGTAACAATACCATTGTCAATTCCACTAATAATAGGAGCTTTGGTATCATCTAATACTTTGCTTAAATCATTTAAAATGGAAGTAAGTTCATCTTTTTTAGTACTCGCAGCAAGTTCATCTACCTTAGCAATAATTTCTTCATTTGCTCGATAATCTCTCGCATCATTAATATTAGTAATATTTTCAGATTCGTCTACCTTTGTTTGTAAATTCTTTACTAATGTTTCTACATCAATAACATTTTGAACTACATCAGCTCTGTTAGATAAATCCGTTTTATTACCATTATTCTCTAAAGCATCAATCAAACTATTTGCATAGTCTAAATCAGATTGTGAAAAAGATGCTTCAGCTTTTTCTAAAGCTTCTAAAGCGGCAAGATAACGAGAATTATCTTCAACTTGAGATCCACCTTGATTATTATTGTTGTTATTAGATCCTTGATTTGAACCGCCATTTTGAGAATTTCCTGTTTGATCATTATATACAGGAATAACATCGCCATCTTCTTCGTCTTCTTCAGTTTCAGCTGGTTCTTCTTCTCCTTCTATAGTTTCCTCCTCTCCATCCGTATTATTATCGTCTACTTCACTGTTACCATCCATTTCAGTAACACTATCCGTACCATCTCCGTCTAGACGTTCACCACTAGGATTGGCAAATACGAAAGTACCTAATCCTATCAACAGAAATAATACTACAGCTATTACTATAGCCTTTTTCTTATCCATAACATAACCTCCATCATCTGTATTATATCATTGACACTTCAAAATGCAACAAAATTCAACAAAAAATGACAAATACACACCATATTTTATGTAAAAAAAGAAAGGATTGACATTTCCTTTACTTTAAAAAAACTTTATTTTATTAATAGGCCAAAAACGCATGAAAATCTTTCCTTTAATTTGATCTTTAGATACAAGGCCAATCTCTCTACTATCCATAGAATCTTCTCGATTATCTCCTAAGACAAAATACATATTTTCCGGAATCGTTTGATAACCAATATTTTCTAAAGAAAAATCAGGATAAACCAAACCATCTTTTAAATAGGTTTCTTCCAAAAGTTCCCCATTAATATACACTTGATTCTGTTTTATTTCTACACTTTCTCCTGGAAGCCCAATGATTCTTTTAATTAAATATTTCGTATCAGCATATTCTAAAGAAACAATATCTCCCCGTTGAATATCAAAAAAACGATACTGAGCCTTATTTAAAAACAAAACTTCATCCTCATGTAATGTCGGAGACATTGAATTTCCGACAACCTGAGTTACCGAAAAAACATATACCATAATAAAGATTATGACAAATAAAAAAATAATCAATTTTAAAGAATCCTTTAAAAACTCCTTTATTCCTAACCAATCCATATTCATACCCTCTATCACTACTAGTAAAATATATCACAATCTATTTAGAAATGCAAAAAAAAGAATGTCATATTGACAGAACAAATAAAAGAAAACAAAATAAGAAAATTCACATAAAAAAAGCTGCTTTTAAAAAGCAACTTTTTTATAAAATATTTTTTAAAATAATAGTTTTAGTTCGAGACATCTCATGAAGTGTTGTCATAACTCCTTCATTACCTATACCAGAATGTTTCCAACCGCCAAATGGCATTTCAAATGATCTAAAGAATGAAGCACCATTGATAATGACACCGCCACATTCCAATTTTTCTGCAACATATTGGCAAGTTTTTTGACTTTTAGAAATAATACAACCACATAATCCATAACTAGATTGATTTGCAATCTTAATTGCTTCATCAATAGTATCAAATTCAATAATTGGAATAACAGGTCCAAAAATTTCTTCGTCTTTGGCTACCGGCATACTTTTTGTAACATCCACTAAAATAGTAGGTTCATAAAAAGCACCTTTTCTTCTTCCACCAAACACAACTTTTGCTCCTAAAGAAACCGTCTCATTTACTTGAGCTTCAACTTTTTTGGCTGCGTCCTCGCTAATTAAGCAGCCAATTTTTGCTTCAGGATTGCTTGGCATCCGAACTGGAATATGCTCTAATCTCTCTTTTAATTTTGTTACAAATTCTTCTTTAATGTCTTTATGAACTAAGAAACGTTTAGAAGCACAACATACTTGACCAGTATTGTATAGTCTACCATAAATCGTTTCTTCAACAGCTAAATCTATGTCGCCATCTTTATCTAAAATAAAGGCATCATTTCCACCAAGTTCTAACATAACATGAGTAATATTTTTTGCACATTTAGCCATCGTTTCAGCTCCTGCTTTAGTACTTCCTGTTAAAGAAACCAAAGCAACTTTTGGATTCTCGGCCATTGCTTGAACAGCCTCACCACCACTACCATTAATTAAGTTGATAGCTCCACCAGGAACTCCAGCCTCTAATAAATACTCAACATATTTTGTTAAAGTTAATGGATTATGAGCTGAAGGTTTTAAGATAACAGAATTTCCCATTAACAAAGCAGGTGGCACTTTTTGACAAAATAAATCGCTTGGAAAATTAAATGGAATAACTGCCACTACAACACCTAAAGGTGCTTGAACAGTGTATTGTAAAGTATGTTCTTGTCCTTTTTCTTGACCATAAGGAATCACTTTTCCATACTCATGTTTAGCCATCTCGCAAAATGCAGGAATACCAATACTTACATTTGCAATCTCGCCAATTGCTTCACTTATTGGTTTTCCAGTTTCATCGCTTAATAATTTAGCTAATTCATCCTTATGTTCTTCAATTAAAGAAACAAACTTCATCAAAATATTTGCACGTTCATGAATTGGCTTTTTAACCCATTCTCTTTGACCTTCCACAGCAGCCTCTACTGCTTTATCACAATCTAAATTACTACTTTCAGGAACCGTATCTATAAGTTCATTTGTTGCAGGATTCGTAATTTTAATTGTTCTTCCATCCGAAGCATCACACCAATTCTTGCCGATTAAATTCTTTGCCATAGATTACTCTCCAAATCCTGTATAAGATAAAGATAAACCACCAACTGTATTTGAAGAATGATCTCCTGTACCATATTCTCCAAATGTAAAGACCATTAAAAATTCTTTATCAGGAATAGCTTTCTTTACTTCAGGATAAATTTGATCTTCAATTTTAGATAAAGCAAGACCTAAACGACGTCCACCACAATGAACTAAGAAATAAGATTTTTCTTCATTATTCATTAACTTATTTAAAGATTCAATCGTTTCAGCATTTGCTTTTAAAATACCTTCTGGAGTATTTGAAAGTTGAATAACTGCTGTATTAAGAGCTAAATTTGCTCCAATATTCATTGAATAATCATCATTACCAAACATTGGATGACGAACAGCAACAACTTTTCCTATTGGATCTTTTACACCTAAAGGTGCACATATAGTTTCTGTAAGTAAATTGTTTCCTTTTAAAGATTCAACATCCTTACCAGTCCATTCAGCATATTTCTTTAAAGCAGGTTCATGATCAATTTCAACTAAAGTACGATCGCCATTAATTTTAGTAATAACACCGACATTATTTGTTTCATGATATGCTCCTGTATAAAGATTTTGCATCTTTCCGTCTGTATAGAATATAGCAAGAACTACACCATCATTGAAAGATTCTCCATCATTTAAAATACTCCATTTTCCTTCAACCGTATTATCAGCAGCACTTCCGCCAAAAACAGGAATATTTCCAATAACATCTTGAATTCCTTTCATGTAATCTTCTTCATTAGCAGGAGATGCACTCATAAAAAAGAAATCAGGTTCTTTATCGGTTCCCTTTACTTTTGCAACAGCTTCTTGAGCAATACGTCTACCAATTTCTCGAGGTGATTCATCTGTCTTAGCACTTCCAGCCGTTACAACTTCAACGTCGCCACCGAATAACATCATTCCAGAATATCCAGTTTCTTTATTAAGATATCCATCTTGCGTACAAATAGCAGCAGAAGATGTACATCCAATAATTGGAACATTACCTAAAACACTTTTTGCTCCTTCCATTAATTTTTGTTGATCTTGAACACAGCTAGTAAAGAACAATCCGACTTGTGGATTTTCAATGACATTTGCCATTTTTGCTGTTTCAACACCGGATTCATAAGCATCAGCATTTTCGCTATAGCCAACTTTTGTTTTCAACATTTTACTTCTTCACTCCTTTTAATATGCTTCTTCTAATAAAGCTAAAATGTCTTCTTTAGTAACCTCTCTTGGATTGCCTCCTGTACATGGGTCAACTAAAGCTTTGGATGCTAATGTATTAAAATCTTCTTTTTTCACTTTTACTTCACTTAAGTGCTGAGGCACTCCAAGTTTAGTTTCTAACGCCCGTACAGCATCAACGACAATATCTACACACTCGTCATCACTTTTGCCTTGTACATCAATTCCAAATGCATTAGCCATATCGCGAAATCTTTCTTTACAAACTTCACTATTCCATTTTAAAACATATGGTAAAAACAAAGCACAAGCAATTCCGTGAGCGACATCGTATGTTGCTCCAAGTTGATGAGCCATAGAATGAACAATTCCTAATCCAACATTAGAAAATCCCATTCCAGCTAAATATTCACTAAGTCCCATTTTATCCATTGCTTCAGGATCCTTATTTACAGCTTTTTCCAAATTTTTAAAAGTAAGACTCATACTTTTTAAATGGAACATATCTGTCATCTCCCAATGGGCTTTAGTAATATAGCCTTCCATAGCATGAGTTAAAGCATCTAAACCAGTAGCAGCCGCGGTTAACCGAGGCATACCAGCCATAAGTTCTGTATCAATAATAGCCAAAACAGGAATATCATTAGGATCAACACATACTCGTTTTACAACATTTTCTTCATCGGTAATAACATAATTAATCGTTACTTCCGCAGCCGTTCCAGCTGTAGTTGGTAAAGCAATAATCGGTAAACTTCTGTTCTTCGTATCAGCAGTACCTTCTAATGAATTAATATCATAAAATTCTGGATTTTCCACAACAATACCAATACATTTTGCTGTATCAATAACAGATCCGCCACCAACACAAACAATGGCATCGGCATTGACTTCTTGACATACTTTAATCCCGTCATGACAATTTTTAATAGTTGGATTAGGCTTAACTTTATCAAAAACATGATAAGAAATCTGTGCTTCATCCAAACAATCCAAAACCTTTTTTGTAACACCACAACTCATTAAGGTCTCATCGGTTACAACTAAAATATTTTGAAACTTACGCTTCTTAATTTCTGGAACCAAATTTTCTCTAGCATTCCAACCAAAATAAGAAGTCTCATTCAAAATAATTCGATTTGCCAAATTTTCTCTCCCCTCCATTCTACTCTTCCATTTTACCACAAAGTATTTTTTTATACCTCATTCTTTACATAATTTTTAAAAAAATTGTCAAAAAAAAGAAAAGTTTTTATTTTACTTTTTCTCTTCATCTGTTCTTTTTAATACTCTAGTATATTCAAGATCTTTTACCGTTTCTTGATTTAAAAACTTCAAATTTACTTCTCCACTATTTTCTAAAACGTTTTCTAATAATTCATTAGTTCGTTTTACTAAAGCTAAATCTTTCTTTTGATAATAAAGATATCGTATTTGTCGCATTCTTTGCCATGTGCTTTCATTAGCTATCAACTGTAAAACCTCACGATTAGCAAAAATTTCTTCATCTTCACAAGCCAAACGAACTTCATACATCTTTTCTGCTGTATCTTGTTTAGCAATCAAGTACAATGCTTCTTTGTTAGAAAGATGGCAAGCCAGACGAAGTTGCTCCATTTTATCTGCAGTATCTTGTTTGGCAATCAAGTTTAAAATTTCCTTATTTTTCAAAACATTCAAATTTTTACAAGCAAAAAATAATTGTTCCATTTTTTCTGCTGTATCTTGACTTGCAATTAAATGTAAAGCTTCTTTATCTGCAAATATTTTCGGATTCATACAAGCCCACCGGATTTTACACATTTTTTGCCAATTATCTTGACTGGCGATCAATCTCAATGTTTCTTTATCTTCCATGATTTTTGGATCTCTACAAACACACTGAATTTCTCGCATCTTTAACCAATTATCCTGACTTGCAATTAATCTTAACGCATCTTCATCTGCTACTATATTTGGATTTTTACAAGCCTCCCAAAGCTCTTCATAGCAATCACTTTTTAAATTCCAATTAAATGTTTTTACCAAATTTTCCAATTGTTCAAAAGAAATTTTAGATTTCATTTTCATAATAAAATCATATTTATTATCAGTTGGAAACGGATATAAAAACAGTTCTATAATTTCTTCAGACTCTTTTAAGATTTCAAAATATTTTGGTTCTAATTGACTTTCTAAAACCTTTTCTAACATTCCTTTTGACAATTCTATCTTTTTTTCTTTAAGAAAATTTATTAATCCATAAATATTACCATAAGTCATTTTTCTTTCTCACTTTCTCTTTTATATTCTAATTCATTTCTTTCAAAAAATCTACAATTAAATGAAAATGCATTCCATTACTTGCTTTAACAAGTACGACATCTCCTTCTTGTAAAAAGTTTTGCAAATTCTTTTTTAAAGATTCTTGATCTTCAAAATAAAAGATTTTCTGTGGATTCATATTCTTTTCTAAAGCCTTTTCTTTAATATATTGCACTTCTTTTCCTTGTAAAAATAAAGCATCCAATTTTAAAATTTCTTCTAAAGATCCAATTTTTTGGTGAATTTCTTTGGCATAGTCTTCCATTTCCAAAATATCTCCTAATACAGCAATATGTCTTTTACCTGGATATTTTAAAAGAGTTTTCAAAGCACTAGAAACTGCTTCAAAATTAGAATTATAAGAATCATCAATTAAGGTAATCGCATTTTTTAAATGAAAAAATTTCATGTGATTTTGTTCTGTATTTAAAGATTCTAAACCATGTTTTATTTTATCTAATGGAATTTCTAGTAAAGATCCAACTGCAATAGCTAATAAAGCATTAGAAACAAAGATCTCTCCCATTAATGGAAGTTCAATTTTTTCTTTTTCTTCTTTATAGGAAACTTCAAACAAAGTTTTTCCCTTTGTAACTTCAATATTTGTTGCTTCTACAACAGCTTCTTTATTTATACTACAACCCACGATAGGATGATCTTTTAAGTGAATCTTTTCTAATAAATCATTGTCTTGGTTAATAACTAAAGGAGTTTGCTCTTTCATACCTTTCAAAATCTCTAACTTGGCTTTTAAAATATTTTCTCTGGATCCTAATATCCCAATATGAGCCGTTCCAATATTTGTAATTACCGCGATCGTAGGCTTAGCAATTAAAGAAAGCTTTTCAATTTGTCCAAAATCATTCATTCCCATCTCTAAAACCATAGCTTCTTCATCTTTATAACTTAAAATATTTAAAGGCAAGCCAATTTGTCCATTTAAATTTCCTGGCGACTTTAAAACCTTATATTTTTCTTCTAAAACAGACGCGATCATATCTTTCGTACTTGTTTTTCCAACACTTCCAGTAATTGCAATAACAGGTATATTTAATTGTTCTCGCACATATGTTGCTAAATCTTGTAAGGCTTTAACACTATCTTCTACTAATATAATGGTATAATTCGGATTTTCTTCAATTTTTCCTTGAAAAGAATCCAAAAGACAAGCAAGAGCTCCTCTTTTTATAGCATCTTGCCAAAAAGTATTGCCATCAAAATTTTCTCCTTTAATGCCGACATAACAATCACCTTTTTGAATAGTTCTTGTATCCTTAGAAAAAGATTCAAGAACCAATTGATCATTTCCACAAAGTAAAGATCCATTACAAATTTCTAAAATTTTCTTAACCGTTAACTTCACAAAATCACCTTCTATACATATAGTATACATTTTTTCCCGCATTTTTCTAGTCTCTTTTGTAAAATTCTGTTAAGATGAAAAAAAGGAGAATCCATATGTTAGAACCAAATCAAATGAATCAAGTCATTGAAAAAATAACCAGTAAATTTGCTGAGCTTTACAGTTATTTTCCTGAACGAGAAAAAACAGGAATTGAATATAATGGCTCGATTCAAATTGAAGATGAATTAAGAATGGGATATTGCTTACACTTTGCTGCCTTACTAAAAGAAATTTTTCCAGAAGGTCATATTATTTGGGGAAATGTCATTGATCATTATATTTTCTACTATCATCAAAATTTTTATGATTACCGTGGACTTATTTATCACGATCAAGAAAAAATTGAAATTCTTCCTCAATACTTTATCCCTCTAAAAGACTTAAAAGTTACACCTGTTAAAAATGTCTCTTTAGAATTTCTTCAAGCCAATACAATCTATGCCGAACAAGATCCAATTTGGATTCAAATAAAACCATATCTTATAAATACCGCGAAAGAAGAAATTGAAAAAGTACAAAACAATTTAAACCGTTAAAAAAAGGTTCTCAAAAATCGAGAGCCTTTTTATATTAAAGAAATTCTTCTTTTTATCTCCTCTATTCCAAGAATTTCCATTATATCTTTTAAATTAGGTGTTCTAGAACTTGTCGTTAAAGCAACGCGAATAACAGTAGATACATCCGCGACATTTCCTTTATAATTAGATGGATTTTTCTTATATTCTTTCATATTTGAAGCATAGCCAAGTTCATCACATAAAAGCTTGACTTTATTAAACCATTCTTCATTATCGTCTTTAATATCATAATATTTATCCATATAAACTTGTAAAATATGACGAATTTCTTCTAAATCGGTAATTTTTTGAAAATCATAAGAAACATTTTCAAAATTTTCTTTAAACATATACCAAATATTTTGTTTTACTTCACTATACATAGCAAAATCTTTTCTTGGTTTTTCTCCATCTCTTTCAATATTTAAAGTACGAACTGCCACATCTTTTTCTTTTTCTAACAAACGAGCAAAATCTTCATCATAAATTTTAGCCCATTCTAAAGTATTTTGATAAACTTCTAAAGCAGATAAAGTACCCAAATAATTCTTGGAAATATTTAAAAGTTTTTCCATATCAAATAAAGCACCACTCGTACTCATTTTAGAAAATTCTAAAGTAAATTCATTAAGATCTTTTTTAGGATTTTCTAAATACCATTCTTCAAAATTCGAATTTAAAAGAGTCATTAAATAAATTTCTACAGCTTTAACAGGAATTCCTTTTTCAGTATAATATAATACATTTGCTTCAGGATCTTTTCTTTTACTTATTTTTCTTTTCTTTCCATCTTCTTCTTTTTGAATAGTAGCTAAATGAGCATATCTAGGTGGCTCATAACCTAGAGCTTTAAATAGTTCAATATGAATTGGAAGACTACTTATCCACTCATCCCCACGCGTTACATGAGTCGTATGCATTAAAGTATCATCTACAGCATGAGCAAAATGATAAGTTGGAATGCCATCTTGCTTTAATAAAATAACATCCATATCATTTTCAGGAATCGAAATTTCTCCTTTAATACAATCGTCAATAACGACTCTTCTTAAAAAATTCCCTTGACTTTTTAATCGAATCGCGAAAGGTTTTCCAGCTCGAACTTTTTCTACAGCCTCTTCCATAGTCATATTTCTTTCTTCACTAGCCCAAGGTCCAAAATAACCAATCCGAGACTTAATAGCCTTCTGCTTTTCAGTTATTTTCTCTTTTTCTTCTTCCGTTAAAAAAGAAGGATAAGCCAAACCTTTAATAAGTAAATCTTTCACAAAAGCTTGATAAATATCTTTTCTTTTACTTTGAATATAAGGTCCATACTCACCGACATCTTCTCCATTATTTAAAGGTCCCTCATCAAATTGGACATCATAATTTTTTAAAGAAGTAATAATTTGTTCAATACCATTTTCCACTTCTCTTTTTTGATCGGTATCTTCAATTCTTAAAAAACAAACACCACCACTTTGATGAGCAAGTTTTTGAGCTGCTACGGCTTGGTATAACGATCCAATATGTACAAAACCTGTAGGACTAGGAGCAAGTCTTGTAACCATAGCTCCATCGCTTAAATTTCTTTTTCCGTATTTTTCTTCATAATAGGCTCTTGTATGTTCCACATTAGGAAGCAAAATATCTGCAAATTCTTCTCTTGTCATTTTTAAAACCTCTTTCTATAAAAATAAAAAGGCAATACCCAAAGGACGAATCATTCGTGGTACCACCTTATTTTTTTCTCTTTCTCGTAACGTGAGTAAACGAAAGTTAATTTACCTCAACTTTAACTCCAAAGTTTCTTTCAAAATATTCTTTTATCTAGTTCCACCAAACCTAGACTCTCTAAAAAAAGAAATACTTCTACTCTTCTTCTTCATCGCTTTCACCAACATTTTAAAGGAATTTTAACAATTTGTCAAACCCTTATGAACCCGTTTCAATTCTCTAGTCATTTCTTTAGCAAAACAAAGCATCATTTTCTCTTGATAAGATGTAAAAAAGAATTGAGTAAAATATTCAAATTCCAAAATATCTTTCTTAGTTAATTCATTTAAAACTTCAAAACCAAAAAGTTTTTGATAACTGGAGACATCCATGATGATATTAGAAGTAAAATCAAGATATACTTCTCTACCAAGAAGAGGAAAATACGTTTTTAAAACAGAATGTAAAATTTTCTTGCCAAAAAAATGAATATATCCAGTTACTGCTGTATAAATTTCTCCTTGCAAAACATATTGAATAACAAATTCATGACATTTCTTTGTCCGATTTAATGTTAAAAGCATTTCTTTTAAAGAAGGATCAACCACAAAATCAGAAAACAAGTAAAATGGATAAGAATTTAGTTTATCTGAAACTACATATCTTTGCCCCATAGAATTTTGAGCATTTAAAGTAAATTTAAAAAGTTGAGCAATCCTTTTATCTTTTAAAAGATCTGTTTGAACATTTTTATCTTGAAACAAAAAGCTATTTTGCTTTGAACCGAAATTTCTCATACTACTCGCCCCCAAAAGTAAATCTTATTTTAACAATTTTCTTAAAAAAAAGCAAATAAAAAAACTAGGATGTATTCCTAGCCTAATTTCGTAACATTTACAAAACGAACCGTTTCCATTCTTTGAGCCGCGAGTGGCATATCTGAACTATCTGTTTGAACTTCAGAAATCTCATAAACAGTATCCATTCCAGCAAGAACACGTCCAAATGCAGCATATTCTCCATCTAAGTAAGATATATCTTCTTTCTCACCTGTACAAATAAAGAATTGACTGGAAGCAGAATCCGGATCTGTTGATCGAGCCATAGATAAAACACCAGGCTCATGTTCTAAAGTATTTTCTACTCCATTACTTGAAAACTCTCCTTTAATAGTTTCATCACTTCCACCAGTTCCATTTCCTTTAGGGTCGCCACCTTGAATCATAAAGCCTTCAATAACACGATGAAAAATTAATCCGTCATAAAAGTGTTCACTAACCAACTTTTGAAAATTTTGAACTGTAATAGGAGCAACATCAGGATAAAGCTCTACTAAAATCACTTTATCTTTATTAGTTACAATCTTTACATAATTTGTAACCTCATCCGTTTCCTCATAATGATATCCTTCTATATCCCCACTTGTAAAATCCTTGCTTTCACATCCAGTTGTAAAACAAACTAAAATTGCAATTAAAAATAAACCAATACATATCCACTTACGATGTCTATCTTCCACTTTTATCCCATCCTTTAAATAACACTATTTCAAGTTTAGCATAAAAAAAGAGATTTAGACAAGAAAAATCCCATTATTTGGCACTTTCTTGTCAAATACTACATTTTTTTCAACGTTTTCAAATATTCTTTTTCTTCTGTTGAAACACGATAAGAATCCCTTATTTTACAAATCGTTTTATTTTGTACAAAAGAATCCAATACTTTTTCTTCTAAAAGCCTTTTTGTTTCATTCGGAAATTTAATATAACATTCGCACAATAACCAAGAAAGCCCCATCTGCACATAATATTCATCATTATGAATGGATTGCACTTTTTCTAAAATTTTTAAAATATATTCTTCTTCTACATAAAAGCTTAACAATAAAATAAGTCCAACCCGTATTTTAAAAGGTTCTGTACATTCCAATAACCCTTCTATCTTTTTCCAAAAATATTCTTTATGTTTATTCACAATTTTTAAACTATTACAAAAGCCATCACAAATAGCCCAATTATCAATTTTTAAAAGAAAAGAATCAAAGTATTTTTCTAATACGTCTAAATCCTTTATATTAGCCAAAACAAAACCTTCAATATTTACTTCTTCATAATAAGTATTTTGACAAAAACTTAAAAACTCTTCAATATTTCCCTTACTAATTTCTTTAGCAATTTTTCGTTGCAATGGAACCCGTAATCCTAAAATTTCATATTTAGTTGTTGTTAATTTTTGATGAAATTTTCGATAATCTTCTTCTTGTAAACTTTTTAAATATTCTATATATTCTTCATAATCTTTTTGATCCCAATGATCTTTCATTAAATTCATTTTTATATTCTCCATTCCTTTTTCTCCAACATCATTATTGTATCATCACCCATCAAAAAAAGCACTTTAAAAGTGCTATAAAT